>Ga0207684_10001795_pt1 | contig 22505 bp, 22 predicted proteins | sample KBSK5501metaG_FD_184342 | JGI IMG/M metagenome (GOLD analysis project Ga0207684, IMG submission 184342) | Corn, switchgrass and miscanthus rhizosphere microbial communities from Kellogg Biological Station, Michigan, USA - KBS K5-50-1 metaG... | ecosystem: Host-associated > Plants > Roots >...
GACATCGCGCTTCGAAACACGAGCAGAGGATGATACGCAGTCGCAGCCTACCGTTGTAGTTTGACGTGTACACACACACACACACACACACACACACATTCGTACCTGCACGACAAGGGCAGACCGCGACCGTGGCGAGCGAATCCAATGAAACGACCTCTCCTCTGGCGAATCCAGGGCCTCCCTGTTTGACGAGATATACTGACGTGCGGAGGTTCCGTATGTCTCTTCCGTCGGCCATCATCTTGTTGTTCTTGGTGATGGACCCGTTCGGCAACATTCCGTTCTTCTTGGCAGCGCTGGCGGACGTAGACCCCAAGCGCCGCACACGCATCGTTATGCGCGAGTTGCTCATTGCGCTCGTGGCCCTCGTCCTCTTCCTGTTCCTGGGTCGCTATCTCTTGCAGGTGCTCAATGTCGCAGAACCGTCGCTGACGATCGGTGGGGGGATCATTCTCTTTCTGATCGCGCTCCGGATGGTATTTCCGTCCACCGGCCACGCCGAGGAACAGATCGCTGGAGAACCCTTCATTGTGCCGCTGGCCATTCCCTACGTGGCCGGCCCTTCCGCTCTTTCGGCGGTGCTCTTGCTCTCGAGTCACCAACCTTCGGCATGGAGTGAGTGGCTGGTAGCTATTGTGGCCGCGTGGATTGTCTCCAGTAGCATTCTGCTCGCGTCTAGCACCCTGAGCCACTTCTTGAGCGCGCGGGGTCTCATTGCGATTGAACGCCTCATGGGCTTGGTCCTGGTGACCGTCGCGGTGCAGATGACGGCGACCGGTCTCACGGCCTTCCATGCCCTGCCGAGCCCGAATAGTCCATGACGCCAGTACTTGACACCATCACGTGAAGCCATCACTCAAGCGCTTCGCATCCTCTCGGTCTGTCTTTGGAACGGCCCGTAGGAATAAGTTGGAGACGGTTCATGTTGTTCGGTCGCGATTACGCTGCTGGCAGCAGCAGAGGGCACTATGAGAGTGCACGGCAGGGCTCGCGAGAATAGTGCTAAAGAGTCAACCAGAGGGCGCCCTCACCGCACCGCAAGCAGCACGCGGTCATCGACACGCTGCCACAACACGCCGACTGAGCGGAAGCCCGCGTTGCTGAGCGCAGCGGCGTGAAGCTCGTAGGTCAGCGCGAAGTCACCATGCACACCTTCAGCCTCGCGACGCGCGCGCTCGGCGAAAAGCTCGCCGAGCGCCGCCTCGGCGTTGAGGGCATCCCACCAGCCGCTCCAACTCTCGGCTCCAGTCTGCTCGGCGGCGCGCTCCTCGCGCAGGCTCACCAGCTTCTGTACCCGTGCGAACGGCTCCATGCCAGGCGCATAGGCCATATGGTCGCCGTTGAGGAAGAGGCCCCCAGGGCGAATCAGCATGCCCAGCTCGGTATAGAGGCGGACGAGCTGGCCGGGAGGCAGCCAGTGCAGGGCCGTCGTGCTGAGCGCCACGTCGACCGACCCCACGCCTACGCGCTCGCGCCAGGAAGACTCGCGCAGGTTCACATCCACCCAGCGCAATCGCCCGCCAAGGTCGCCGAGCGCGCCCTGCCCCATCGCGAGCAACACAGGATCCTGATCCACCGCAATGCTGCGCGCCTGGGGGAAGCGCTCAAGCAGGCGTTGGCTGAGGGAGCCGGGACCGCACCCCAGATCGAGCGCGACAAAATCTGGTGGCAGAAGCGCCTCCAACGCGTCGAACATCGCCTCGAAGCGCTCCTCGCGAGAGGGTATGTAGCGTGTCTGCTGGCGGTCCCAGCGGCGCAGCCACTCGTGCCAGTCTATCGCCGGGGCTTCTGCTTGTGTCATCGCTTCTTCTCCTGATCCTCAACCCACCAACAGTTCTTTCGTGCGCGCCACGCTCCACCCGCTACAAGTCATCTTATAAATGCTCCCCGTCCCTACCGGCGTCACATGAAGAGCGGACCTGGAGAGGTCGACTCCATGGCACCCATGGAGGAGCGCCGTGCTAGTTTTTTGCTGGCGGAATAGGTGCGCAGAGCGTATCTGGCGGTATGGGCAGCTGCCCCTCACAGATCGGCAGCACAATCGGTCCCAAGCCGCCGCGGCGCTCGCAGGAATCGACGTAGAGTCCATTCTCGGTGAGCACGAGATTCGTGCAGATACTCGGCGGGAAATAGGACGCGTGGTGTAACGGGATGATCTGTGACCCGTGCCATGACCCGAGCCATTCCAGCTCCAGCACCACACACGTCTGGTGGGACGGCTCGACGAGCAGCAGCTGCCTGTCGACATGCTCCGACACATCCGTTACCGTGGCTCGGGCCCAGGCTGGCTGACACGTTTGTCGCGCGCGCAAAAGGCAGGTCACGACGGCGCGCGCGGAATCGTCCACGACGCTCGGCTGTACAACCTGGGGCGGCACCTGGATGTCGCCGCAGGCCACACCGGGCGGTGACTGGCTGGGCGGTGACTGGCTGGGCGGTGACTGGCTGGGCGGTGCCATGCCCACAAAGCGGTCGCCATACGTGCCGCAGCCGGAGAAGTGCAGCCCGTACCAGCGCTGCGCCACATCCGCACACGCGACCCAGACAGGCGTGGACGCCGGCGCAACCCCGTAGCCGTGATTCACCTGAATCGAGCAGGCGTGACCGCCAAGGGCGAGCAGCTGTGGCTCGATGAGATAGGTGTACTCCGACCGAACAATCGTACCTACCGACTCGACCAGCGACGCGGCGTGGCACTGCCGGTAGGCTTGCACAAGGCAGGTCGTGGCGGCCTGCGAATCGCCCGCGCTGATGCTCCAATCTAGGTCATCATAGTAGACCGTGCCGCAGGGTTGGGCCTGGTGTTGCCAGTAGGCGATCCCGACTCTCCCTTGTACATCCACACGCGCGATCAGCAGCAGGAGCAGCCCCGCAACCACGATGACTATGATGAGCACGTGCCGAGGGCGGTGCATCCACGCGCCGAAGCGCCTCCGCATGTAGCCCCTCCCCGCACAACAAGCGCACGCCTGTTACCTTACCACGCTAGCGGGTGTACGAGAAGGGGAGAGGAGACGAGAGGAGACGAGAGGAGACGAGAGAGACTGAGGACAGTGGCACCCTCCTCATCCTGCTTCGTCAGGGCTTTTTGAGATGACTTGACCCGCTAGCGCAGTGCATCATTATAGGCCCAGGCATCGAGAAAGTTATCGGGTAGCTCGATATCCTGTTGGCTCAGCAGCGTGGCTATCTGCGAACGATGGTCGATGGCGTGGTTGATGGCCTGGATCACCACGACGATGACCGGCGCATCATAGGTCCCCCCGTCGAGATGGAGGATCCGACTCAGCTCCCCCTGGTCCACTTGCTCCGCGAATGCGATCAGCGCTTCCCCCGATCTCTGTGCGCGTCGCCGCAGCTCGTCGAAGTCTGGAAGCTGCGTGAGGTCCTCAAGTGGAGGGGTAGGAATTTTCCCAGTCAACGTCCGCGCATACCCCTCTTCGGAGGCGAGCATGTGCATCAGGGTCTCGCGCACACTGCCAAACGTCCCTTTCGTGGTCGCGTCCAGCTGGGCGTCGGATAATTCCGCACACGTGTCGAGCAAACGCAGGTTCGCCCACAGGTTATACTGAAACACGTTGGGAAGTCCCGTGATCATGGGAATGCTCTCCTTCGGTAGCCACACCATCACGTTTTCGGCACACGGCAAAACGCGTGCGCGCGGGCAGACTCGCAGCCACCATGTCTTCTGTACCTTGGCGGCTCCTCACCCAGTGTAGGCGCGCCATGGCGAGACGAGAGGGCAGATTTCTGCTATTCCCCCACACAACCAAACCATCATGATTCCGCACGTGGCGAAATGTGAGCAGCGAGTCAGGGTGCGGAAGGTGAGCGCAGGCGCGGCGTTGCAGGGATGGCCGGCGAGCGTTGAGCGGAACCGCGCGCCCGGCCGGTGGCGCCCTCGATACGCGGACGCAACCGTTCACTCCTGGTCGCTTTCGTCGGCGTCTGGCTCCCCCTCTCCGGCGCGGAGAGGGGCCGGGGGTGAGGTTCCCTCAGGCAGCCCAGCGCACGAACGACGGCCCTCCCCGTTCCGATGGGGAGGGCCGAGGACATGGAAACCGTCACTCGAAGTGCATCGCGTCCTTGAGGCGCTCGAATCCCTTCTCGAAGAGGCTTTGCTGGCCCTTCTCGTTCTGCAGGTGCTCGATCTCGGCGAACTCGCGCAAGAGGTCTTTCTGCCGCGGCGTCAGCGAGCGTGGAGTCACCACTTTGACGGTGACCAGCTCATCGCCGCGCGCCGAGCTATGCACCACCGGCACGCCGCGGCCCTTGAGCCGCATCGTCGTGCCGCTCTGCGTGCCGGGCGGAATCTTCAGCGTCTCCTTGCCGTCGAGCGTCAGCACCTCGACCTCCGCGCCCAGCGCGCCGTCCGCGAAGCTGATTGGCAGCTCGTACAGGATGTCGGTGCCTTGCCGCTTGAAATACTCGTGCGGCTTGACGGTGAGCGCTACGAAGAGGTTGCCCGGCGTGCCGCCGCGCGGCCCAGCCTCGCCCTCACCCGAGACACGCACGTTGATGCCGTCGTCCACGCCAGCGGGGATGTTGACCGTCACGCGGCGCACATTGCGCACGCGGCCCTGGCCCTTGCAGGTCTCGCACGGTGTGGTGATGACGCGCCCCTCGCCGCGACAGCGATCGCAGACCATCACGTTGACGAACTGGCCGAAGATCGACTGCTGCACGCGGCGAATCTCGCCGGTGCCCTGGCAGGCGCTGCAGCGCTGCGTGCTGGTGCCTGGCTGCGCGCCGGCGCCCCGGCAGGTCTGGCACGTCTCCCAGCGCGGAATCTCGATCTCTTTCTGGCAGCCGCGCACGGCGTCTTCGAAGGAGATGGTCAGCTCATAGCGCAGGTCTGCGCCACGCTGCGGAGCGCCGCGCCGCGTGCCCGCCGTGCCGGCGGCCGCAGTCTGAAAGATCGTTTCGAAAATATCGCTAAAGCTGCCAAAGCCGAAGCCCTCGAACGGTCCGCTGCCCGCGGCGCCGCCATTGACGGCGGCATGGCCGAAGCGGTCGTAGGCCTGGCGCTTCTGGGCATCGCCGAGCACCTCATACGCTTCGTTGATCTCCTTGAAGCGTTCCTCGGCGCCCTTCTCCTGGTTGATATCCGGATGATATTGGCGCGCCAGCTTGCGAAACGCCTTCTTGATCTCTTCCTCGTTGGCGTTACGTGCCACACTCAAAATCTCGTAATAGTCGCGTTTCGTTGCGGCCATCGGCATCCTCTTTATCCGGCACCTCTACACAGCTCGCGTGCCCGAGCGAGCGCTCACCGCACCGTCTGAATAGAGCGTGCTCGTCGCTTTGCGGCGGGCCCAGGCGATCCGCCCACCGGCCGCACGTCTCTGCACGATTTGATAGCACATGCGCACGCGTCTGGCAACGTCCACCCGCGAGCGCTGACAAAGACACGTCTCGATTGCTAACAGCTACCTCATAATACCCGATTGTGCAAGCTGGTGTGCGTCCATCAGGACTGGCGACGCCGGGGCATGGCCGCGCCGCCCTTAGGCGTGCGCAACCATGCCCTGGGGTGGCTACATCTCCTTGAATTCGCCCTCGACCGTGTTGTCGCTCTCGGGCGCCTCACCAGATTCGCCACTCGACGCGCCACTGCCCCCGCCCGCGGCGGCAGCGGCATACATCTGCTCGCCAACCTTGAGCATGGTGGCCTGTAGCGCGTCCTTCGCCGAGCGAATACGCTCGATGTCGTCGGTCGCTAGCGCGGCGCGGACATCGGCGATCTTGGTCTCGGCGTCGCTCTTCACGTCGCCGGAAACCTTGTCGCCAAACTCGCGCAGCGTCTTCTCCGCCTGATAGACGGCGTTGTCGGCCTCGTTACGGACCTCGATCTCGTCGCGGCGCTGGCGGTCTTCGTTGGCGTGCTGCTCGGCGTTCTTCACCATGCGCTCGATCTCGTCCTTCGAGAGGCCGCTCGACGGCTGAATGGTGATACGCTGCTCGCGGCCGGTGCCGCGGTCATGCGCCTTCACATTCACGATGCCGTTGGCGTCGATGTCGAAGGTGACCTCGATCTGCGGGATGCCACGCGGGGCCGGCGGAATGCCGTCGAGGATGAAGTTACCCAGGAAGCGATTGTCGCGCGCCATCTCGCGCTCGCCCTGATACACCTTGATCTCGACGCTCGTCTGCCCGTCGCTGGCCGTCGAAAAGACCTGGCTCTTCTGTGTCGGGATCGTCGTGTTGCGCTCGATGAGCCGCGTGAACACGCCGCCCAGCGTCTCGATGCCCAGCGACAGCGGCGTCACATCCAGCAGCAGCACGTCCTTGACCTCACCGGTCAGCACGCCCGCCTGCACCGCAGCGCCGATCGCCACGACCTCATCGGGGTTGACGCCCTTGTTGGGGTCCTTGTTGAAGATCTTCCTGACCATCGTCTGCACGGCGGGCATGCGCGTCATGCCGCCAACCAGCACGACCTCGTCGATCTTCGCGGGATCCACCCCGGCGTCGCTCAGCGCGCGTAGCACCGGCTGGCGCGACTTGTCTACCAAGTCGTCCACCAGCTGCTCCAGCTTGGCGCGTGTCAGCGTCACCGCCAGGTGCTTCGGTCCGCTCTGGTCCGCCGTGATGAAGGGCAGGTTGATCTCCGTCTGCATCGAGGACGAGAGCTCTTTCTTGGCCTTCTCGGCGGCTTCCTTGAGCCGCTGCAGCGCCATCTTATCCTGGCGCAGGTCAATGCCCTGCTCGCGGCGGAACTCGTCGGCCAGCCAATTAATGATGCGCTGGTCGAAGTCGTCGCCGCCCAGGTGGGTGTCACCGTTGGTGGCCTTCACCTCGAAGACGCCCTCGCCCAGCTCGAGGATCGAGATGTCGAAGGTGCCACCGCCCAGATCGTAGACGGCGATGCGCTCATCCTTCTTCTTGTCCAGGCCGTACGCCAGCGAGGCCGCCGTCGGCTCGTTGATGATGCGCTTGACGTCCAGACCGGAGATCCTGCCGGCGTCGCGCGTTGCCTGGCGCTGGGCGTCGTTGAAGTACGCCGGCACGGTGATCACCGCCTCGGTGACGGTCTCGCCCAGGTACGACTCGGCGTCGGACTTGAGCTTCTGCAAGATCATCGCGCTGATCTCTGGCGGGCTATACTGCTTGCCGCCAGCCTCCACCCAGGCGTCGCCGTTGGCGGCGCGCACCACCTTGAAGGGCACGAGACGACGGTCGCGGTCCACTTCGGGATCGTCGTACTTGCGGCCCATAAAGCGCTTGATCGAGAACACGGTATTCTCTGAGTTCGTGATGGCCTGCCGCTTGGCGACCTCGCCCACCAGCCGCTCACCACTCTTGGTGAAGGCCACCACGGACGGCGTTGTGCGCGCACCTTCGGCGTTCGGGATGACGACTGGCTCGCCACCCTCCATCACGGCCACACAACTATTGGTCGTCCCCAGGTCAATGCCAATGACTTTGCCCACTCTTGGAGCCTCCTCAACCTACATTCCGGTTCATGGTGCGAACTGGATGGTCTTCAAAAACACTGCACTGCGTATACGCCTGTGGCTGCGCCCGCGTTGGCGGGGAAGCACACCGTGCCGGCGGCTATCCCCCGCCGGAATCGCCCTCCTCTTGAGAGAGTGTCGCCGCTTCTGGTTCTGGCGACGAAGCCGCAGCATCCGCCGCCACCGCTGCAGCCGGCTCCGGCTCCGGCTCCGGCGCAGCACCGCGCGCCCGCGCGAGCTGCACGAGCGCCGGACGCAGCACCAGCCCGTGAAGCTCGTATCCCTGCTGCACGATGGCGGCCACGCTGCCGGCGGGATACTGATCGCTCTCCACCTCGCCGATAGATTCATGTCGCTGCGGATCGAAGGCAGCGCCGGGCTCCGCCGCGATGGGCCGCACCTCGTGCGCCTCCAGCGCGCGCCGCAGCTGCAGATCGATGAGCGCGATGCCGTCCAGCCAGGAGAAGCCGCGCAAGGTCTCCGGCAGCGCCGCGAAGGCGCGCTCGAAGCTATCCAGCGCGGGCAACAGCCCGGCGAGCGCGCGTCCCGTCGCGACAGTGTCGCGCTGCTCCTGCTCTTGCTGGGCGCGCCGCCGGAAGTTTGCGAAGTCCGCCTGCGTCCGTTGCCAGCGCTGCATGTAGTCGGTGGTGGCGTCGCGCTCGACGGTCAGCTGCCGCTCCAGCTCACTCACCTGGCGCTCCAGCGCGGCCAGACGCGTGTGTGCGTCGTGGCCAGCCTCCGCCTCCGCGGCCTCTGTGGCCGGCGCGCCGGTGTCTGGCGCTGCTTGCCGAGCCTCCGCCTGATCAGGGGCGCTTTCGGCCTGCTCCTGGGCAGCCGCGGTGCGCTCGTCCTCTGTCATATCAGCACTACTCCTGTGCAGCGATCTCTTAGCCATAGAGCTCGGAGAGCAGATCGTTGAGCATCTCCGTCATGTAGCGCACCACCGCGATGGCGCGCCCGTATTGCATGCGCCGCGGCCCGACGATGCCGAGCAGCCCGCTCACCTGGCCCTCGACCCCGTAGCGCGACACGATCACGCTCATGTCTTTGAGCGCGTCGGTCTCATTCTCGGCGCCGATGATGACCTGCACGCCCTCCGCCGCCATCACCTGTGGGGCAATCGCCGGCAGGAAACGGTTGCGCTCGAGCACCTCGACCACGTTGCGGATGCGCTCGGGATCACCGTGGCTGAACTCGTCGCGCTGGAGCAGCTGCACGATACCATCGTGATAGAAGGTCTCGGGCGAGAGCAGCTCGAGCTGCGAGAGCATACGTGCCAGCGACTCCACGACGATGCGCTCGCTGGGCGCCAGATAATCCAGGGTGCTTTCGGCGAGCGCGCCCACACGCAGGGCATCCGCCCCGCGCAAGCGCTCGTTCAACCGCCGGGCGAGCCGGCTCAGCTCCTCCTGGTTGGCGGGCGCGTCCAGCAGCAGCCGCTCCTGCCGCACGGTGCCGTCCTCGAGCACGACGACGAGCAACCCCACCGCTTCGTAGAGCGAGAGCAATTCGAAGTGTTTGAGGCGCGCTTGCGCACCGCGCGGCGGCGTAATGATGGCCGCGCTCTGCAGCGCCTGTGCCATGATGGAAGCCGTCAGGCGCACCCACTCGTCGAGCTGATGTTGCACCTGATAGAACTGGTGGCGGATGAGCCGCTGTTCCTCGCCAGAAAGCTGTGACTCACCCATCAGCCGCTCGACGAAGTAGCGGTAACCGAGGTCGGTGGGCATGCGCCCGGCGGAGACATGCGGCTGGTAGATCAGCCCATCTTCCTCGAGGGTGGCCAGCTCGTTGCGCACCGTGGCGGAGGCATAGCCCGCGCCGTAGACGGCGGCGAGCTGGTCGGAGAGCTGCTTGGAGGCAACTGGCTCGGCGGTACGGATATACTCCTCCACCAGCGCGCGCAAGATGGCCTCTTTGCGCGGACTGAGCCGACGCCCCGACGACATGCCTCTGGCCCTCCCAGCGGGCGCACATCACGCCCCGCGTGTTAGCACTCTCACCATGCGACTGCCAACACCACCCACACTAGCACGCACTAGCAGTCATGTCAAGAGAGTGCTAGCAGCATACGAGCAGCCATGCGCGAAGTGGCTGCACGAGCCGCTGCGGCTCCCGCGGGCGCGCCTGCGGACGAGGCTGCGGACGAGGCTGCGGACGAGGCTGCGGGCACGGCGGTTGGCGTGGCTGCGGCGTTACAGGAAACGGGCCAGAAAGCCCCGGTTTTTAGCCGGGGGATGAATGGCCTTTCCAACTTGCAGGCACTGTTGAAGAAGGATATTAAGAACGACCTGGAGTACCAACACGAGCAACAGAGTGTACACCTTGTCGTGTCCCAATCATCTGGTGTCCCAATCATCTGGTGTCCCAATCATCTGGTGTCCCAAGCGGCGTCGGAGGGTGCTTGTCGGGCCAGTACATGACCGTCTGAAGCAGCTCATTCACGAGGTGGCACATGAACACGATGAACACGATTGGCAGATCATCCCGTTGGCGATCCAGCCCGAACATGGCCACTTGTTCATCCGGGCCAATCCGTACACGCTGCCTGCGGACATTCCTCGACTCATCAAGGGGCGCAGCACGTACGATTTGCGGCAAGAGTTCCCGCACCTGCGCAAGCTCTCGTCGCGATGGACGTGCTCGTTCTGTCTCAGCACTGCCGGCCATGTGAGCCAGGAGATCATTCCGAAGTACATCGAACGGCAATCCAAGACGTGAGGCAACCGTGAGGCAACCGTGAGGCAACCGTGAGGCAACCGTGAGGCAACCGTGAGGCAACCGTGAGGCAACCGTGAGCGAGTTGAAAACGACGGTACAGGTGCGGCTCTACCCAACGTCGGAACAAGCCGCCATCCTGCGGGCACACTGCCAGGAGTACATCAGCACCGTCAACGTGCTGGTGGCTGCCCTGGATAGTGACGTGCTGCCCGATGGAGGGAAGGGCACCAGTACCAAGGATTTCACCGCTGCCTTGCCCAGTGCCGTGAAGAATCAGGCGCTTCGGGACGCCCGCTCTGTCTGGAAGCGGTCTTGTGCGTTGGGAGGGATTCCCCTCCTGCACAAGCCCATCTGCCAGTGGAACAATCAGAACTGGCGCATGGAAGACGAGAGGCTTGTGCTGCCCGTCGCCCAGGACGGCAAGGTTCGGCAGATCTCGGCAGATCAGCGTAGGTTGTGCTTGTGTGGCGCTGGACGGGACGCCGGGGCTGCTGCGTATCAAACGCAAGCGCAAGCGAGGCAAGTGGGTGGCTGAGGTGGCGTACACGCTGCCAAAACCGGAACACACGACGGGCGTGGCCAGCATGGGCGTAGACCTGGGCATCAAGGTGCCTGCCGTCGTGCATATCATTGGCAAGGGCCATCGTTTCTTCGGCAATGGACGCCAGCAGCGCGCCAAGCGCCGCCAGTTCTACGCGCGCCGGAAAGACCTACAGAAAGCCAAGAAAGTCCGCGCCGTCCGTAAGAGTCAGGGCAAAGAGGCTCGCTGGATGCGCGACACCAACCATCAACTCTCGCATCAGATCGTCTCTCATGCCCAGCAGCAGGGCGTGGGCATCATCCGCTTGGAGCAACTGGCTGGCATCCGCCAGCGCACGGCACGCAAAAGCCGTGGGGCGAAGGCCCGCAAAAACAACCGCATGATTGCCACCTGGACGTTCCATCAACTCGCAACTCGCCACCTTCATCGCCTACAAAGCAGCGCGGGCAGGCAGCGCCGTGGCATGGGTAGACCCGGCCCATACTAGCCCGCAATGTCCGGCCTGCTTCCGACTCAACACGGCAGATGACCGCCACTATGTCTGTGCGGACTGTGGATGGACAGGGCACCGGGCACCGGGACGCGGTAGGAGCAATCAACATCAGTCGCAGGACTGGCCTGCATGGTCAGAGTGCAGGTGCCACCGTAGCATCAGGCTCGGACGGTGGACGGGCTGCCTGAGACAGCCCTGGGGCTTCGGCCCTGAACTGTGAAGCGTTGATCCCGAAGGCGAAAGCAACTGAAGGGGAGCTGATCAGAACCTCCCGCATTTATGCGGGGGAGTCTCCGTACCATGTTCACTTTGGTTCGCTCCAGCCGCCGCGACGACATCGTTGCCGCGGAGGATCGCGTTGTGCTCGCCGATGGCAATGTGGTCGTCGTGCCACGGTCGAATCTCGCCGCCGCTTAGGCCCTGCTGGCAGCGCAACGCGCGGCGGTGCGCCGCGTCGCCCAGCGGAGTGCCGCCGAGCGCCGGCAGCAGGAGGCCCTGGCGTCCTAGCCTGGATGTGCCGGTGGCGCACGCGGCGCGCGAACTCCAACGGCACGGGCGGCGCGAGCGGTCAAGGCGATGCTGGCCACGACACCTGCAGCGCGCATGCCTCCGCCACGCTCACTATCGGCACTTGTCGCCAGCCGGGATAAGTGAGTGACATGACTCATCGGAGCGCGTGTGGCCGATCGAAATGAAGAGAGCGCCATCGCGAGGCGCGGGCACCCGCATGTGCCGTAGGCCCGTGATAGAGCCGTAGGCCCGTGATAGACTGGATGTCGAGATCACACGGCGCGCTGCAAGGCTGTTGAGGCGGACCGCGCATTCGCCAATCGGCGCGCCGTGCCACCGGAGACACAACAGATGAGAGTGCTCCTCGTTGAGGATGAGCTCAGTCTCGCCCGCACGTATCAACGCCATCTTGAGCGGGCGAGCCACCGTGTCGAGGTATGCACCAACGCCGAGGACGCCTACGACCGCCTCCAATCCGGCCCAGAAGATTTCGAGGTGCTCGTCCTCGACGTCATGCTGCCCGGCATGTCTGGCGTCGAGCTCACTCGCCGGCTACGGCGCGAGGGCTTCGCGGTGCCGATCCTCATGCTGACGGCGCTGGGGCAGCATGAGGACGTGGTGGCCGGGTTGGACGCCGGGGCGGATGACTACCTGCCCAAACCTTTCCCGGTCGACGTCCTGTTCGCCCGCTTGCGGGCGCTTGGCCGCCGACCTCACGGGTTCGATCCCGTGGCGAACGCAACCAAGATTCACGTCGGCCAGCTGGTGATCGACGAGCTACAACACGCAGTCTATCGCGCCGACCAGGAGATCGCCCTCACCCCACGCGAGTTCACCTTGCTCGTCTACCTGGCGCGCAACGCGAATCGCGTGCTCACCCGCGAGCAGCTCAGCATCCACATCTGGCCGGAAGGCACTGAAGCGGCGAGCAATGTGCTCGACACCTATATTCACCACCTGCGCGACAAGCTGGAAGAACCCGGCGCCCAGTTGATCCAGACCGTTCGCGGTGTCGGGTATGCGCTGCGCGCTCCCACGGCGGGCGCTCCTTCCAGCGGCAGCGGCGGCGGGCCGACCGGTGGACGACCATGAGCTCGCATCTGGGGTATGAGCCGACCACCGAGCGCCGGTCGAGCGACGGGCCAGCGGAAACGCGCGCTGCGGCTATGTTTCCGTTGCGGCGATACCTCGCGCGCGCCGGCGGCCGGTTTCGCCGGTGGGCGGGTGGGCCAGCCGATCATGCCGGCGCTCCCTTTGCTGCCACACGCAACCGGCTCATCGCGACGAATGTGCTGGTCGTCGCCGTCGTGCTGGCCCTGCTGAGCGTCATCATCTACATTTTTGGCGTGCATGCCGCCCAGCAAGAAACCGTAGCGCAGCTCAAGTACTATGCCGCGGCGGGCGCGCACACCGCAGCCGAAAACGACGGCCACCCGCCTGGCGGAGACTCCGGTCCACGGCGGCAGCTCGTGGCCTACTCGCCCAGCACCCCAGACATCTTCTCGGTGGTGCTCGCTTCGGACGGCACCGTCCAGTTCGACTCCGATCAGATCGTGGCGTTCGGCGTCCCCGTGGTCGCGGCGGCCAAGCCAATCCTGGAGGGCCAGCAAACCGAAGCGACCCCGATCGTTCATGCCGACGGACATGACTTTCAGCTCTACCTGACGCGCGTGTCTCAGAACGATCATCTGCAGTGGGTCGTGGCAGCAGGGATCTCGCTGGACGTGCAGAATCAAGAGCTCAGTGACCTGGTGCGCACGTTGCTGATCGTCTACGCCGTCGTACTGGTGCTGACATTCCTCACGAGTGTGTTCTTGACCGAGCGCGGGCTCGGCCCCGCACGCCTCGCCTTCACGCGCCAGCGCCAGTTCGCCACGGCCGCCTCGCACGAGCTCAGGACTCCGCTCGCCGTGATTCGCTCCGAGGCGGAGCTCGCAAGTGGTTTGATCGGCGACAGCCTGGAGGCGCTGCGTGGCAAGCACATCAACGCTGCGCAGCTGACAGCCTCTCTGGAAGAGGCGCTGGGTGAATCGCGCGCTGTCACCTCCGAGGTGGATTTCATGACGCGCATGGTCCAAGACCTTCTGGTGTTGGGGCGCGACGCCTCCGACGAATTGGCGCACGATTGGACTATCGTGGACCTGCGCGGCGTGGTCGAGAGTGTCGCCGGCAAGGTCCGTCCACTAACGGAGAGCGCGGGCCTGACCTTCGACGTATCGGCGGCTAGCGATGGCGGCGCACAGCCGGTCTGGGTGCGCGGGGACGCCGGGCTGCTGCGCCAGTTGATGTATGGGCTGCTCGAGAACGCGGTGCGCTATACGCCGTCTGGCGGGACCATCCGCGTCGTCGTGCGTGCGGAAAGCCACGCGCATCTCCTGGGCGACCGCCGCCGGCACGCCGAGGTGAGCATTGACGACACGGGCGTCGGCATCGCGCCCGAACATCTGGCAAACATCTTCGAGCCATTCTATCGGGCGGCCTCCTCCTCGCTCGCTCTCCACGGCGAGCAGGGCGGCACCGGTCTCGGGCTGGCGCTGACCCAGTGGATCGTCCGCGCGCACGGCGGCAGCATCCGTGTGCACAGCCAGGTCGGGCAGGGCACGACCTTCACCATCGAGTTACCGCTGGCGAGTGGAGATCTGCTACGCACCGAGCTTGAACAGCCGCAAGACGCATCTGCTTCAGCCAACAGCACGTCTGACCGCTGAGTTCGTTGCTGCCTTGTGCTGCCCGCAATCCCCCTCTATGGATCGCCAGTCAGCCTGGTGACCCACGCGCCTTGTCTGTTGAAATGGCGCGCTTGATAGTAATTCCCCATGGCGCGTCGGACCGGCTGTTGCCGCAGAGCGAGTACGGCTGGTAAAGGGCGCCGCCGCCCGCCCCTGCGTTTGGAAAGGCCAGGATGATGAATTGGCCCGGGATGTACGCCGCGGGCGCCCGCGGCGTAGGCGCTGCTCACGGCTACGGCGCGTTCAGCCTCACGGGTTGCAGCCGGGCATCTGCGGAATCTTGAGGAAATCCTGACGCCCTGGGCACCAATATTTACTTTTCCCTGAGCACGGACAGCCTATATTCAACGCCGGGAGTGCACAGCGTTGGCTTCACCTGACAGGCAAGGCCGCACGCGACCTCATTCCGGCGGGAAACTTCGTTACATCTGGAGCGCATTGGCTAGCTGCGCAAGCCCCCGCAAAGAGTCTGGCTGGAGCAATGGAGTTTGAAGAGGCGTCAGGACGAGAAGGTGCAGGGCGGCGCGCCGTCGCCGCCCGCGCCGAAACAATCAGATGCGCCCATACCCCCTGCGAGCGACGCGCCATCGCCTGCGGATCATCCTAAGTCAGTGGCTGCAGGTGCGGCGTCCCGTGCGGCACGCGAGATCATCTTACGCTCGCCGTCCGGTGAGCCCTATCTGCGCACCACCCTGCCCGCGACGCGGAAGACGCAGCGGGCGCAGCCGCCAGAGGCCGGCAAGCTCAACGGCGATGTGCATCAGGAGTCGCAGCCGCCAGTTGCAGGAGCCGCGTTCCCAACAGGTGCCCCCTTCGCCAACTGGTCGGAGGAGGTCATTCTGCCCGGACGCGAGCAGCACGTGATCATGCCCGGCGGAGGCGTCGGAAGCACGTACGTGCGCCGGCGACTGCCTACCACGCGCGAGGCTGGCGCTTTCCTGCCTCGCGGCGAGCAGGCGCTCGAAGCCACCGAGCAGACATTACTATCTCGCACCGGGGTCGGAAGAGCCTACGGACGAATGCGCCGAGTGCTGCTTGGCCGCCGCCTGACGACGGCGGAACAGGTACACGAGCGGCTAACCAAAGTCAAGGCGCTGGCGGTGCTCTCCTCCGACGCGATCTCGTCTGTGGCCTACGCTACTGAAGCCTCGCTCGGCGTGCTGATCGCCGCGGGCACGGCGGCCCTCACACGCAACCTGCCAATCACCGGCTGCATCGTGCTGCTGATGATCATCGTGGGCGTCTCCTACCGCCAGACTATTCATGCCTATCCGAGCGGCGGCGGGTCATACATTGTCGCGCGCGACAACCTGGGCGACCTGCCCGGCTTGATCGCCGCGGCGGCGCTGCTCATCGACTACGTGCTCACGGTGTCGGTCAGCGTCTCCTCCGGTGTCGACGCGATGGTCTCGGCCATCCCGGCGCTCAACGGCCTCTCGGTTGGGCTTGGCGTGCTCTTCATCGCCATCATCATGGTGGTCAATCTGCGCGGCATCCGTGAGTCTGGCACCATCTTCGCCGCGCCAACCTACGTGTTCATCAGCGCCTTCGCCATCATGATTCTGACGGGCATTATCCATGCGCTGCTTTCGCCCGGCGGCCTCTTCGGCGCCGTCGCACCGCACCAGACGGCGGCCGCGCTCGGCTGGGCGCCGCAACGGCTGGGCATCCTGTTGGTGTTGACGGCCTTCGCCTCCGGCTGCGTCGCCATGACCGGCACCGAGGCCATCTCGAACGCCGTGCCGGTCTTCAAGCCGCCCGAGTCCAAGAACGCCTCGCGCACTCTGGTGTGGATGGTGACCATTCTGGCGGTCTTCTATTTGGGCACAACCTATCTCGCCTGGCGCTTCGGCATCGAGCCGTACCCGAATCAGAACCCGACGCTGGACTCGCAGATTGCGTCGATGCTGTTCGTCGGTCCGTTCGCCTGGTTCTACTATGTCATTCAGCTCGCAACGCTGCTCATCCTGGTGCTGGCCGCCAATACCAGCTTCGCCGATTTTCCGCGTCTCTCTTCGATCCTGGCGCGTGACGGCTTCCTGCCACATCAATTCATCTTTCGCGGCGACCGGCTCGCCTTCAGCACGGGCATCATCATTCTGGCCGCGCTCTCGTCGGTGCTGCTCGTGATCTTTCACGGCAACACGGATGCGCTGATCAACTTGTATGCGCTGGGCGTCTTTACGGCGTTCACACTCTCGCAGAGCGGCATGGTCGTGCGGTGGTATCGCCTACGCGAGCGGGCGGGCCTGGGGTGGCGGCGGTCGCTGGGCATCAATCTAGTCGGCGCTACGGCAACAGGCATCGTCGCCGTGATCATCGCCATTGCCAAGTTCGACCGCGGCGCCTGGATCGTCGTGCTGCTGGTTCCGCTCATCGTGCTGGTCTTCCGCGGCGTCTCCCGGCACTATGCCTTCGTGCGCCGCCACACCGAGGCGCTCACACCGCTCCAAGCGCAGGATCTCCATCACGTGCTCGTCGTGCCTGTGGCGCAGCTGACGCGCCCCGCGCGCCAGGCGCTGGCATACGCGCGCTCGATGGCGCAGCCCACGATCGCCGTACACATCGCCACCGACGAGGAGGAAGAGGCCGCGTTTCGCGCCGGGTGGGATGCCTGGTGCGACTCGCAACAGTCGGCGCTGGAGCAGGCGGCTGAGGCGGCACGGACACAGATGGAAACCGCCGAGCAACGCATGCAGTACGCGCGCCTGCGGCTGCTGCTCAAGCAGCGGCCTCAACTGGTGGTGATTCAGTCGCCATACCGCGCGCTCGTGCAGCCGTTGATCGCCTTCATCGACGCCCTGCGCGACGCCAATCCTCAGCGTACGGTAAGCGTGCTCCTGCCGGAATTCGTGCCAGCGCGCTGGTGGGAGGCCTTGCTGCACAATCAATCGGCCCTGCGGCTCAAGCTCGCGCTCTACTCTGATCCCGGCGTAGCGGTGCTGAACGTGCCATATCATCTGCCGCGCTAGTGGCGACACGAAGTGTCCTTCCTCACTCCGTGCGGCAGTCTGCACAGCGGCCGAAGAGCTCGAGCCGGTGCCCCTCCAGCGCGAAGTGCGTGCTGCGCTCGACGGCGGAGAGCGATTCCGGCGTGAGGCACATGTCAATCTCTACGACGCGGTGGCACTTGGTGCAGGTCAGATGGTGATGATGCGCGCCGCCGCAGGCGCGGAACCGGTGCCGCCCATCGGCGAAGCTTACCCGGTCGAGCACGCCCTGCTCCACCAGCACCTCAACGGCGCGGAACACTGTGGCGCGGCCGAGCTGTGTGTCGCTCTCCAGCAGATCCTGCCAGAGCTCGTCCGTCGAGAAGTCCTCGCCCTGCGCCGCCAGCTCGGCGAGCCGGCGCGCGATGATACGGCGTGGCCGCGTGTTGCGCAGCCCACGCGCCGCAAATGCGCTCTCGATTGCCTGCGTAGTCAGCGATGTTGACGTTGAGCGGACCGTACTCCACCTGCCTTCGCGCTGGATGCGCGCTCGCGCGCGCATCCAGCGCGCGTGATACTCAGCACTCTGAGTGTACCATGATCGGCGCAGGCAGGCGCTGGCAAGGACGTGCACACCGTCCCTATGTGTTGAGACACTGTATCATTGACAAGGCGACGATCACTCTGTTATAGTCGGAGTGGCTTCTGAGACAGTGTATCATAAAGTTGAGCAGTCGGGTCAGGTCTCATGGTACCCGGTGTGCGAGCAAGGGGAGTTTCATGCGAGCGCTTCTGGCGCGGTTGAGGGGGAAGGCAGTGTTGATTCCGGGCAATGAGTCCAGCGCGCGGCGCAGCTGGGCATGGATGGCGCTAGTCCTTCCAGTCCTCCTCCTTGTCACGCAGCTTGCCGCGTGCGGCGGCTCCAGTACCCCAGCCGCATCAGGAGGCGACACGATCAGCGTGGTCGCCGCGGAGAACTTCTGGGGCAGCATTGCCGCCCAGGTCGGCGGCTACCACGTGCAGGTTACCAACATCATTACGAGTCCCGATACAGATCCCCACTCCTACGAGCCAACGAGCGGCGACGCGCGCGCCTTCGCCGTCGCGCAGTACGCTATAGTCAACGGCGCCGGCTACGACGCATGGGCGCAGAAGGCGCTCGACACGAATCCAGGCAGCGGCCGCAAGGAGCTCGATGTCGGCAAGCTCGCCGGGCGCAAGGAAGGCGACAACCCGCATATGTGGTACAGTCCAGCAATCGTGACGCAGGTCGCGAACCAGATCACAGCCGATCTTAAGAGCATCGACGCCGCAGACGCTACGTATTTCGACCAACAGAACGCCGCCTTTAAGACGCAGGCGCTCAAGGGGTACTCCGATCTCATTGCCGCCATCAAGGCGAAGTATACGGGCACGCCTGTCGGCGCCACCGAGAGTATCTTCGAAGACCTCGCGCCGGCGCTCGGCCTGAACTTGGTGACGCCGCCCAGCCTCATGAAGGCGATTGCCGAGGGTGAGGATCTGACGGCGGAGGACAAGGCAACCATGGGCAGCCAGATCACGGGCAGGCAGATCAAGGTGCTGGTCTTCAATTCGCAGAACACCACCAGCGACGTCAACGGTTTCGTCAGCCAGGCGCGAGCGGGTGGCATCCCGATCGTCGCCATCACCGAGACGCTGTCGCCGGCCGGCGCCTCGTTCCAGGCCTGGCAAGTGGCGCAGCTGCAAGCGCTGCAATCGGCGCTGGCACAGGCTACCGGCAAGTAGGCACGGTGGGGCGTGGTCGCGGATGTGCTGGAGACGCGAGCATAGGCGCGTCGAGCCGGCGACTGCGGCCCCGCCACACACTGGAGTAGTCAACGAATGTCGAGTTCTTCCCTAGATGTCAATACGGCGACGGCGCGGGGCCGCGAGCCTGCGCGTGAGTCCTCGCCGCCGCCCGCGGGTGCCGCAGAGGTGGTGCACCTCGAACACGCCGCGGTGCGCCTGGGCGCGCGGACCATCTGGCACGATGTCTCGTTGGACGTTCGCGCTGGCGAGTTCGTCGCCGTGCTGGGGCCGAATGGATCCGGTAAGTCGACACTCCTCAAGGCGCTGCTGGGTCTCTTGCCGCTGAGCGAGGGGAGGGCAAGCGTCCTGGGCCGACCCGTCCACCGGGGCAATCGAGCAGTGGGCTACCTGCCTCAGCGGCGCGTCTTCGACGCGGATGTGCGCATCCGCGGGCGCGACCTCGTGCGGCTGGGGCTCGACGGGGCGCGTTGGGGGGTGCCGGTCCCGCTGCTGCGGACGCTGCTGGGGCACGGCGACGCCGTGCGCGAGGAGCGGCGCCGCGTCGATGAAGTGATCGCGATTGTGGGCGCATCGGACTACGCGAATCGCCCCATCGGCGAGATTTCCGGCGGCGAACAGCAGCGCCTGCTCATTGCGCAAGCGCTCGTCACCCGCCCGCGCCTGCTGTTGCTCGACGAGCCGCTCGAAGGGCTGGATTTGCCCAGCCAGCAAATCGTCTCGAACATCATTCGCCGTGTCAGCAAAGAGGAAGGCATCACGACCCTCCTGGTGGCTCATGATGTCAATCCACTGCTGCCCTACCTGGACGAGGTGATCTATGTCGCGCGCGGCCAGGTGCTGATCGGCACGCCGCAGGAGGTCATCACGACCGAGACACTATCACGTGTCTACGGTCCACGGGTCGAGGTGCTGCACACCAGCGACGGGCGTGTGCTCGTCGTTGGCCCGGAGGAGGAAGGGGTCTCGTACCATGCTTGACTCCGGCTTCTCCTGGAACCTCGTGGCAGATGCGCAGGACATGCTGCGATTTCCCTTCATGCAGCATGCGCTGCTCGCGGGGACGATCGTCGCGCTGGTCGCCGGGCTGGTCGGGTATTTCATGGTGCTGCGCGGCGAAAGCTTTGCCGGCCATACGCTTGCCAACGTCGGCTTCGCCGGGGCGGCCGGCGCCGTGCTGGTGGGGGTCGCTCCCGTCGCGGGGCTGCTGGTCACAGGCGTGCTGGCGGCGCTGGGTATCGCGGCGTTGGGTGGGCGCGGGGCCGGCGACGCACAAGGCGGTGGCCGCACAGACATCGCCATCGGCACCCTGCTCGCGCTCGCCCTTGGGTTGGGGCTGCTCTTCGAGCGGCTCGCCTCTGTCCAGGCCGGTGGGGTCTATGCTGTCCTCTTCGGCCTGGTGCTCGCGGTGACGAACCAGGACATCGTGACAATTGCCGCCACCGCGGCGGTGACGCTGGTCGTGGTCACCTTGATCGGCCGCCCACTGCTCTTCGCGTCGCTCGACCCAGACGTGGCCGCCGCGCGCGGCGTGCCAGTGCGCCTCCTCACGTACGTCTTCCTCATCGTTCTGGCGTTCGCGGTGGCCGAGGCGGTACAAGTGGTGGGCGTGCTGCTCATCTTCGCGCTGCTGGTCACCCCGGCAGCGACGGCGCTACAGCTGACGGCGCGCCCGGCACGGGCACTGGCGCTCTCGGCGGCGCTTGCCGTCGCCGTCACGTGGCTGGGCCTGGCCGTCGCCTATTACACGCCGTATCCCGCCGGCTTTTTCATCACGACATTTGCGTTCGCGGCGTACCTGCTGGCGCGCGCCTGGCGTCTGCTCGCGCGCCGCGGCGTGCGGCCAGCGCGCCGGCGACCGTCGTGGCACACCGCCGGCGAGACGGCCCGGCAGGGAGTTACACCAGCGTGATGCAACCGATCCTTACTGTCCCCAAATCACTGGCGATTGCTGCGACGCTCCCGCCGTTCACATGGAACCTTGTCGGAGATGTCCAGGCGATGCTGCGCTACGACTTCATGCGCAACGCTTTCCTCTGCGGCACCATGGTGGCGGTGGTCGCGGGCCTGGTAGGCTACTTCGTGCTTCTGCGGCGTCTCGCCTTCGCCGGTGATGCCCTCTCGCACTTCGCCTTCACCGGAGCGCTGGGTGCGGTACTCGTGGGCCTCAGTCCACTGGCCGGCGCCTTCGGCCTGACGGTGCTCGTCGCGCTGGTGATCGGCGGGCTGGGCGAGCGTGCACGCGCGCGCGACGTCGTCGTGGGAACGCTGCTCGCCTGGACACTTGGCATCGGCGTGCTCTTGCTTTCCATCTATACCACGACCGCCAGCGCCACCAACAGCGCGCTTGGGGTCAAGGTGCTGTTCGGCTCGATTCTTGGCATCCAAGCGCAACAAGCCCTGCTCGCCGCGGCGGTCGCGGCTGCCGTCGTCGTCGTGCTGCTGCTGATCGCGCGCCCGCTGCTGTTCGTCTCGCTCGACCCGGACGTGGCGGCGGCGCGCGGCCTGCCGGTGCGGCTGCTCGGCGCCGCCTTCATGGTGCTGCTGGCCGTCACCGTAGCCGAGGCAACCCAGGTGGTGGGAGCCCTGCTGATCTTCGCGCTGCTCATTACACCCGCGGCCATCGCGCAGCGCGTGAGCGTGCGCCCATACCGTGCGATGCTGCTCGCGGCCATGCTGGCGCTCGCCATCACCTGGATTGGGCTGACATTGGCGTTCTACACCTCCTACCCTGTCAGCTTCCTCATCAGCGCCCTCGCCTTCCTCGCCTTTATTGCCGTCATACTGGGGCAGCGTACGGCGTCGTGGCGGCTTCGCCGGCCGTCACCGGCACTGGCAGTGGCTTAGTCACCACGTCAGCGTGCGCCACTCTGCTCGCGCCACCGTACACCTCCCCGACGATATAGCGCGGCCGGTTGCGGACCTCATCGTAGATGCGGCCAAGATACTCGCCCAGTATGCCGACGCTTATCAGCTGGATGCCACCGATCAAGAGGAGCAGCAGTGGCACGCCGGCGGCGCTCGGGCTGGCGATGCCCAAGAGCCATACGATCACCACCAGGACAGCCACCAGCAGGCTCAGCGCGAGCAGCGCCGCGCCAACCAGCGTCGCCAGCTGCAATGGGACGAGGCTGAAGCCCGTGACGACTCCCCATCCCTAAAGGGAAGGGGCTTCTACGGTTTTGCACCGAGGCTGTGTCGCCCCACAGCCAGTAGGTTGGCTTCGTTCAACACCAGAGAGGTGGAATACGCTGCTCCGGCTTCCCGAACGAGCACCACGTCCAAGACACGTTCGTGCTGTTACCCACGGGAACGCTTGACCGTGGAACGCCC
>Ga0207684_10001797_pt1 | contig 22481 bp, 22 predicted proteins | sample KBSK5501metaG_FD_184342 | JGI IMG/M metagenome (GOLD analysis project Ga0207684, IMG submission 184342) | Corn, switchgrass and miscanthus rhizosphere microbial communities from Kellogg Biological Station, Michigan, USA - KBS K5-50-1 metaG... | ecosystem: Host-associated > Plants > Roots >...
GGAGACGATCAGCGGCTCGGCCTCGTCGCGCTGCGGATCGGCCGGGACCGCCGCCGAGAACGCAAGTCCCTGCGGGTCGGCAGACGCGAGCTGCGGCGCCGCCGTCATCGGGTGAGTCGCGGCGGGCGAATTGCGGCCCGTTGGGGCTCCGGGGCCGGATCCTGTCGGCGCGGAAGGTGCGCCAGTCGCGGCGGCCAGTGTCCCAGGCGAGGAGGTACCAGTGGCCGCGGGCGCGGGCCAGGCGGTACGGCTCGACGATGCGGTAACTGCTGGCGCCATCCTGGTCGGTGTAGTCGAAGCGGAGCTGCTCGCGGTCCCGGCAGGCGGCGGCGATGGTGGTCAGAACTGCCGTGTCTAACGCGGGTACGGGCCCGGGGATCGGCATGGAGCCGCCAGCGCCCAACCGGTAGCCACGGGCCGTGCCCGGGATGGCGTGGATGGGATAGCCCAGACCGCGGAGTCGCTCGATGTCCTTATGGATGGTCCGGGTGGTCACGCCGAGCTTTTCGGCCAGTTGCGGGCCGGTCCAATCATCCGGCGCCTGCAGTAGGGACAGCAGCCGAAGCAGGCGGGCAGAGGTTTGCAGCATTCTTCAAGTCTGCTCCTGCTTGCGGATCAAATCCCTCCAGTAGTAACTAGCGGTCCCTTTATCCGCTGCTTCGACTCCCAGCACCAGATCGGACAACGGTCCCAGAGTCGACTTGGCCGCCTTAGCTGCGCGGGCCGAATCCCACGGCGTCATGCAGGCGCGAGCGCCGCGTGCCCGAGGCCGGCCGGACGGGCTCCGGCACCGCCGGCTGCTCAGGCCGGGGGGCGACATCGGTCACGATCTCCTCGGCCATCCCGTACAGCAGCGGCAGCGCGCCCGCTACCACCCCGCCGGTCTGGTTGATGTGCTCCACCCCCGGCCCGATCAGCCGGGCGTGACCGACGATCGTCCGCACGATCTCCGCGCACTCCTCCAGATTCCCGGCGATCCGGGTGAGTAGCGTCCCGACCCAGAACAAGTAGAACGCCAGGCCGGCGACGAGCAGGACGACATCGACGATCGTAAGGACGATGAGTGTGGTCAAGACTTGACCTTTCCGAGAACGCGGCCGAGGAACAAGTGGTGCTGGAGGCCTTCAGCCAGAACCGCCTCCACACCGTCGGCGACCTGCGGGATGAGCGTGGTGTCCGCGGTGTTCGCCGCCGCGGCCTTCAGGGTGTCCCGCACTTCGACGACGCGACGGTCGATGATCTTCACGAAATAGATGAGCAGGCTCAGCAGGGCCGCGACCGCGAGGACCACGACAAAGCCGACGATGATCGCGCTTACCCACAGGGTGTGCTCGGTCGAGGACATGGCGAGGGTATGCATCGGCTAGCCCCCCAGCCTGGCGCGGCCGCGCTGGAGGCCGCCGATGATGATCGTGGCGTGCTCGATGGTCGTACGCAGTGCCCCGAGCGGCGCGGTGTTATGCACCGCCTGGGTCAGCGCATCGTTGATCTTCGGCGCCTCCTTACCGATCGAGCGGGCGAGCAGCAAGATCGGCACCACCAGTGCGACGACGACCACCACGATCACGATGCCGATCGTGTAGCCCACCACCCAGCCAGTGGTGCTGGTCCCGGCGGCGAGGACTTGTGATTCCATGAGTGGCTCCTTCGCCAGTTCATACTGTTTCGCAGAAGTCCCTGACCGGTTTCAGGCTCGCATTGACCGAGGTCAGCCGGTCCGGCACCGTGCTGGTCAGCTGCGCGACGGCCTGAACCCCCCCAGTGGTCGAGACGAGCGTCGCCCGTATCGCCCTGAGATGGAAGATGACCCGCAACAGGCCAACCGCGGTAATCGCGATAATCAACGCGGCGATGATCAGCGTCGCCCAGGCAGCTGCTGGCATGACGTTCTCCGATTCTTCTAACCGAGGAGCTTGGCAACCGAGCCCGCGTACCGGACCGCGCCGACCGCTACCTCGTTGACGGTGCTGTCGGTCGTGGCCAGTGCTTCGGGAACGCCGTTGAGTTCCCCGACGAGGGCAACCCCGCCGCTGAGAATCTCGTCGGTGGCCCCCCGGATCCGCTCTAGCGCGGCGAGCACGCGGTTAAGCAGGAAGATGACGACGGGAAGTACCACGAGCAGCAGAATTGCGTTGCCGATCCACCACAAGACCATGGTTCGTCTCCTCAGCTCGTGGCCTGGTAGGGAGCGAAGAACCGGCGGAAGACCCGGCTCAGCGCCATGAGAACGGCCCGCAGGCCGAGGGTGAAGCCCTTCGCCTCGGCCGCGGTGGCCGCGATCTGCTCCGGTGACTCACCGCGCTCGGCCCGGTCGATCCGGTCTTGCAGGTTGGCGGAGAAGTCGCGCATCAACACGGACGTGACATCGGAGATCATGCCCCGGCCGTATTGCGCGGCGGCGCCGGACAGCTGGAGGTCTTGGACCACGCCGACCTTTGTGCCGCGCCCGGAACGGGTCAGCGTCGCCGTGACGATCATGCTGGCCTGGCCCCGGCCCTTTTCCTCGGCGCCGTTGGCGTGCACCACGACACGCTTAGCGGCTTCATCGCGTTCGGTGATCTCCGCGGTTCCGGCAAATTGCAGCCTCACCGGGCCCATCCGGACGGCTACCCCGCCCTTGTACTTCTCGCCGCCGAGGTCCTCGGTGAGCCTGGCGCCGGGCAGGCACGCCGCCACCTGCGGGATGTCATCGAAGAACTTCCATACCTTCTCGACCGGCTCGGCGACCTCGAAGTCGTTCTTGATCAGCATCGAGTTTCTCTCTTCACGTAGGCACCGGGATCCTTCTCGAACTCCCGGCGGCAGCCGGCGCGGCAGAAGTAGTAGGTGATGCCGTCATAGGTAAGCGGATGGCCAGCCGAGCCGGCCGTCACAGTCATCCCGCACACCGGGTCGACAGCATCGGCCTGCATTGGGTCGGCCTGCATTGGGTCGGCCTGCACGGGGTTGGCCTGCACGGGGTTGGCCTGCACGGGGGCCTGTGCCAACGGCACGGACCCGGCTGGCTCTGCCTCGGCCCGCCGCGCGGAGCGCCCCGTCCGATCGGAGGCGGCAGGCGCTGCAGGCGCCAGAGCCCCGGACGCGCGCAGCTGCACCAGTTGCGCCAGGATGGCGACCGCGATCTCCTGGTGCGAGGTCCGGCCGAGGTCGAGGCCGGCCGGGACGCGGACCCGGTCGAGCTGGTCGGAGGGAATGCCCCGGTCCGCGAGATATCCCAGCACTGACGCACCCCGGCGATGCGAGCCGACCAGGCCCACGTAAGCCGGCCGCGCGGCTACCGCCTGCTCAACAGCCTCCTCGTCGCCGTGACCCTGGGTGGCGACCACGACCATCGAGCGCTCGTCGGCGTCGGCCGCGGAGAAGTCCGGGCCATCAATCAGCGCGGTCCGCCAGCCGAGCGCCCCCGCGAGTTCGGCTAGCGTCTGCGCCATCGGGGAGCGGCCGACGATCACCAGGTGCGGCGTCGGCAGCATCGGCTCGATGTAGACCTCCAGGGCACCCTCGCTCTGGCAGGAGATAGGCACGAAGACCACCCCCTCCGGCACTGCCGCCCCAACCTGCGCTGTATTGGCAGGCGGCCCGGCCCCCGGGAACGTGCCTGGAGCGGCTTTGGTGTCGTCAGGACGTGCCTGGAGCGGCTTTGGTGTCGTTGCGCCGCTGGGCGCGGCACCCGGGAATGAGCCCGGCGTCGGGCTGGCAAACTGCCCGGTGCTGGCAAACTGCCCGGTGCTGGCAAACTGCCCGGTGCTGGCAAACTGCCCGGTGCTGGCAAACTGCTCGGGGGTGCCGAGCAGCAGCAGGCAGGGTTCGCCCTTGCTGATCACTCGCTGGGCCTCGCGGATTACTACCGGCTCCGCGCACGCGCCGCCGATCCAGCCGTGCAGCTCCCCGGACGCCGTGATGATCGCACGGGAGCCCTGCTGGCCCGATGACGGGCCCTGCCGCCAGACCACGGTGGCGAGCGCGAACGCCTCCCCGCGCCGCGTCAGCTCACCGGCCTGCTCAAGGACACCCCACCCGTCCATAACTGGTTCTCCCGCTCGCCTGCGGGGCCCCGCCCGCCTCCCCATTCCCCCTTCACTGCGCCGCCTTCCCTCGTCGCTCGTTCCTCGCTCCTCATTCCAGGCGGCACCGCGCCCCTGCGGCTCGCTCATGCTGTGCTCCCGTCAGTCGTCCGTGCGCACGGGCGGCGCACCATACACGTCGTGGTGTTGTGTGATGGCCTCCCATACCCGGTCCGGCAGCAGGGGCATGTCAATATTGCGGACCCCGCGGTCAGAGATCGCGTCCAGCACCGCGTTGACGAATGCCGCCGGGCCACCTACCGCCGCGCACTCCCCGATTCCCTTGGCGCCGATCGGGTGGTGCGGGCACGGGGTGACCACCTCGCTGTGCAGCTCGAAGCCCGGCGTCTCCCAGGAGGTCGGCAGCAGGTAGTCCATGTAGTTCGAGCCCACGCAGTTGCCTTCGGCGTCGAACGTGATGAACTGCATGTTGGCCATCGCGTAGGCCTCGGTCAGCCCGCCCATGATCTGTCCCTCGACGATCATCGGGTTGATCCGGATGCCGCAGTCGTCGACCGCGACCATGTTCAGCACATCCCAGACCCCGGTCTCGGGGTCCACCTCGACCGTGACGATGTATACGGCGAATGGCCAGGTCAGGTTCGGCGGGTCGTAGTAGGCGGTGTTCTCCAGGCCCGGTTCCATGCCATCCGGCATGTTGCTATAGGCGGCCATCGCGCATTCCTGGATGGTCACGCCGCGGTCGGGAGCGCTGCGGACGTAGAACCGGCCCAGCTCCCATTCGACGTCCTCTTCGGACACCTCAAGGAGATGCGCGGCCAGCCTGCGCGCCTTAGCGCGGATCTTGCGAGACACCATTGCCACCGCGGCTCCGGCCACCGGCGTGCTGCGCGAGGCGTAGGTACCCATGCCGAAGGGCGCGGTGTCCGTGTCGCCCTCCTCGACGACGATGTCGTCGGCCGGGATGCCGAGCTCGTGGCTGACGATCTGGGCCCAGGTGGTCTCGTGTCCCTGGCCCTGGCCCCTGGCCCCGGTGCGGACGATGGCCTTGCCGGTCATGTGCACTTTGAGCTCGGCCGAGTCGAACATCTTGATGCCGAGGATGTCGTACTCACGGCTGTTGCCGGCACCGAGCGGCTCGGTCATCGTGGAAATACCGATGCCGAGCAGCCTGCCGTTCGCCCTGGCCTCCTGCTGCCGCTTCAGGAAGTCCTCGTAGCCCACCGCCTTCAGCCCGACGTCGAGACACTTGCCGTATTGGCCGGAGTCAGTCAGGAAGCCGAACGGGGTCCGGTGGGGAAACTGATCGTCGGTGACGAAATTCATCCGCCGGAACGCCGCCTGATCCATGCCGAGATCGTTGGCCGCGGCCTGCATCATGCGCTCCTGGAAGAACATCGCCTCGGTGACGCGGAACGAGCACCGGTACGCGACTCCGCCTGGAGCCTTGTTGCTGTAGATGCCGCGGGCGGTCAGGTGCGCTACCGGGATGTCGTAGGCGGCGAAAGCCGAGTGCATCAGCCCGATCTTGAACTTGCTCGGCTGGGCATCGGAGAAAAACGCTCCGTGGTCGGCGTCCGTGTGGATCCGGACGGCGAGGATCTTGCCGTCACTACGCAGCGCCATCTCGCCGTCCAGGTACACGTCCCGCGCGAACCCGGTGGAAATCAGGTTGCCGGACTTGTCCTCGATCCACTTCACCGGCCGCTCCAGCAGGATGGAGGCCAGGATGGAGCAGACGTAACCGGGATACACCGGGACTTTGTTGCCGAATCCGCCGCCGATGTCCGGGGAGATGATCCGGATCATGTGCTCCGGCAGCTCGGCCACCAGCGCGACGGCGGCCCGGATGATGTGCGGCGCCTGGGTGGTCATGTACACCGTGAGCTTGGAGGTGGCTCGGTTGTAGTCCGCGATCGACCCGCAGCACTCGATCGGTGACGGGTGAGAGCGCGGGTAGTGCAGGTGCAGCTTCGAGATCATGTCCGCCTGCTCGAACGCGCGGTCAGTGCCCTCGGAGTCGCCCACTTCCCAGTCGTAGATGACGTTGCCAGCCTGGTTTTCCTTGTCATCACGGATGACAGGCGCGCCGGCGGCAACGGCCTGCACCGGGTTGACGATGACCGGAAGCGGCTCGTACTCGACGTCGATCAACTCGCACGCGTCCTTGGCGATGTACGGATCATCGGCGACGACGCAGGCCACCTCCTGGCCCTGGAACCGCACCTTGTCGGTGGCCAGCACGGCCTGGGTGTCGTAGGACAGCGTCGGCATCCACGCCAGGTTGCGGGTCGCCATCATCTCGCCGGTGAGCACCAGGTGGACGCCCGGTATCTGCCACGCCTTGCTGGTGTCGATCGACGTGATCCTGGCGTGCGCCAGCGGGCTGCGCAGGATCTCCATGTGCAGCATGCCGGGCAGCGTGATGTCGTCGGTGTAGTTGCCCTTGCCGCGGATGAAGCGATTGTCCTCAACGCGCTTGCGGCTCGCGCCCAGCCCGCCGATCTTGAGCTCGTCCAGTGCCTGCGACATGCCCTACCTCCCACCGGATTGGGACCTGAGCTTGGCGGCGGCCCACAGCACCGACTTCGCGATGTTCTGGTAGCCGGTGCAGCGGCAGAGGTTGCCGGACAACGCCCAGCGCACGTCTTCCTCGGTCGGGTCGGGATTCTCGTCGAGAAGGGCCTTGGCGGCCATCATCATGCCGGGCGTGCAGAACCCGCACTGCAGGCCGTGCTCCTCCTTGAAGCCCTCTTGCAGTGGATGCAACTCGCTGGCGGTGGCCAGGCCCTCGACGGTGCTGATCTCTCGCCCGTCGACCTGCACGGCCAGCATGGTGCAGGACTTCACCGCCCGCCCGTCGACGAGCACCGTGCATGCGCCGCAGTTTGTCGTGTCGCAGCCCATGTGGGTGCCGGTGAGCCCGAGGCCCTGGCGGATCAGGTGGGACAGCAGCAGGCGGGGCTCGACCTCCGCTATCTTCTTGTCGCCGTTGATCGTGAACCGGATCCGGCGTACCGGGACTTCACTGGCGGCCTCGTCGCCGCGGTCCTCGTAAACGATCGTCATGTCAGGCTGCCCTTTCCGCGGCCAGGTCCGCGCGGCCCAGGAGGCGCACGACGAACGTCCGCACCATGTGCCGCTTGTATTCCGCGCTACCGCGATGATCTGTCCTCGGCCGGGCCACCTCCGCAGCGAGCCCGGCGGCCTGCTCGATGGTCTGCGCGCTCAACGCTTTCCCGACCAGCGCGTTGGCGGCGGCCGTGGCCCCGATGGTGGATCCGCCGACCCCGGTCAGGGCGATCCCGGCCCTGAGAACGGTCTCGCCGGACATTTCCAGTGCCACCGCTACCCCGACGGTCGCGAAATCGCCGACGCGGCGCTCAAGCTTGAGGTAGCCACCCGAGCGGACCCCCTTGGCCGCCGGAATGACGGCCTCGACAGCGATCTCGGCCGGCTCGAGCACATTCTGGAACGGGCCGATGACAAAGTCGGCGACCGGGATGGTGCGCCTGCCCTCCGGTCCCTGCGCCACGATGGAGCCGCCGAGGGCCATCACCACCGACGCCCAGTCGCCCTGCGGATCGGCATGACAGAGCGAGCCGACGAGGGTACCGCGGTTGCGCACGATCGGATCGGCGATCAAGGGCGCTGCGGCCGTCATGGTCGGCTGCGTGGCCTTGAGCTGAGCAGAGCGCTCAAGGTCGACGTGGCGGCATAGGGCGCCGATGCGAAGGGTTCCGTCGGGGTCAGCCCGGTGGTAGTCGAGGCCGGGGACATTGTTGATATCGACGATCAGTTCTGGCGAGGCGAACCGCAGCTTCATCAGCGGGACCAGGCTCTGGCCGCCGGCCAGCACCTTCGCGTAGTCGCCGCCGCCGCGCAGCAGGTTGATCGCCTCGTCGAGGGAACGCGGTGCCTCGTAGCGGAACCGAGACGGATACATACGGTCCTCCAGTGTCTCCTGTCCGGGACGGCAGTGTCCTGCCGGACGTCGAGCCTCAGGTCAGCGCTAGTCGCGAACGCTGGATTCGGGACGGTGCGGCACTTCGGCCGGTTCCGGGTCGGCCACGGCCACGGGGAGGGAGTCCTCCTCGGGGTCCGGCCGCGGCTCCTGGTGCGGCGGCCACGGCCCCGCCACCGGCTGGCCGGCGATCTTGAGATAGTCCATCAGCTCGGGCCAGGCCCAGACAGTGGGGCTCTTCCCGGTCTTCGGCGTGTGCTCGACCAGTTCGAACAGGCGGGGATTGCCCCGGCTGTGCCCGCTGGACTCTATTCGCATGGCCACGCTCCTGCCGTTGGACGGGCCCATGGGGCGCCGCCACGGGACGTGAACCACATGATCCGCTGGGCGGGACGGCCTGGCAACACGAGAATAAGCTCTTGCTTAAGTCGACGGAAACCACCTGGCGCTCCGGGCACTTTCCCCAGCTCAGCTCCAGATTGTGACGTACACGGGGGGACGGAACCGCGACGGTGGAACCCCGGCCGCCGGTGAACGCATCAGGTGCATCGCCTCCGGGGTACCAAGGAAGCGCCGCAGCGAACTGGCGGCCGCGCTCCGATGCTGGCGCTCCAGCACGGTTGCGTACCAGCAGGCATCCACTGGCGCCCCGGGCACCTCGACCAGCGACAACTCGCCACGGCGCAACTGCTGGGTGACGAGGTGCTCAACGGCCGGCGCCACCCCGGCCCCGTCCGCCGCCGCCGCCCAGGCCGCGGTCTGGTTGGGGAAAACTCCGATCCTGCTGTCAGGTATGCGCAGCCTGGCCAGCAGCATGCCGGTGTCGCTGTCCGGGTCGGTGCCGGACGGATCCACCAGCCACCGCCACTGACTGGCGTTGCCGTGCGGCCGGGACTGCCGCGCGGCGACAACCACAAGGCGGTACCGGAAGATCGGCTCGCTTACCACCGGGAGGGCCGGATCCCGAGCCACGCTGGGACCGATCGCCACATCGGCCAGCCGGTTCGCGACCAGCACCGCCATTTCCTTGGTCACCGCCACCCCCGCCGAAACCTCGACGGAGCCCGCGAAGCGCTTGGTGAACGCCTCCGTCAGCGGGCTGACCACGAACTCGGCGATCGTGGATGTGGCCACCACCCGTAGCTGCTCCGGGACGCCCTGGGCGGCACGGACCGCCGCATGAGCCTCAGCGCCCAGCACGACGATCTGCGACGCGCTGGCCAGCAGCCTGGAGCCGCCCGCGGTCAGCGTCATGCCGGCCGGCCCGCGGCTGACCAACTGATCACCCAGGTGCTGCCGGAGAGCTGTCAGCGCCTGCGACACGGCCGGCTCGCTGACGCCGAGCGCGTTCGCGGCGGCGGTCACCGATCCGAGCCGGGCGACCAGGACAAACGCGTTGAGCTGAGTGAGGGTCATGGCACTCCCAAGTATCGCTCAGCGCCGGGCCCGATAATCCCCGCGAAGTGGCGGGCATCGGTGGCCGCGATATCCGGCCCTCGCTTCCTGCCGTCGCTATCGACTCCATCCCCTCGTAAACTCATCACGCGGGCCGCGGCTCGAGGGAGGGTATGTGCAGGTTCCGGCGTACGTCGAGTACGAAAGGGCCACCAGCGTCGGGCATGCGCTTGCCCTGTTGGCCAGGTTCGGTCCGGAGTCGCGCATCCTGGCTGGGGGGCACAGCCTGATCCCGATGATGAAGCTCAGGCTCGCGCAGCCGGAGACCCTGATCGACATCAACGGTCTCAGCGAGCTCTCCTATATCACGGTGACCGACGGCGAGCTGCGGATCGGCGCCCTGACCAGGCACGCCCAGTTGCTCGACTCACCGGTCGCGGGGGAGCATTTCGCCATCCTGCACGATGCCGAGATGGTGATCGCCGACCCCATCGTGCGCAACTGGGGCACCGTCGGTGGCTCGCTCTGCCAGGCCGACCCGTCGGAGGACCTGTCCGCGGCCTTTGCGGCGCTGAAGGCGAGCATGGTCGTCCATGACCCCGATGGCAGCAGGACGGTGCCGGCCCGGGAGTTCCATACCGGGCCGTACGAGACGGTGGTGGCTCCCGGCGAGCTGCTGACCGAGATCAGGATCGCGATCAGGCCGGGCGGCGGCAGTGCCTACGAGAAGGTGGGGCGGCGGGTTGGCGACTGGCCGGTCGGTGCGGCCGGAGCGGCCATCCGGCTGGCCGGTGACACCATTGCCGAGGCCGGGATCGGCCTCACGGCGGTCGGCGCGCAGCATTTCGCCGCGGCCGAGGCCGAGGAGTTCCTGCGCGGCGCGCCGGCCACCGAGGCGAGCTTCGCCCGGGCCGGCGAGATCGCGGCCGAGCACTGCCGTCCCAGCTCGGACCAGCGCGGCCCGGCCGACTACAAGCGGCACCTCGCCAAGGAGCTGACCACGCGGGCGCTGCGCCGGGCGCTGCGCCGGGCGCGACGACAGGACGCCTGGTGAGCGAGCCGGAGGGGCGCGGCGTCGCCTGGACTGAGGAGCAGCGGGGGAGCAGAGAACGAGCGACGAGGGAAGGCGGCGCCTCAAGGCGCCCCGGAGGTGAGCGGAAGACACTGTGCAGATAACCGTGACCGTCAACGACTCCGACTACACCCGCGAGGTCGAGGCGCGGCTGCTGCTGATTCATTTCCTGCGGGACGAGCTGAGGCTGACCGGCTCACACTGGGGCTGCGACACGTCCAACTGCGGGGCCTGCGTCGTGTGGCTGGATGACACGCCGGTGAAATCCTGCACCGTGCTCGCGGCCATGGCGGATGGGCGCCGGGTATTCACCGTGGAGGGCCTGGAGCGCGACGGCGCGCTCGACCCGGTCCAGCAGGGTTTCGCGGAGTGTCACGGACTCCAGTGCGGCTTCTGCACGCCGGGCATGATGCTTACCTCCCGGTGGCTGCTGAACCACAACCCGCACCCGTCAGCCACGCAGATCCGTGAGGCGCTGTCCGGGCAGATCTGCCGGTGTACCGGCTACGAGAACATCGTGCGGTCCGTCCTGTGGGCGAGCAAGCACCCAGCGGCCGGGCCTGCCCCGGCCGACGACCAAGACACCGGCCCGGCGGATGGGGTGTCCACGTGAGCGCCGCTGGCAGCCACTCGATGAACGGGGCCTACGGGCCGGTCAAGCGCAAGGAGGACGGGCGGTTTATCCGCGGCAAGGGCACCTTCGTCGACGACATCCAGCTACCCGGGATGCTGCACGGCGCGATCCTGCGCAGCCCGCTGGCGCACGCCAGGATCGTCTCGATCGACACCACGGCGGCTGAGGCCCACCCGAAGGTCAGGGCCGTCATCAGCGGCCAGACGCTGGCCGACCGGAAGCTCGCCTGGATGCCCACTCTGTCGCAGGACGTCCAGGCGGTCCTGGCCACCGACAAGGTGCGGTTCCAGGGACAGGAGGTCGCCTTCATCGTCGCCGAGGACAGATACTCGGCGCGTGACGCGCTCGAGCTCATCAACGTTGAGTACGAACCGCTGCCGGTGGTGATCGATGCCAAGAAGGCCCTGGATCCTGGTGCCCCGGTGATCCGTGATGACTTGGCGGGCAAGCACGACAACCACATCTTTGACTGGGCAGCGGGAGACAGGGTGGCGACCGACGCGGTCTTCGCCGCCGCTGATGTCGTCGTGACGCAGGACATGCTCTACCCGCGCTCTCACCCCGCCCCGCTGGAGACCTGCGGCACGGTGGCCGACATGGATGCGGTCACCGGCAAGCTGACCATCTGGTCGACGACGCAGGCCCCGCACGCCCACCGCACTCTGTATGCGCTGGTGGCCGGCCTTCCCGAGCACAAGATCCGGATCGTCTCCCCCGACATCGGCGGCGGTTTCGGCAACAAGGTCGCCATCTACCCGGGGTATCTCTGCGCCGTCGTCGGCTCCATCGTGACCGGCAGGCCGGTCAAGTGGGTCGAGGACCGGTCGGAGAACCTGATGTCGACCTCGTTCGCGCGGGACTACCACATGCACGGTGAGATCGCGGCCACGAGGGACGGCAGGATTCTGGGCCTGCGGGCCATGGTGCTAGCCGACCACGGTGCCTTCAACGGCTCCGCGCAGCCCACCAAATTTCCCGCCGGTTTCTTCCACATCTTCACCGGCTCCTACGACCTGCAGGCCGCGTATTGCGAGGTTACCGGCGTCTACACGAACAAAGCCCCCGGCGGCGTCGCCTACGCCTGCTCGTTCCGGGTGACCGAGGCGGTCTACCTCGTCGAGCGCCTGGTCGACGTGCTCGCCCTCGAACTGGGTGTGGACCCGGCCGATCTGCGGATGAACAACCTGCTGCGGCCGGAGCAGTTCCCGTACACCACGCCCACCGGCTGGGAGTACGACTCGGGGGATTATCCGCGCACTCTGCAGGTGGCACTGGACATCGCCGGGTACGCTGACCTGCGGCGTGAGCAGGCGGAGAAGCGGGAGCGTGGGGAGCTGATGGGTATCGGGATCAGCTTCTTCACCGAGGGCGTCGGCGCGGGCCCGCGCAAGCACATGGACATCCTCGGCCTCGGCATGGCCGACGGCGCCGACCTGCGGGTGCACCCAACCGGCAAGGCAGTCCTCGGGATCTCGGTGCAGACCCAGGGACAAGGGCACGAAACCACCTTCGCCCAGATCGTCGCCCAGGAACTGGGGATGTCCCCCGATGACATCGAAGTCGTACACGGCGATACCGACCGGACTCCGTTCGGCCTGGGTACGTATGGTTCCCGGTCGACACCCGTATCAGGGGCGGCGGCCGCGGTGGTGGCCCGCAAGGTGCGCGAGCGCGCCCGGATCGTCGCGGCGGCCATGCTCGAGGCCTCCGCTGGTGACCTGGAGTGGGACAACGGCAAGTGGCAGGTCCGCGGCGACCCCGAGCAGGGCAAGACCATCGCGGAGATCGCAATGGCGGCGCACTCCTCGCTGGAGCTGCCGGAGGGTGTCGAGGGGCATCTGAGCGCCGAGACCGTCTACAACCCGCCGAGCCTCACCCACCCCTACGGCGCCTACATCTGCGTGGCCGACGTGGACGCGGGCACCGGGCAGGTATCGCTGCGCCGGTTCATCGCGGTGGACGACTGCGGCGTCCGGATCAACCCGATGATCGTGGAGGGCCAGGTGCACGGTGGGCTCGCCGACGGGGTCGGCATGGCGCTGATGCAGGTGATCGCGTTCGACGAGGACGGCAACTGCCTGGGCGGGTCGTTCATGGACTACCTCCTGCCCACATCCATGGAGTGCCCGTCCTGGGAACTCGGCGAGACCGTGACCCCCTGCCCCCATCACCCGATCGGGGCCAAGGGCGTCGGCGAGTCAGCCACGGTGGGCTCGCCTCCCGCAGTGGTCAACGCCGTGGTCGACGCGCTGAAGCCCTACGGGGTCCGGCACGCCGACATGCCACTCACCCCGGCCAACGTGTGGTGCGCGATCCAGGGCCACCCGCAGCGGACCGACCTGGCGATCACCTGATGAGCGACCTCACGCAGCGGCTGCCCGACGTGGGCACGCTCCTCAGCGCCCTCGACTCGGCGGATTACCTGGCCGACGAGCCACTCGGCACGGCCCTGTTCCTGGCGGCCCGGATGGCGCAGCCGATCCTGCTCGAAGGCGAGCCCGGGGTGGGCAAAACCGAGGCGGCCAAGGCGCTCGCCGGTGCGCTCGATACACCGCTGATCAGGCTCCAGTGCTACGAGGGCCTTACCGCGGCCGAGGCGCTCTACGAATGGAACTACCCGCGTCAGTTGCTGGCGATCAGGCTGGCCGAGGCGAGGGGTGCGACCCTGCATGACGAGGACCTGTTCAGTGAGGAGTACCTGCTCGCCCGCCCACTGCTGGCCGCGCTCGACCATCCGGGCCCGCGCCCGGCCGTGCTGCTGATCGACGAGGTGGACCGCGGCGACGACGAGTTCGAGGCGTTCCTATTCGAACTCCTGGCGGAGGCGGCGGTCACCATCCCCGAACTCGGGACCAGGCGTGCCGCGTTCCCTCCCATTGTGGTGCTGACCTCTAACCGCACCCGTGACCTGCACGACGCGCTGAAGCGACGCTGCCTCTATCACTGGATCGAGTACCCGGACGTGGAGCGGGTCGCGGCGATCATCCGGCGCCGGGTGCCGGCCGCGGCTGGCGTGCTGGCCGACCAGGTAGCGCGGGGCGTCGCGCGGCTGCGCGCCTTGGACCTGGCCAAGCCGCCAGGTGTCGCGGAGGCGATCAGCTGGGCCGAGGCCCTGGGTGTGCTCGGCGCGGACAGCCTCGATGAGGCATCCGCGGCGAAGACGACAGGCGCTGTGATCAAGTACGAGGAAGACCTCCAGGCGGTCCGCGCGACCGGATTCGCCCCCGTGGTTAGCGATGACCGTGGTTAATGACTGTGGTTAGTGATGACTGTGGTTAGTGATGACTGTGGTTAGTGATGACTGTGGTTAGCGACGCTGGTGGCCAGCGATGACAGCTGAGGATCTGGCCATCACCGCGGCGCGGTTCGGCGCTGCGTTGCGCCACGCCGGGGTGCCGGCTGATCCGGGAAGGTGCGAACGTTTCGCGCGCGCCGTCACCGTGGCCCGCCCGGCTACGCGGCGTGAGCTGTACCTGTGTGCCCTGGCGACTCTGGTGTCCGGGCAATCGCAGATCGAAACCCTGGAGCGTGTGTTCAACGCGATGTTCGGGGGCCTGGCCGACCCGGCCGGTCCACGGGGTGATCAGGACGCCCATCCGTTGCGCGGGGAAAGCCCTCAGCCGCCCACGGCGGAAGACATTCTCGCAGCGGCCGCCCGCGCGGCCAAGGCTCACGATGGCCAGCCACGAGACGCCCAGCCGCGCCGCGGGCAATTGCCGTCCACGCTGCAGCGGGCCAGTGCGCTGCGGCCTGCCGAACGGAGCGACGCCGAGCAGGACGCGGACGCGGCGCCCGGGCGCCCGGTACTGGCCAGCAGTGCAGAACGCCTGGCGGATAAGGATTTCGCCGAGTTGACGCCGGCCGAGTTGCTGATGCTCGCCGGCCTCATGCGCAAGCTCACCCTGGCCGTGCCGCTCCGCCGCTCCCGCCGCCACCAGCCCACCCCGCATGGCAAGCGCACCGACCTGCGGGCCACGCTGCGCCAGGCGCGGCGCACCGGTGGTCACCCTCTCCGGCTGGCCAGGCGAGCGCCGTCCAGGCAGCCCCGTCGGCTCGTCGTGCTGTGCGACATCTCGGGGTCCATGGAGCCGTACGCGCGGGCCATGCTGCAACTGCTGTACTGCGCGGCGGGCGGAGCGCGGGCGGAGGTATTCACCTTTGCCACCCGGCTGACCCGGCTCACCACCACGCTGTCGCACGCTCATCCGGAGCTGGCTCTCCGGCGGGCCGGGCAGACCGCGCCCGACTGGCTCGGCGGGACCCGTATCGGCGCCTCGGTCAAGGAGTTCAACGACACCCGCGGGCGAGCCGGGCTGGCCCGTGGCGCGGTCGTCGTCATCATCTCCGACGGGTGGGACACCGGCGATCCCGCACTGCTCCGCCACGAGATGGAGCGGCTCTCCCGGGTGGCCCATCGCATTGTCTGGGTCAATCCGCGGACCAAGAGCGAGCAGTACCAGCCGCTGGCCGGCGGCATGGCAGCGGCCTGGCCGTATTGCGACGCCGTGGTCAGCGCGCACACCGTGCACGCACTCGACGAACTTACCGCCGCCCTGGCCCATCCGGCCCGGCACCGGCCCTCGTCCAGGGACGCCTCGCGTCGCTGAAACCGTGCCGAGCGGCGATCTGGGGCGGGGCGACGCGTGGCGCAGGCCCGGGAAAGTGCCGCGGCTGCTGGTGCGGCCCGGCATCCGCCTGGTGCGGCCGGGCGGCCCATTGGTGCGGCTGGGCGTCCTGCAGGTGCCGCTGGGCGTCCCATTGGTGCGGCCCGGCGCCCCGCTGGTGCGGCCCGGCGCCCCGCTCGTGCGGCCGGGCGGCGTCCCACATTCCCCGCGCGTATCCCTGGACTCCGGCAGGCACGGTCTCTGGCTCTGCCCGCCGCACCTGTGGTGCGGCGGAGCGGACGAATGTCGTAATGGATGGGGCCCGAGCATGCCGGCCTGGCTGGCGGGCCATCCACCGGTCCGGCAGGCATAGGACGATCACGGGAACCCCGATCCCGAACACGGCCCGCAGCAAGCCCAGGTCGTGCAGCGTGAAGGGGAAAAGTTCACCGGTGAAGCGGGCTGCGTAGAGCAACGCCGCCGCGGCGAGAGTTGTCCAGGGGAGCCGCCAGCGGGTGAGCAACAGGTCGAACATGACCGTGCCCAGCAGCGCACCGGCGGTGTAGTAGGCATAGACACTGGGATCGAGCATGATCCTGGCCGCCACGGCGAGCAGTATCACTGCCTGCCAGCGGCCGCGCCGTACGGCCAGGCACCCGGCGGCCACGCCGAGGGCGAGCTGGGCTGGTCGGTCCCACCACGGCGTACCGGCGGCGTTCACCCCGATCACGCGGAGCGCGGAGGAGTAGTCGTTGGGGATGGTGAACCGCGCCGCCATGAGACTGTGCGAATCGGCCAGCAGGAACGGCAACCACGCCACTGCGACGCCAGCCGCGAAGACCCCGAGAGCAGGCCACCGGTCCTTGCGCGGAAGAGCGAGCAAGAGCGCCACGAACGCGGCCGCCCACGGCTTGGCGTCGGCGGCGGCGGCTAGCGCCACCCCGGCCCAGACCGGATGACGCCGGCTCACGGCGTGTGCCGCGGCGACCGACAGGCCGAGAGCCAGCACGTCGTCGAGATGCCCGTAGTGAGTGGTGAGTTCCGTCCATACCGGGAGGAAGACAAGCCCGGCCAGCAGCAGCCGACCGCGTCGGCGACGCTCCGGTACCGGCAGCAGCCGCCACACAGCGGCCAGCATCGGCAGGCCAGTTGCCGACATCGCCACGACCGCGATCACCCGGCCGTTTCCAGGACCTATCACCCTCAGCGCGGCCGAGATGGCCAGAGCCAGCGGCCCCATCTGCAGTGCCGGATGGGCCGCGTACAGGTGAAGTCCGCCGCCGGGGCCGCCGGAGGAAAGCAGCATGCCTCCCTCGGCGAAGAAATGCCAGGATTGTCCGGCCGGATGTGCGCGAAGGCCGACCCACAGTGCCGACCACAGCCCCAGCACCCACCACGACCATGGTGCTGACCTCGACCTCACCGTCGACTGCGGTCCCACCACTGACTGCGGTCCCAGCACCGGCGGCGGCCGCACCACTGACTGTGGTCGCAGCACCTGTCGTGGTCTAAGCACCGGCTGCGGCCACGGCACCCGTCGTGGCGCGGAGTAGGAGTTGCCCAGTTGTGCCTGGCTCGTCCGCTCCACCGAGCCCGCGTTGACCCCGGCCCTCACGTGCCGGGTATAGCTGTCGGCCGTCCGGAATGACCACCCAAAACCGACGATTTGTTGGCCAAAGTGTGCACTCCCTCCCCATTGACTGGATGAGCCGGGAAATTGAACTTACCAGGAGATCCCCGCTCCTGCAGGTGTAGCCGCACAGACATTATTACGGAATTATTAAGGCATAGCGGATGACCGCTTCTACTGGCTGACGATATGTTACGATAGGGTTACCTAATGAGAACACGATGGGTATGTTAAAAAAACAACAATAAGGCAATGAATTCGCGACTCAAGTGGCAATGTCACGAGTTCTGGTCAGTGCGGGCGAGTGCCTGCACGTCCCATTACATAGGAGGGTTGAGTACATAGGAGGGTTGAGCTTCTCACCTGCCCGTATAGCTCACAGGGTGGTGCCTGGGAGTTCTCCGGGGCCAGGACTACGGCCGAAGCGGGGCACTTGACCGTTGGGGGTCAACCGAGATGAACTTTTCCCTGATCCAAGAGCCTGAGCCCTCCGAATCACCTGACCCGGAGTTCTGGGGAGACAGTGAACACCGCTGGCGTCGTGCTCAGGGCTCTTCGCGACGTCCGAGTCCCCCGCCGCGTCAAGGCCCCCCGCCGCGTCAGGGCCCGCCGCCCCTTCTGAGCCCTCCGCAACCTTCGGATCCTCCGGAACGTCCAGCCCCCCCACAACGTCCAGGCCCCCCGCAAAGAACCGGTCCCCCGCGACGTCCGGGTCCTGGGCAACGTCCAAGCCCTTGGCAGCGTCAGGGCCCTTCGGAACGTGCAAGCCCCTGGCAGCGTCAGGGCCCTTCGGTACGTGCAAGCCCCTGGCAGCGTCAAGGCCCTTCGGTACGTCCGGATCATCCACGAAGTGCGACTCTCCTGAGACGCCCGAGTCAGCCGCGACTACCCAACCACCCATGGTGGTCGCTGCTGCCCCGCTGGACCGATCAGCCAGCCAGGCGTGGCAACAGGTGGCTGAGCAGGCACACGACCGCCCGGCAGCGGGGCATCGCCTTGCTGCTCGTGGCCGCCTGCCTCGGCGGCGCCGCCTTGTACGTGGCGCGGGTCGCTGCCGCTAATGGCCGCTCGTATGACGGTGTGGTGCTGAGCAATGGCGTGATCGACCTCAACTTCGCCATGGCCGGGCGGGTCACGCAGATCTCCGTCCAGGCCGGCCAGCAGGTCAAGGCGGGACAGGTGCTTGCCACCGAGACCAGCGCTACCACCTTGGCGGTCGTGGCCGCTGATGCGGCGGCCATCGCCGCCGACAAGGCCACGCTGACGCAGATCGCTGACCAGGCCGCTCCGGGAGTGGCAGCCGTTGCGGCGGCGCAGGCGAGGCTGGCCAGTGACAGGGCCCGGCTCGCCGCCGAGCAGGTGCAGGTCGTGGGGATGCAGATCCGGGCCCCGACCGATGGGACGGTAATTGCCGTAGACGGCCAGGTCGGCGAGACGGTTACCGCCGCGAGCATCCAGGAAAACGCGGCTCAGTCCCAGGGAACCCCGACTTCGCAGCCGTCAGCTCTCTCGCTGCCGGGCACCCAGTCGACCGCCGCCACCGGGACTATGCCGGTGCCGGTGATCGCGCTGCGCACGTCGAGGAACTGGGAGGTGGACATGGTGATCCCGGCGAACTCGACCATGGCCATGAGGCGGGGGGAGGCGGTGACCATCGCGGTGCCGGCGGCGCACCTCAGCGGTGTGCGTGGGCAGGTCGAAGAGCTGTTGCCCACGCCCGTGCGCACGGCGCAGGGCGTCGACTACCAGGCACTGGTTACCGTGCCCGGTTATCAGCCAGCACCGCCGTTCAATGGCATGGCCGCCGAAGTCCGGCTAGGCCCATAATGCCGCCCGTTACGACAGCCCGGCGGGAATCTGATCTGGCCTGGCACTGAGGCGTTGCGGACGTCTTGTGATCTTGGTGAGCCGGGCCGGCCCCGTTTGACGCATCTGCGCTTTTCCCATCCCGCGGACGGGAATTGAGTTGAACAGACCCCGGCCGGTGCCTATCGTCGGCCGTGACCAGGACGGCCAGGGAAGGGGTACCGAGGTGGGTCACGTCGAGGTGGCGCACCTGAACCACATCCTCCCTGACGGACGCGTACTGCTCGACGACGCGTCGTTCCGGGTCGGAGAGGGCACCACGGCGGCCCTGATCGGACCCAATGGCGCAGGCAAGACAACCCTAATCCGGCTCATCGCCGGCGATCTGGATCCGCAATCAGGGACCGTCGTCTTCAGTGGCGGCCTGGGTGTGATGCGCCAGTTCGTCGGGGGGATCCGGGGGGTCGTCCCCCCGGGAGAGCAGAGCGTCGGGAGGCTCCGAGAGGTCGTCCCCCCGGCTCAAGACAATGCGGGGGGGTTCCGGGGGGTCGCCCCCCCGGACCAGCAGATCATCAGCGTCGGCGGCGAGTCCGGGGTTCGCGACCTGCTTATATCGGTCGCGCCGCCTCGCGTTCGCGATGCCGCGGCGCGGCTTGACGCCACGGAACTGCTGATGATGGAGCGGGATGACGAACCAGCCCAGTTGCGTTACGCGGCGGCGCTCAGCGAATGGGGCGACGCGGGCGGCTACGACGCTGAGGTGCTCTGGGACGCCTGCTGCGTGGCCGCCCTCGGAGTCGGTTACGAGCGGTGCCGCTGGCGCAGCGTGACCACGCTTTCCGGCGGTGAGCAGAAGCGGCTCGTTCTTGAAGCACTGCTGCGCGGCCCGGCCGAGGTACTGCTGCTCGACGAGCCGGACAACTACCTGGATGTCCTGGGCAAGCGATGGCTCGAGCAGCAACTGGCGGGCACGCCGAAGACAGTGCTCCTGGTCAGCCACGATAGGGAACTGCTCGCGAACAGCGCACAGCGGATCATCACGGTAGAAGATGGCAATGTCTGGGTGCATGGCGGCGGGTTCGCCAGCTACGCACAGGCCCGCCGCGACCGCAACGAGCGCCTCGACGAACTGCGCCGCCGCTGGGATGAGGAGCACGAGAAGCTCAAGCAGCTGGTGCGGATGTATCGGCAGAAGGCGTCCTACAACGACGCTATGGCCTCGCGACTCCACGCGGCAGAGACCCGGCTGCGCCGGTTCGAGGAGGCCGGCCCGCCTGAGGTACCCCCCAGGGATCAGGACATCCGGATGCGGCTGCGCGGCGGGCGGACCGGTAAGCGCGCCGTGATCTGCGAGAACCTGGAGCTTACCGGGCTGATGCAGCCCTTCGATCTCGAGGTCTGGTATGGCGAGCGGGTCGCTGTGCTCGGCTCCAATGGCTCGGGGAAGTCGTTCTTCCTGCGACTGCTCGCTGGCGACGAGGTACCGCACTCCGGTGTGGCCCGGCTCGGAGCACGGGTGGTCCCCGGGCACTTCGCGCAGACCCACACACGTCCCGATCTGGCCGGCCGGTACCCCGAAGAGATCTTGATGACCGAGCACGCTTTGCTACGCAACGAGGCGATGGCTGCACTGGCGCGGTACGAACTCGGGCAGTGTGCACGGCAATCGTTCGGCTCAATGTCCGGAGGGCAGCAGGCGCGCCTGCAGATATTGTTGCTCGAACTCGCCGGCTGCACACTGCTCCTGCTCGATGAGCCAACCGACAACCTCGACCTGGCCAGCGCCGAAGCGCTCCAGGAGGGTCTTGAGTCCTATCAGGGCACGGTACTGGCGGTGACCCACGACCGCTGGTTCGCGCGGTCATTCGACCGGTTCGTGGTATTCGGGGCTGATGGGATCGTCTACGAGTCCGAGGAACCGGTGTGGGACGAGACTCGCGTGGCCAGGCCCCGTTGACGAGTGCGCTGCTAGGCTGCTTGGAGCGTAGGGAGCCTGGCAGCCCCGTCCCGGGCCCGGCTCCGCGATAGCCGAGGTGAAGGGGTCCGCACCGTGAAGAAGCTGCTTCTGCTAGCCCTGGCCGGGCTGGGCGTGTTCGCTGTCTGGAGGAAGGTCCAGGCCGATCGCGCCGAGCTCGACTTGTGGACTGAGGCGACCACCAGCGACGACTGACGCCTGGTCGGTCCGTTGGGTGCCAAAGACGGGAGCATCAGGTGAGCGGCATTCCGTCGGTCTCAGTGGTGTGCTGCGGACTGCTCGGGGTCACCGCCGACGATGGCGGCATCCTTGAGCGCGCGTTCACGGAGGCGTTCGCCACCCAGGGCATCGTTCCAGGGACCGCTGCGTACGCGCGCAGCATGGTTCGGGTGCATCAGTCCAAGGGGCAGTCGGCGGTGGACGTCTTTCGCGGCCTGTTTCCAGACGCGCCTGGCCGCGCCGAGGCAGCCACGCTCGCCTTCGACCGGTCCTACCGCTCATCCGTCGACCGGTCCGGCCTCGCGCCCATGTCCGGCGCCGAGCAGGCGATCAGCGAGATACGGGCCAGCGGAGCGAGCATCTGCCTGGTCACCGGGCTATCGCGGACCCTGCTCGGCTTGGTGCTCGACACACTCGGATGGTGGCGGCGCGTCGACCTCGCCCTGTGCCGGGAGGACGTGCCACGCGGATGTCCCTGGCCCGACCTGTCGCTGACCGCCATGCTCCGGCTCGGCGTGACCGACGTCCGCGACACGGTGTTCGCCGGCGGTACAGAGAGCGGCGTCCTGTGCGGCAAGCGGGCCGGGGCCGGGATCGTCGCCGGGATCCTGACCGGCGGCCACACTGCTAACCGGCTGGAGGGGGCAGGCGCGACTCATCTGCTGGACAGCATCGCCGGTTTGCCGGCCTTGCTCGCTGGCCAGGGCGGACCAGAAAGCCACTCGTCTCAGGCCACCGCATCCGGGTCGACGGCCGCGCGGCCCTGACCGCGCCGGTACGCTGATGGTCAGACCGGACTGCCGATGCATTGTGTGGGCTGTGCGTGCACCTGGGGCTATAGCTCAGCTGGAAGAGCACTTGCTTTGCAAGCAAGGGGTCGCGAGTTCGAGTCTCGCTAGCTCCACTCAATCGGCCATAAGGGAATTGTCACACTTCTGGCTAGTCTCCATCACCATGGATTGGCCCAGGCATCAGGGCGGCTGGCCGTACGCCGAGGGCGGCGCCAAGCCGGGCCAGGGTGCGTCCCCGGCAGGAGGCGCGGTCCTGCCGTTCTTCTCTGAACTTAGAAGTGATCAAGGTAGTTGAGATGATGACAGTCTCCCCCGGGCGTGTAGCAAGGCAGGCATGCCGAGGTCGACGGGGGTGGCGGGCTGGGA
>Ga0207684_10001798_pt1 | contig 22472 bp, 17 predicted proteins | sample KBSK5501metaG_FD_184342 | JGI IMG/M metagenome (GOLD analysis project Ga0207684, IMG submission 184342) | Corn, switchgrass and miscanthus rhizosphere microbial communities from Kellogg Biological Station, Michigan, USA - KBS K5-50-1 metaG... | ecosystem: Host-associated > Plants > Roots >...
GGTGGTGATCTTTGAAGGCCGCGACGCGGCCGGTAAGGGAAGCACGATCAAGCGGGTCTCCCAGTACCTCAATCCCCGCATCGCCCGGATCGCCGCCCTGCCCGCGCCGACCGAGCGGGAGCAGACCCAGTGGTACTTCCAGCGCTTCATCGAGCACCTGCCGGCCGGCGGCCAGATCGTCCTGTTCGACCGCAGCTGGTACAACCGGGCCGGCGTGGAGCACGTCATGGGCTTCTGCACCAAGGTGGAGTACCACCGGTTCCTGCACCAGTGCCCGATCTTCGAGCGCCTGCTCGCCGAGGACGGCGTCCTGCTGCGGAAGTACTGGTTCTCGGTCAGCGACGAGGAGCAGCAAATCAGGTTCCGGTCCCGGCTGGACGATCCCATGCGCCGCTGGAAACTGTCCCCGATGGACCTGGAGTCGATCACCCGGTGGGAGGACTATTCCCGGGCCAAGGACGAGATGTTCATCCACACCGACATCCCCGAGGCCCCGTGGAACGTGGTCGAGAGCGACGACAAGCGGCGGGCGCGGATCAACATGATCGCGCACCTGCTCACCACCCTGCCGTACCACGACGTTCAGCGGATGCCGCTGTCCCTGCCCCCGCGCCCGGCGTCCCAGGGCTACGTGCGCGTGCCGCGGGACATGCAGACCTACGTGCCCGACCACGCCGCCACGCTTGAGGGACCACCGAACGGCTCGAGATCGACGCCTTGAGGCGCGTCACGCCCAAACCCTAAGCCAGGGTAATGCGGGAGTCTCGGGCTGGAATCGTTCAGCTGGTCGTGGAAGGGGGTTCTCGTGCCAGGCTGGCCACGTGCGTAGGCGTGTGCTGCTGTCCGAGGCGTCAAGCCTGACCGCGCGGGAGCACGTCACGGTCCTAGGCCGGGCCGGCGTGGCGGTTGACGTGCTGGATAGCGACTCGTTCGCGCTGGCCAGATGGAGCCGCTGGTCGGGCAGGCCGCACCGGTGCCCGCCATCGGGACGTGACCCGCGCGGCTATCTCGCCGTGGTGGCGGGCCTGATGGGAACCGGCGACTTCGACGCGTTGCTGCCCACCCATGAGCAGGCCTGGCTGTTCTCCGTGGGGCGCGCCCTGCTCCCGCCGGACATACCGCTGGCCGTCGCCGCGCCGGAAGCGTTCAGCCGGGTGCAGAGCAAGGTGGAGTTCGCACGCCTGCTTGATGAGCTGAACCTGCCGCAGCCCCGCTGGTGGCTGCTGACGGACGAGACGGCAGGCGAGCCGTTCCCTTACTACGCCAAGGCCGCGTTCAGCACGGCCGGCCGTGGGGTGCGGCTGGTCCGCGACGCCGCTGGCCGCCGCGGCGCCCTCGACGAGTTGTCCGGAACCGGTCCGGTGATGGCACAGGAGCCCGCCATCGGGCAGTTCGGCCAGGTGCAGGCCCTGTTCTCCCACGGCCGCCTGGTTGCGGTGCACACCTGCGCGCAGGTCGGCACCGGGTTCGGCGGCAGCGCAGCGGCCCGGCTGAGCGTCGATGCCGGCGCGCCCAGGGAACACGTGGCGGTGCTCGGCGCGGCGCTGGACTGGCATGGCGGGCTTACCCTCGACTACATCGACAGTGGCGGCGGTCCCCGGTACATCGAGTGCAACCCGCGGACCGTCGAGCCGGGCAACGCGGCCGCGAGCGGCGTCGACCTGCCCGGGCTGACCGTGCGGCTGTCCCGCGGGGAGCCGCTGCCGGATTCGCCGGTGACCGGGCGGCCGGGGGTCCGTACGCACGGACTGATCGCCTTCGCCCTGGGGGCGGCCGACCGTACCGGGCTGCGTCGCGCGGTGACCAGGGAACTGGTGTCCGCGCTGGCCCGCCAGGGATGCTACGCGGGCAGCACCGAGCAGCTGACGCCGGTGATCCGTGACCCGCTCAGCCTCGTGCCGCTGGCGGTGGTCGCCGCGCGCCTGCTGGCGAACCCGCGTGCCGCGACGTCCCTGGCGGGGAATGCGGTCAGCGCGTACAGCGTCACCCCGGACTCCATCGCCCGGCTGCCGACAGCCGGATAGCAGGAGGCTGCCGGGTGGCTGGCTGCTCAGCTGGCCGGGATTCCGCGCCGGAAGTCCGGCCTCCCGGGGGAACAAGGGGGCCGCTGGTAGTGTTGGTGCCAACGGTCGGCAGCATTGCCGCCACTCCCGCGGGCGAGGAGCCCGCGCGGTCGCTTGTGAGCAGTCCGCTTCTCGGTGAATTCCAGTTCGCCGCTGTCGTCGACGCCTCCCATCACGACGCGGCCCACGAAGCATGGATGGAGTTCACCCTTGCCGCAGAACGCAGCCCGCCGCGACCCGGCCCGCCGCGACCCGGCCCGCCGCGACCCGGCCCGCCGAGGCGACGGCGGTGCCAGTTCAGGCCGCCGGAACGCGCCCGGCCGCCACAGCCAGGCGGGCCGTGGCCGCCCGGGTCGTCCGGGCCGTCCCGGACGCCCGTCCGCCGTCCGCCCGTCCGCCGTTCCTTCCGCCCTCGACCAGGCCCTGACGGCGGCGCTCAGCGCGCCGGCCCCGGCCGCCACCACCTTCCGTGAGCTTGGCGTCCCCGCCCCGCTGGTCGCCGCGCTCGCCCAGCGCGGGATCGACGCGCCGTTCGCCATCCAGGCCCGGGCCCTGCCGGACGCGTTGGCCGGCCGGGACGTGCTCGGCCGCGCGCAGACCGGGTCCGGCAAGACCCTCGCGTTCGGCCTGGCGATGCTGGCCCGGCTCGCAGGCGCTGGCGGCCCGCGGCAGGAGAAGGCCCCGCGTGGGCTCGTCCTGGTCCCCACCAGGGAACTCGCACAGCAGGTCGCTGACGTGCTGACGCCGCTCGGTCATGCGCTGGGCGTGACGGTCACCACGGTCTACGGCGGCGCATCGCTGGGCAGGCAGATAGACCGGCTCCGCCGCGGGGTCGACATCGTGGTCGCCACGCCGGGGCGGCTGATCGACCTGCTCGACCGCGGCGCCTGCACCCTCGCACGGATCGAGATCACGGTGATCGACGAGGCGGACCACATGGCTGACCTCGGCTTCCTGCCGGCTGTCAGCCGCATCCTGGACAGCACCCCGTCGGGCGGGCAGCGGCTGCTGTTCTCCGCCACCCTGGACCGCGACGTGGACAAACTGGTGACCGGGTACCTGAACGACCCCGCGCTGCACGCGGTCGCCCCGGCCAGCGAGCCTGGCCCCGCAGCGGATCACCGCGTGTTCGTGCTGCCCGCCTCGGACAAGGTGGCTATCGCGACAGAGATCGCCCAGCGTCCCGACCGCACACTGTTCTTCGTGCGCACCAAGCACGGCGCGGCCCGGCTCGCCAAGCAACTGACCCATGCCGGCGTCCCGGCGGCGGCGATCCACGGCAACCTGAACCAGAACCAGCGACAGCGGGCCCTCGGCGCCTTCACCGCCGGCCATCCCCGGGTCCTCGTGGCGACCGACGTTGCCGCGCGTGGCCTGGATATCGACGACGTTGGCCTGGTCGTGCACTTCGATCCGCCGAACGATCACAAGGACTATCTGCACCGCTCCGGCCGCACGGCCCGCGCGGGCGCGTCCGGGACGGTCCTGGCGCTGGTCGATCCGGCCCAGGTCCGCGACGTGGCCCGACTGCACGACGCGGCCGGGGTCACTCCCACCAGCCATCAGGTGCAGTCCGGCCATGAGGCCGTCCGGGAGATCGCAACGTCGGGCACTCCGGTGCCGCCGCTGCCCGCGTCCCGGCCGGGACTGCCCGAGCGTGCCGCCCGCCCCTCGCGCGATGTCAGTTACTCTCGCGGCAGTAGCCAGCGTGGTGCCCCACGCGCCGGTGCCTCACGCAGCGGTGCCTCACGCAGCGGTGCCTCCCGCAGCAGTGCCCCACGCGATGGTGCCCCACGCGATGGTGCCCCGCGCGATGGTGCCCCGCGCGATGGTGCCCCGCGCGATGGTGCCCCGCGCGGTGACAGCGTCCGGGGTAGCCACAGGCCACGCCGGCCGCGACCCGAACTGCGCCAAGCCGGTTAGTGGTTCGTTAAGAAGGAATCTTCTCCGGGATCAGGGCGCGCTCGCCCGGGCCTCGTCGCAGCGCTGGGTGGACACGGGCGCTGTGGCGGTGCGCGCGGCCTGGGCGTCGGACAAGACTTCGGAGGTGGTCAGCGCCAGCCCTGTGTCCTTCACGCCGGTCGCCGCGGCGAAGACCACGCCGTCCACCTGGCCGTCCGGGGCGAGCAGCGGCCCGCCTGAGTTGCCCGACTCGACCATTGCGCGCACTGAATAGATCTGGCGGGTCACCATGCGCGACTGGTAGATGTCCGGGACCTGGGCCTGCTGGTTCAGGTCGACCCGGGCCGCGACGGCCATGAAGGACTTGGCCAGCGGATACCCGGCGACTATCGCGTCGGCGCCCATGCTGACGGGCCCGGCGAAGGCCAGCGGCGGGACGCCAAGGCCGGGCACATAGAGCACCGCCAGGTCTCGATTGGGGTCAAAGGAAACCACCTGGGCCGGCAAACGGGCCCCCTGCCGCGTATAAACGGCCTGGCTTTCGGTGACCCCGGCCACGACGTGCGCATTGGTCAGCACGTGGTCCGGCGCGAACACGAACCCTGAACCCTCGATCATGTTCCCTTGGATGGGGCAGGACGGGGCAACGCCCATCACCTTCACGATGCTGTCGCGGGCGCGAACCAGGCCGGCGGAGGAGAGGACCCGCGGGTCAGGCGGTGCCACGTTCAGCGCGGACTCGGTACCCAGCGAGCCGAAGACCGACGTGTACGGGCCGCTGGCCAGCAGGCTGCGGAAGCCGGAGAACATCGTGCTCGCGGCCGGGGGCATGACCTTGTCCACCCCTTGGAGCACTGCGGACCGGTTCACCTGGCTGGAGATCGCCGCGAAGGGCGCGTTCACCACGGCGGAACCGATCAGCGACGCGATGAGCAGCACAGACAGCACGCTCACGGCGGCGCCGGCCGCGGAGTCGGCGAAGGTGGCGGGCCGCCAGCTCACCCGCGAGCGGATCGTCGCCCCTACTGCGGCGGCCAGCAACTGGCCGATCATCGCGACGAGGAAGACGACGATGATGGCCACCAGCGCCTGCCTGGATTGCTGGTGTGCGAGGGAGCGGGCGACCGATGGCGCGAAAAGGGCGCCGATCGCGGCGCCGCCGAGGAACCCGGCAAAGCTCAGCACGCCAATGATGAAGCCCTGGCGGTAGCCGGCTATGGCGAACGCGGCCGCGAGGGCGATCAAGATCAGGTCAAGCAGATCACCCGACACGTGCCCACCGTATAGGGCGCGGCCCAATGATTGCCCCGTCCTCACGTCGCTTGCTGCGTCGGCCGGCGTACGCGGTGCAGGGTGTTTGATTACGAAGAGTATATTAAAGATAACTTAAAGTAGGTTCTAGAGGGAGACTGCGGTGAGGAGCGACGACAGCGCTGACCGTGACGACTTCACCGTCGTAGTGGTCAGGAACCACACCAAGCCATGATGGATATCACCACGTCCGCCGCCCCGGCGATGATCACACTCGAGCCGGGCGATGACCCGGAAACGGCTTGGGCATGCCTCCGCGACCTGGGCCGGGCCAGCGGCCTTGCCCCCGTGCGCGCCGCCCGGCTCGCCCTCGTGGTCACGACCGTGGCCGGGCAGCGGTGCGGTCCGACCCAGGTCGAGATCGCCCGCGTCGAGGACGCCCAGGGCGCGCATGTCGAGGCCACGATCGACGGGGCCAACGCGACCCCGTCGCCGGCTCCGCCTGGCCTGGTCGACGCGGGCCGCCGGCCCATTTCAGCCGCCCGAACCGTCACCTGGATACTGCCAATCGACATCACCGAGGACACGGCGACCTACGACCCGGCATGGGCCGAACTCAATGACGCTGCCGCCCGTAGCCCGGATACGCGGCAGTTGCTGCTCGCCGTCCTGGCCGCGGTGGCGCGGCAACACGCTGACCAGCCGCGAGCGTCGACAGCGAGGCCGCTGCTCCGACGCCTTGACGGCCGGCTTGACGGCGGGGCTTTACCATGCTTCGGGGGCTACCGCTCTTGGCGCCGCGAAATTCCACCGCCGGGTGGAGATAGTCTCGCTGCTCCAGGTGCGAGGCGCTTCCAGCTGAACAGGCCGCGCTCATCGGCATCATGCCTACCCGTGGCTCCGGGCTGAACGTGACGACTACGCCCGTGCTCTCTGCGTCCTGAACGTGACATGACCGGCCTATATAGTACGAATCATGCTCGGCTTACTCCCGATGCTGCCAGCCCGGGCGAAGCATGCTGGGGTAAGCAGACCAGTAGTGCGCGCCCCGGTCCGGCCGAGCGAACGCTGGCTTTACCGACGTGGCGTCCTCCAGCTGGCCGCGCTGGCCGCTGCTCTCCAGCGGGCGGGCGTCAATCAGGGGATTCGTCGTGCGGCCGATGCTTATGACGCTGGCCAGCTGTTGAGCGAGAGCCGACAGGGCATGCTCGATTTGGTCGCTGCCATCGTGCTCGCCCGCGACGGCTTACGGGCTCTCAGGGACAAAACGTCGACCCCCTCTCCACCATGCTTCGTCAATCCCCTCCACGGGCCTTGCCGCTACGTCATCGGAAGATACAACTTCCACCTACACCAGCCTCCCTCCCACAACCGGGTGCCCGCGTGCGCAGCCTGCGCGAGGAGGCACTTCGTCGACTCGCGGGTACTTTGGGTGCCTGACGACGGCGGGCGGTTCCGGCCGTACTTCATGATCGTGGGATTCTGGACCAGGACTGGATTCGGGGCGTTCGAGCCGGATTTCCCCCGGCGCGTCTTGGCCCATCTGGGAGTTGACTGACGGTGGCGCACGTCGCATCCGCAGCGATGGGTGAGAGGGTGGCAGCACCGTGCTGAATGCAGGCCGCGTCGTGTTGGGCTTCGTCAGCGGCGTGATGATCCTCACCCGCCGGACACGCCGTAAGAGCGCCAGGATGGGCGGGTTTCTCGGAGCGCCCGGCACCGCAATGGGCACGGCGCAGCGGGCCCAGGAGGATGAGGTGCGCGAAGAAGCGCGGCGGCGCATTCTCGAACTCGGGGAGTTGCTCGGGCGCTCAACTATTCAGCCGGCCGGCGATGCCGCCGTGCTCCTGCAACGAGCGCTCGACGCCTATGAGGCGGCGGAAAGGGTATTCGATCGAGCGCGAGACATCGCCGACCTCGCGGGTGTGCTGGTGCTTGTCCGCCAGGGCCGAGATGCCTTCGGTGCAGCCACGGCGACCGCCAAAGGCAAGCAACCGCCGACCACCGTACCGCTGTGTTTCTTCAACCCACTGCACGGCCTATCCGCCCGGCAGGTCGCCTGGCGGCCATTGGGCCAGTGGCGCGCCATTAAGGTGCGGAGCTGCGACGAATGTGCGAAGCGAGTCAAGCGACGCAGCCGGCCAGATGCCTTGTTCTGTCGCGAGCACGGCCACGACGTCCCCTACTACGAGGTCGATCCGAAGCACAGTGTCTGGGCGGCCACGGGATACGGGCAGTTCAGTGACGACCTGATCGAGCGCGTGCTGGTGGCGCATGGACGGTAACTAGCCCAGCGAGCGCACGGTCAGGACGCCGGATGCCTTTCCGGCCATCGGCGGCTATCGTCGCGATATGGTCCCCAACGCGGATACCCGCCTGGATTCACTGGGCGAAGATCTTGTCCTCCTGTCGGTCACGCCTGACGCCGGGCGGATCGCAACCGCGCAGGGCCACCACTGAGAGCCTGCCGCCTGCTGAGACAAGCCATCCGTGAATAGGCTGCCCCGCAAACGAATAGCCCGCCCGACAACAATGATGGAGGTGCCTGTGGACAGCACAGCGCTGCGCGCCGCGCAGCAACCGCTCAAGGATGCCTACCGCAAGGATCCACGGGAGGCGGTTGTCACCCTGCGGGCGCGCGGCGAGCTCGGCGAAGAAGGCATCAGCTGCTCGGTGGCAACGGGCCAGGCCCTGGCAGTGGCGGGGCTGCACCCTGCCACCGGGGGCGATGGGTCGCTGGCCTGTTCCGGGGACATGCTCTTGCAGGCGCTGGTCGCGTGCGCGGGTGTCACGCTGCGGGCCGTGGCCACGTCGTTGCAGATACCGGTCACTGGCGGAACCGTGTACGCCGAGGGGGAGCTGGACTTCCGGGGGACGCTGGCGGTGACCAAGGACGCGCCGGTCGGGTTCACGTCCATCCGCCTGGGCTTCGAACTCGACACCGAGGCCAGCGACGAGCAGATCGCGACTTTGGTCAGCCTGACGGAGCGCTACTGCGTGGTCTACCAGACCCTGGCGCACCCGGCGAAAGTGAGCGCATCAGCCATCCGGAAGGAGACCTGAACGCTGCCCGTCACCTGAGCGACGCGCTGGTAAGCAAGTGCGTGCGCCCCCGGACGACCAGCATCCTCCTGCGCGGTGCCCGGCGCCACTACCGGATCAGGAATGTGCGGAGTCCCCCTGGCCGCTCGGCATCAGGCTGATCAACTCCGCCGAATAGGCAACGAGCCGCCCGGTCGCATCATCACGCCCGGCCGGCCGGACGACCGGGGGTGCAACGGCGGGTGGCGGTAACGGCCTCGCTCCGGCCTGGGCTGGCCAGCTGTCGGCGTAGCGCCGGACGAACCGGCGCAGGATCTCGGGCGGGTGGGTGACGCTGCTGCGCCGGGCCATCGCCATGAGCTCCCCGGCCTCTGCTGGGTCAAAGTAACCGGCGTTCTTGTAGACGTCGATCCGGATGCACAGACCGGCCGCGTCCAGCTCGGGATGGAACTGGGTGGCATAGACGTGCGAGCCGATCCTGAACGCTTGCACCGGGCAGGCCGGGGAGCTGGCCAGCAGGACGGCGTGGTGCGGCAGCCGGCTGATCGCCTCTTTGTGGCCGGCGAACGCGTCGAAGGTGGCGGGCAGCCCGCGCAGCAGCGTGTCTCGCCGGCCCTCACCAGTGAGGGTGACCGGGATGGTGCCGATGGGTTCAGCGTACCGCCGGTCGACCACCGCCCCCTGGTGCAGGCCGAGCGTCCCGATGCCGTAGCAGGCGCCGAGAAACGGGAAGTCCGCGCTGATCACCTGGTCGAGCAGGCCACGCAGGTCGGCCTCGACGCGCCGCTGGACCGGCGATTTCGAGTCCTCCGGGTCGCTGGAGTTGAACGGGCCGCCGCCCAGGAGGATCCCCGACCATTCCTGCAGATCGACGTTCCCCAGCGGCCGCCGCTCCAGCCGGACCCGGCGCAGGTCTCTTTCGTCCAGCCCGGTGTAGGCCAGAAACGATTCGTACTCGTTGTCCGCGGCAGCGTCCTCGGCGCGGATGGCCAGCAGCAGGAACGGTTTCACGAGGTCACCCTATGGGCTCCGGCCACTGGCGCCGTCACCGCGCCGGCCGGGGCCTCACTTTCGGCGATCGGCGCGGGCTGAAGCTTGAACACCGGGTTCTCGATCAGGCCGACGAGATCACCGGCCGGGCTGCGAGGCCAGCACGCAAACGACTGGAACCCCGGACGGCACGGCCGCGTCGAAGTGGCACGGATGAACACATAACGCGGATACGGAGTGACGATGCTGCACGATATTCGGCGGTGTGGCGGACCGGCGATGGCCGGCGCCGTCATGGCCGCGGTTCTGGCGGCGTGCGGCGGCGGCCAGGCTTCGCAGGTGGCCACGCCCGCCCGGCCTGCCACAGCGGTCACCAGGGCGGCCGCCGCAGCAGGACCAGCGCGGCCTTACCAGCTGTACACCCACTGCGGCATTGACGAGGCGCGTATCGGCAACCGCTACTTCGAGGCCGTGCACCCGCTCAGCGACGGTCATGGCAACCCGCCATCCGGCTGGGGAAACCCGTACCAGCCAGGCACAATGACCCTGGTGTCGCCAGCCGAGGCGGTGTTCCGCGACCACGCAGGCCACCAGGTTCAGTTCCGGCTGCGTCCCGGCGCAACGGCGTTCAAGCAGCTGTGCTCCTGAGCTGGCAGTCAGCGGTAATCGGATGGGACCGCCGTTCCTGTGTGCCGCCTGGCCGACGCGGAGTCACGGCGGCCAGCCCGTGCGCCCGCGCCCCTTGGATGCCGCTCGGCGCGAGGTGTGCGGTGAGCGCCTTCTTGCCCGAGCGGACGCCTCGTGCGACGATCTCTATAGGTTGCCGCCTCGGCGGAGGCCGCATGGGTGAACCGCACGACCGTGCCGTTCGTGAACCACGATGACCTCGCCGCACCAGGGGGGAGCCCACCCGTTGGACTGGCCCGCAGCCCGGTGACCGCCGCACCTGCCGAGGATGCTCGCCTGCGTGGCGAGCCAGTGGCGCGCGCCGTTTTCACCGACCTCCCCGCCCGCTACGACCGGCTCGCCTACCTGCTCTCGTTCGGCCAGGATCGCCGCTGGCGCCGCGCCGTGGTCGCGCACACGGCGGCCGGGAGCCCGCACCGGGTCCTTGACGTGGCGACCGGCCCGGCAGGCGTGGCCCTGGCCGTGGCTGGACGGACCGGCGCGGACGTGATCGGGATCGACCTGAACGAGCCGATGCTGCGCGCCGGGGTGGCCCGCACCCGCAGGCCGGGGCAGCGTGGCCGGGTCAGGCTGGCCGTCGCCCGGGCGGACGACCTGCCGTTCGCGGATGCCACGTTCGACGCGGTGACCTTCTCCTACCTGCTCCGCTATGTCGACGACCCGGCCGCCACCGTCGCCGAGATGGCCCGGTGCCTGCGCCCTGGCGGCACGCTGGCCAGCCTGGAGTTCCATGTGCCACCGCAGCGGCTGTGGCGGGCGTCGTGGTGGCTCTACACCCGCCTGGCCCTGCCTCTTCTCGGCGGGCTCACCGGAGGCGGCGCCTGGTACCGGGTGGGGCGGTTCCTGGGCCCCAGCATCTCGTCGCACTACCGGCAGCACCCGCTCGATGAGCACATCGCGGCCTGGCAGGCGGCCGGCCTCACCGACGTCGGGGTGAGCATGATGAGCCTGGGGGGCGGGCTGATCATGTGGGGCAGCAAGGGTCCCCGGCCGGCGGGGCCCGGGTCGTGAGCGCCCGGATCGAGAGATCAGCGTTCTATGCGCTGGGTCGTGGCACGGGGGGATTCCGGGACTGGCTGACGCTGCTGCACCCGCCCTACACGCTCTGGCACCTGTCGTACGTCGCGATCGGCGCCGCGGTCATGCCTCACCTGGTGCTCTGGCGCCTGGGCGGCGCGTTGCTCGCGTTCTTCCTGGCGGTGGGCATCGGCGCGCACGCCCTTGATGAGCTGCACGGGCGCCCGCTTGGCACCGGGATCGGCAGCGGCGTCCTCACGGTCACGGCCGTGCTCAGCATCGGGGCCGCGATGGCGCTGGGCGTGCTGGACGGCGGGCTGCGCCTGCTGCCGTTCGTGGTCGTCGGTGCGGCCTTGGTGTTCGGTTACAACCTGGAACTGTTCGGCGGCGTGCTGCACAGCGACCTGTGGTTCGGGGTGGCCTGGGGCGCGTTTCCCGCACTGGTCGGCGCCTACGCCCAGCACTGGACCCTCTCCGCGGCAGCCGGGATCGCCGCCGTAGCGGCCTTCTTCCTGTCGATGGGCCAGCGGGCGCTCAGCACCCCGGCCAGGGCGCTGCGCCGCCGCGTCGGCTCGGTGTCCGCGCAGGTCACCTGGCGCGATGGCCGCCAGCAGGAACTGGGCCGGGCCGATCTGCTCACGCCGCTCGAACGTGGTCTCCGTTACTTCGCCTGGGCGACCCCCACACTGGCGGTCGCGCTCGTGCTGGCCCGATGAACCCAACACTATGAACCCAACACTATGAACGGAGCACGCTGGGACGCCGTCGTGGTGGGCGCCGGCCCGGGCGGCAGCATCGCCGCGCTCGTGCTCGCCCGCGCGGGCGCTCGCGTCGCACTGGTCGACAAGGCGGCCTTCCCCCGCGACAAGGCCTGCGGTGACCTGGTCGGCCCCCGCGGCGTACGGGTCCTCGAAGAGCTCGGGGTCAGCGTGCCCGACGCTGGCCATGGCGCTGACCTGCTCGTGGTGGGCCCGTCTGGGCACCGCTCCCGGCTGCCGGCGTTTCCCGGGCGCGGCTATGCGGGCCACGGGATCGTCATGCCGCGGCTCGCCTTCGATGACGCGCTGCGCAGCGCCGCGATCGCGGCCGGCGCGCAGCCGGTCAGGGCCCGGATCAGCGCGGTGGAACAGGACCCGGGCGGGCCGGTGCGGGCGCTCGTCGCCGGAGACGGGCGCCGTTTCGCCGGTGACGTGGTCATCGGCGCCGATGGCGCGCTGAGCCCGGTCGCGCGCCTGGCCGGGATGCTCGACTCCACCGCGGCACTCTGGGGTTTCGCGATCCGCGCCTACGTGCCGGCCGAGGTCCCGCTGCCGCTGCTCGTCCTGCTCGACGCCGAGCGGCGGCGGATCTTCCCCGGGTACGGCTGGCTCTTCCCCGGCGCCGATGGGGAGGCGAACGTGGGCATCGGCGTGGGCCTGGGCAATCAGCGGCAGCAGGCGCAACTCCGGGACGAACTGGGCCGCTTCTGCTCGATGCTTCGCGCCGCCGGCGACCTCGGCCGGGGCGCGCAGCCGGGACCTGTCATCGGCGGCTGGCTCCGGATGGGCGGCACCGGCACCCCGCCCGCCGCGGGCAATGTGCTGCTCGTCGGCGACGCGGCCGGGCTGGTGAACCCGTTGCAGGGCGAGGGGATCGGGCCGGCCATGGTCAGCGCGCGGCTGGCCGCCCAGGCCGTCCTGGCCGACCCGGCCCGGGCGGGCCGGTTGTATGCCGAGGCGGTCAGCGAGGCCTTCGGCCGGTACATGCCCGGCGCCGCGGCGCTGCAGACGGCCATGCTGCGCCGGCCCCGTGCCGCGTCAGCCAGCGTCCGGCTGCTCACCGCCCCTGCGGTGCGCCGCCTGGTGGCAGGCACCTGGTCGCTGTACTGGAACGGCCTGGTGGACGGAGCCCGCCCGCGCCCCTCCGCCTGGGCCGCGGGTCTCGTACAGCGCGGCATGGGCCAGCTCGCCTCCCGGACGCCGTAGCACAGAGGTCGGATACCCGCAGGCAACGGATGGACACCGGCCCGCCGGTGACGCCCGTGCGTTCAGGCGTCCATGCGGAGCCCGCAGGCGTAACCGTTGCGAACGGGAACCCAATGCCAAGGGCGCCTCGGGCCCGACATCGCAAGCCCCAACGAACCTGTGCCAGCCAGCGGGCACCGGGTGGACGCCTTGAACTACTGGGGAAGGGCGTTGTCCGGCTGTGATGACTCCAGCGGCGTCGCTGCGGCCGTGGCGGGCAGTGTGGACGGGTTCACGAAGGAACTGCCGGACGGGCCGGTCTGCACGGCCTCATGCAGGGCGCTGCCCGCCACCAGCTGGTTCCAGGTGAGGAACCACACCGTCCACCCGTCGTCCCACTTCCCCGCGGCCGGGCTTCCCTTGATCGTGACCGGGTCGCCGGGGACGGCCATGTCGTAGTAGAGCTGGGCGTGGTAGGGGGAGACGTTCACGCATCCGTGGCTGACGTTCGTGTACCCCTGCTGGCCCACCGACCAGTAGGCGTTGTGGATGTAGTTCCCGCTGTAGGTGAACCGCACCGCGTCGGCCACCAGGACGTTATAGCCGTTCCCCTTCATCCTGGTCGGGTTGCCCTTCTCGATGGTCACGTACGTGCCGTTGGCCGTGTCGTCGCCCGGCATCCCGGTGCTGATCGGCCAGTTACCGTAGAGCTTCCCGTTGAGGTAGACCTGCATGTAATGCGTTCTCGTGCTCCCGATCGCGATCAGCGAGGAGCCGATGGAAAACGACTGGGTCAGGTCGGCCGTGCCGTACACGCCCGCCGAGGTCTCCACCCCATTGAGGTGCCCGACGAAACTCACGTGGGTGCCGGCGGGCCAGTACGTCTGGGGCCGGAAGTACAGCGTCTGGTCGCCGTCCCAGTACCAGGCGCCCACGATCGGCTTGGACGTCGTCAGCTGGAGGGCGCTCTCCACGGCCGCCTTGTTGGTGACGGGCGAGGCGAACTGGAGGATGATCGGCATCCCGACGCCGTATGTCTGCTGGTAGCCCTCGAAGATCGAGGGGTTGTCCGACTGGGCCGCGGCGAGCGTGCTGAACGAACTGGTCACGGTGGCCTTGACCCCCGCCGGGTTCAGCCCGGTCGCGGTGACGGTGTAGCTCTGTGACGGGTGCAGGGCCCATGTGCTGTGCCACACCGTGCCCGCCGCGTTGAGAGAGCCGGCGACCGAACTGCCACCCGTGGTCACGGTGACGCTCTGGATCTTGCCACTCTTGGCGGTGACCGTGACCCCGGCGCTCGGGTTGACGTTCTTGCCGCCATTACTGGGCGTGATCGACATGTCGGCGGCTGGTGTGGCGGGCGATGCCTTCACTTGCGGCCCGGCCGCCTGGCCAGAGCCAGAGCCCGAGCCAGAGCCGCCACCACTGCACGCGGCGATGAGCATGCACCCCGCGCCCGCGATGGCCGTGATCGCCAGCCGGCCTCGCCCGCCCCGCCGGCCCGGCTGAGCCGCGAGCCGGTCCCGGCGGACGGAAAGTCCGTAACGTCGGCAGTCACTATCCCGCACTGTCGTCCTCCCACTGCTGATCCGTGGATTCACAGGGCTGCTCCCGGAGCAGGTGCGTTCCCGCCACGAGGTTCATCTGTCCGCTCAGGCAGAGGGGGCTGCGCCCCCGTCTTAGCCGGGGTTTCCGGGGCGGACTCACTGCCAGGCGAAGCTCCCATTATGGAGACGGATCGGGCACGCCGGTGGTTGCCTTCCAATTCTATCTCTACCCGGCGATCGTGCTGGAAGGTCCAAAGCAGGGCGAAAACGGCGGCCAGGAGGGCGATCCCGGTGGCCGTCCACGGGACGTAGTCGCCCATACGGTCATACGGGGTGCGTGCGGCGGGCGGGGGAAGTTCGAGCCGTACGACCCGCACCCCGTGGCCGTTCGACGTCATCGAGGTCGCCATCCTGCCCCGGGCGTCGTAGGCCACCGTGTCCCCGGTCAGGGCGGCCTGCACCACGGGTCGCCCGGTCTCGGCCGCGCGCAACGCGCCGAGCGACGCATGCTGGGCCGGCTGCCAGCTCCGCTGGAACGTGGAATCGGAGGTCTGGTAGACGATCAGCTGGGCGCCGAGGTCCGCATCGACCCGGGACATGTCGGGGAACGCCGACTCGAAGCAGATCAGCACGCCGAGCGCGAGTGGCCGGCCGGCCCGGTCCTCGGCGCGGATCAGGTGCGCGCCGGTTCCCGGCACCCGGTTGGCGGCCGCGGCCTTGCTGATCGTGGAGATCCAGCCGAGCGCACCGCGGAACGGGATGTACTCGCCGAACGGGACCAGCCGGCTCTTCACGTATGAGCCGTCGATCCCGCCCGGTCCGACCAGCAGCGCGACCTTCGAGATCGCGCCGTTCCCGCGCGGGGCGTCCTGGTTGAGCAGGATCTGCGCGCCGTCTCCCGCCGACAGCGACTCGATCTGGCCGAGCAGCGGATGATCCTGCTGGAGGTTGCGGCCGATGCTGCTCTCGCCCCACACGATCAAGTCGGGATGTCCGGCGGCCAGCTCGGCCGACAGCCGCTGGCTGGCGCCATCCAGGGCGCCGCTGCCCGGCTGGACCAGCGCCAGCAGGACCGAACGCGCCGGCGGCACCGCTGCGGTCAGCGCGAACGCGGCCGGCCCGGCGGCCACCGCCACCGCGGTCGTGGCCGCGCCCAGCGCGCGGATCACGGTCCGGCCCGCGACCAGCGCCACCAGGATGCCCGTGTTGGCGGCCACCAGGGCGAAGCTGACCAGCCACACCCCGCCCACCGCCGCGAGTCCGAGGATGGCCGGGTGCTGCCACTGACTGGTCCCCAGCACCGCCCATGGCCCGGCGAACCCCTGCCAGGACCGGGCCCACTCGGTCAGCAGCCAGTAGCTCGGCACGACGACCACGGCGGCGAGCGCACGGGGCACGCTGACCGGCGGGCGCAACAACGCCCAGGCGGCCACCCCGAACCCGGCCCAGAGCACGCCGAACACGACGGCGACGAGCAGCAGTGCCGGGCCGAGGTCCGGCACCAGCCAGTAGAGCGCCGCCATCAGGAACCCGGCGCCGAACCACCAGCCGCGCACCGCCGCCTCGCGCGGCGAGGGCGAGCGGTGGATCAGGAGCAGCCCGGGCACGAGCCCGCACCAGCCGAGAAATTCCAGGTTGAGACCGGGGAAGGCAAGAACGGGCAGCCCGCCCGCGAGGAGAACCGCATACCGGCCGGGCTTGGCCAAACCGCTCCACACCGCCACATAGCCAATTGTGCGCCCGCGCCGCCGCGGCCAGGGCCCGCCGCCGCCAGGGTGGGCCGCGGCCAGGGCCCGCCGGGCGTCAGCCGGCCGGGTCCGGCGTTCTCACCGTGGCGGCTTGGCGCGCCGTGCCTGACCGAATCCCCGGGCCACAGCCCAGGTGAGCGCGGCGAGGGTAAGCGCGGTGATCGCGGTCTCTGGCCAGGACCCGGCGCGGTCGGCCAGCGTGAGCTGGCTCCGCAGCGGCACCCGTGCCTCCAGCACGGCACGCCGCCAGATGCCACTGCGGGTCATCACCGTGCCGTCGGGAGCGATGATGGCGCTCTCCCCGGTGGTGGACACGTACACCACCGCGCGATCGGACTCGACCGCGCGGATCCGCGCCATGGCCAGTTGCTGGGCGGACTCGCTGGTCTGGCCGTCCAGCTCGAAATCCGCGTCGTTGGACTGCACGGCCAGCAGGTTCGCGCCCCCGCGCACTTCAGAGGAGACCAGGTTGTCGAAGCCAACCTCGTAGCAGATCACGTCGCCGAGCCTGATCCTTCCGACGCGGAACACGACTGCCTTGCGGCCGGGCGTGAAGTTGACCGGCTGCAACGAGGGCAAGGACGTGAACTTGTCCAGCAGGCCGCGGAACGGGATGTACTCCCCGAACGGCACGAGCTGACGTTTGGCGTACACCCCGGCCGGGCCACTGCCGGGCAGCCAGAGCTGGCCGGCGTTGCGCAGCGGGTTCTGGAGCACGGAGCCGACCAGCACCGGCGTGCCGACAGCGGTCACGGCCCGGGCGATGGTGGCGTAGACGGGCGGGTTGAGCAGCGGGTCCAGGTCGGTCGAGTTCTCCGGCCAGATCACGAGGTCAGGTGCGGGCCGGGCACCGGCCCGGACCTGCGCGGCCAGCGCCTCGGTCGCGGAAGCATGGTTGGCCGTCACCGTCGTCGCCCGCAACTGATTGGCCAGCGTCCGTGCGCGGGGCACATCACCCTGGACGGCGGCGATGGTCGCCTGGGGGGCGGCGGCCGGCTTGTCCACGGGGAGCACCGCGCCGGCCACCGCGAGCCCCGCTGCCCCGGCCGCCGCGAGCAGCGGGAGAGCCCGGCGCCGCGCCCGCCCGCCGCCCGGCCCGGCCGCCCGCCCGCGCTCGCCGGCGGGCTCACCCCGCGGGGACTCTCCCCGCGGGGGGCCACTACGGGCGGGCCCGATCAGCAGCCATGCCAGTGCGGCCCCGGCCAGTGCGATGAGGAAGGTCAGCAGCGGCGCGCCGCCCACGGCCGCCCAGCCTGCGGTAGGCGCGCCGGCCTGGCTCATCGCCAGCCTGCCCCACGGGAAGGCGTAGGGCCACCTGCCGCGCAGCGCCTCGGCGGCAACCCACCAGCCCGCCACGGCCAGCGGCCAGGCCCGCAGTCGCAGCAGCACCTGCTGGCCCACGGCCAGCAGGCCGAGGATCAGCGCCTCGGTCACCGCCAGCGCGATCCACGCGTACCAGGCCACGTTGACCAGCCACGACAGCAGCGGCACGAAGAAGGCGATCCCGAAGGCCAGCCCGATGAGAAACGACGCGCGCAGGCTTCTGCGCCACAACGCGACCACCAGAAGCGCCGGCCCGGCCACCGCCAGCGGCCAGATCCCGGCCGGCGGGAAGGCAGCCGCCAGCACCAGGCCACCCGCCACCGCCACGAGCACCGCCCAGCCCAGCCGTCCCCGCGGCACCTGCGGTGCCTGAGCTGATTGCGTGCGTGGCTCCTCGAACCCCTCGGCGTTCCCGGGGCCGGCCGCGCCAGTCAATGCCACAGTTGCTCCCGCTAGACGTTCGGCAAGAAAGCCATGATGTGAGCGTAGCCGGGGTTTTTCGCGGTCGGCGTGGTGACGGTCTGGTGCCGGACACTCGCCCTGTGTCACGAAAATCCATGCTTCGCCGTGTTCAAGCATCCCCTCCGTGGTAATCTCGCCGTTGCTTACCCCCAGGTCAGTTGGCCCTGCTGACAGCCAGCCACGCGCGTGAGGTCCCGCCTGTGATCAAGATTCGCTACGCCGATCTGCCTGAGGGGCTGCATGCCAGGGCGGAGGCCGAAGGCCGCGGAGCAGTCATCTACCTGATGCGCGGGTTGTCCCCGGCCCAGCGCCGGGCGGCCCTGCGCACGGTGCGGCGCGGCGCGCGGCTCGGGAATGGCCCTCGGCTGCCGGTGTCAGGTGTTGCCCTGGCGGTCGCCATGGACACCGCAAAGTCCACTACACGCAACGGAATCGCCGCTGTCCGGTTTCATCCGACCGGGTCGCTGTTCCTGACCGCGCTCTTCGCCTCGGTTGTCGTGTGTTACGTGCTCTTTGTCTCGGTGTCGATCCAACTGATCCCCAGCCCGCCCAGACCAGGCGCGCTCGCCGCCCCTGGCCAGGCCGGGCCCGGCAGCGCCCCGGGCCAGCGCCACAGCGCGGCCAGCCAAGGCGGTCAGGGCGGTCAGGGCGGCCAGCAGGTCAGCGGGCCGGGGCCGTCACGCAAGACCGCCGCGAGCGCCCCCGCGCATGGCTCCGCCAGCGCCTCAGGCGGCGGAGGGGGCGGGGGGTCCTCGCAGCTTGCTGCCCCCAGCCCGGTTCCGCTCCCCACCTCATCGCTGATTCCGCCCGCGTCCCCGTCGCCCGGTCCGACGGGTGCCTCCCCGGCCCCCTCGCCATCGGGCACTAGCCACGGCGGGCTTTGCGTGAACGTCGGCCCGCTCGGCGTCTGCCTGTCGGTACGGGCCTGACGCTCTGGCGCCCCGAGGGCCCCACACCGCCGCCTGCCCAGCGAGCCGCCCCGGCGATCGCCCGCCCGGCAGGGCGCCGGCGGGCCGCCGCCTGCCCAGCGAGCCGCGTCGGGCCAGGTTTTTTCGTTCGCTGTAGGCCGGCGGCTGCCTGTAGCCTGCCTGGCGGACGTCAGACAGGGAGGTCGAGCCGGGTGAGCCGCCGAGGCTGGATGCTGTTCACGACGATGAGCGTGATCTGGGGCGTGCCTTACCTGCTCATCAAGGTCGCGGACAGCGGGGTTTCCGTGCCGGTCCTGGTGTTCGCGAGGGTGGGCGTGGGCGCCGCGCTGCTGCTGCCGATCGCGGTGCGCCGCCGCCAGCTCCGCGAGCTGCGGCCGTACTGGCGCTGGCTCGCGATCTTCGCGTTGGTCGAGATCATCGCGCCATGGTTCTTCCTCTCCGACGCCGAACGGCACCTGTCCAGCTCGCTGAGCGGCCTGCTCATCGCCTCCGTCCCGATCATCGGCGCCGTGCTAGTCAGGCTGACCGGCGGCACCGACCGGCTCACCCCGGTCCGCTGGGCCGGCCTGCTGCTCGGCCTGGGCGGGGTGGCCCTGCTGATCGGGCCGAGCGCGAACGGCGGCGACTGGTGGTCAGTGACCGAGGCGCTGCTCACCGCGCTGGGCTACGCGATCGGCCCGCTGATCGCGAACCGCAAGCTCAACGACGCGCCGGACCTCGGGGTGATCGCCGTCTGCCTGACCGCGGCGGCCATCGTCTATGCCCCAGCGGCCGCGCTGACCTGGCCCGCCGCGATGCCGTCGGCGCGGGTGCTGGCCGCGCTGGCCGGCTTGGCGGTGGTGTGCACGGCGGTGGCGTTCCTGCTGTTCTTCCGGCTCATCGCCGAGGTGGGTCCAGCGCGCGCGACCGTGATCACCTACGTCAATCCAGCGGTTGCCGTGGCCCTTGGCGTGTCGGTGCTCGGCGAGCCGCTGACCGTTGAGATCGTGGCCGCATTCGCGCTGATCCTGGTCGGCTCGGTGCTCGCGACCCGTTCTGGCCTGCGCCGCGCGGGCCCCGCCGGTCATGTCCCGGTGCCGGACCCGCAGGCCCGGATAGAATCTCGCGGGTGATTGACCTCAGGGCTGCCCGCCGGGAGCCGGACCGCTACCGGGCCGCGCTCGCCCGTCGCGGCGCCGCCGACGACTTCGACTCGCTGCTCGCCATCGACGAGAGGTGGCGCGAGCTGACCGAACGGGCGGAGGCGCTGCGCGCGGCGCAGAAGCGCTCCTCCAAACCCGCCCCGCCCAGCGAGCAGGAGATCACCGCGCTGCGGCAGCTCAGGGACGAACTCGCCCAGGCCGCGGCCGAGCAGGCCGACGCCGAGCGGGCGCGCCAGGAGCTGCTCGCCCGCATCCCCAACCTGCCCGACCCCACCGCGGCGGACGGGATGACCGAGGAGGACGCGGAAGTCGTCCGCACCTGGGGCGAGCCGCCGGTGTTCAGCTTCGAGCCCCGGGAGTCCACCGAGCTCGGCTCATCCCGCGGCTGGATCGACATGGCCCGGGGAGCCCGGCTGTCGGGGTCCAGGTTCGTCTACCGGATCGGCGACGTGGCGCTGGCCGAGATGGCGCTCTACCGGTTCGTCCTCGACCGCCTGACCGGCCTGGGGTTCCTGCCGGTGCTGCCGCCGATCCTGGTGAGCGAGCGCGCCATGTACGGCACCGGATTCCTGCCCACCGAGGAGTCCAACCTCTACCACCTGGAGAAGGACGACCTGTACCTGACCGGAACCTCCGAGGTCGCGCTGGCCGGGATCCACACCGATGAGCGGCTTGAGGAAGCACAGCTGCCCGCCAAGTACGCCGCCTTCAGCACGAACTTCCGGCGTGAGGCCGGCGCCGCGGGCAAGGACACCAAGGGCATGTTCCGGGTGCACCAGTTCGACAAGGTGGAGATGTACGTCTACTGCCTGCCGGAGCAGTCCGCGGACCTCCACGAGCAGCTGCTCACGTATGAGGAGGAGATCGTCCAGTCGCTGGGACTCCCGTACCGGGTGATGAACATTCCCGTCGGCGACCTCGGCGCGCCCGCTGCGAAGAAGTACGACATCGAGGCGTGGTTCCCAGCCCAGCAGCGCTACCGCGAGATCACGTCGTGCTCGAACACCACGGACTACCAGGCGCGCCGGCTGAACATCCGGTTCCGCCGCGACGGGAAGCTGGAGTTCGCGCACACCCTGAACGGGACCGGGGCCACCGCCCGGGTACTGCTGTCGATCATGGAGAACTTCCAGGACTCCACCGGCACGGTCACCGTCCCGGAGGTGCTGCGCCCGTTCGGCGCGCCCGCCACCCTCGGAGGTCCGGGGTAGCGGGCGGCCGCACGCTCAGCCAGCCGCGCCCGGGCTGGTGCCGCTCAGCCGGGCCAGCAGGGCGGTGCCGTCGGGGGCGCCCAGCCCGGTGCACGCGTCCCAGCCTGACTGGGCCGCGTACGCCCCGTTGTTGCCGCTGGTGATGTCGCGGAATCCCGGGGCCGATGCGCCAGCGGTCACACCCGCATAAAGCAAAGGCTGCATCAATCCGAACGATGTGTTTGCCGCCTGTGCCAGCCTGCACACCAGAGCCGACCACAGCGGGGCGACGGCGCTCGTGCCGCCGACGACCATGCGCTGCCCATCGACCAGGACCTGGTACCCCGTCGCGGGGTCGGCGTTGCCGGCCACGTCGGGCACCCCGCGGCCGGGTGAACCAGAACCGGCCCGTACCGGCACCCCCGCCGCTGCCTGCCATGGCGGCACCGGGTAGAGGTCGCTGACACCGCCGCCGGTGGCGCCCCGGCCTGGCCCGTCATTCCACACGGTCTCCGAGGTGATGGTGCCGGTCGCCGGATCACCCCGCAGGCTGGTGCCGCCGCAGGCCAGCACGTGCGGGCTGGATGCGGGGAAGTCGGCGTGGCTCGCGCCGTCCTGCTGGCCGTCGCTGCTGCCGTTGTCGCCCGACGCGGCGCACACGGTGACCCCCAACGCCGCCGCGTCCGCGATGGCCTGGTCGAGTGCCGACCGGGCCTGCGCGGTCCAGGCGTCCTCGGAGTTCCCCCAGCTGATGCTCACCACGGTCGGCGTGGGTGTCGCGTGCACCGCGGCGGACACCGAGTCCACGAATCCCTGGTCGGTGTTGGGCGCGAAGTAGACGACCTGCGCTGCCCCTGGTGCGACCGCCCCGGCTACCTCGATATCGAGCAGGACCTCGCCGTCGGGGCTGTTCGGGCCCTGCCCCGGCTGGTTGACCGCGCCGTCGACGCTGGCCGCTGTGACGGTGGGTGTGGCGATGCCCAGACCGGAGAAGTAGCTGTCCAGGTCACTGCTCCCAAACCCGCCGCCGAACTCCAGGATCGCGAGTGTCTGCCCGGTGCCGTCGGTCCCGGCGGGGAACTGGTAGAACCCGGCGACCTGCGGCGGGGTGTATGACGTGGCCGCGGCGGCGGGCGCGGCGGGCGCGGCGGGCGCGGCATCGGCGGGCGCCCCGGCGAGCGCGGGGCTGACTCCGCCCGCGATCCGGAACTGCGGCCGGGCCTGTGGCCGGTCGTC
>Ga0207684_10001800_pt1 | contig 22428 bp, 19 predicted proteins | sample KBSK5501metaG_FD_184342 | JGI IMG/M metagenome (GOLD analysis project Ga0207684, IMG submission 184342) | Corn, switchgrass and miscanthus rhizosphere microbial communities from Kellogg Biological Station, Michigan, USA - KBS K5-50-1 metaG... | ecosystem: Host-associated > Plants > Roots >...
GGCTCGCGGACGGGAAGGCCGAGCATGCGCGCGATGCGCTCCGCCGCGCGGGGCATCACCGGTCGCACGAGCAGCGAGATCAGGCGTACCCCCTCGAGCAGGTCGTAGAGCAACGAATCGAGCTGCGGCGCCTTCTCGGGGTCCTTCGCCATCTCCCACGGGGCGTGGGCCACGATCCGCTGATTGAGCTTCGACACCGCCGCCCACAGGAGGGAGAGCGCGCCTGCGAAGTCGAGGGCCTCGTAGCTCGCCAGGACCTTCACCGGCTCGAAGACGTCGACGCGGGCGCCACGAGGAGGGACCCGCCCGTCGCGGTAGCGCTGCACCATCGTGAGCGCGCGCGACACGAGGTTGCCGAGGTCGTTGGCGAGGTCGCTGTTGTAGCGGCCCACGAACGCCTGGTCGGTGAAGTCCCAGTCCTGGCCGTACGTGCCCTCGCGCAACAGGAAGTAGCGCACCGGATCGGGCCCGTAGCGCTCGACGAGGGCCTGGGGGTCGATCACGTTTCCCGTGGTCTTGGACAGCTTCTTGCCTTCCTTGGTGATCCAGCCCTGCACGTACTCGCGGTTCGGCGGCGGCACGCCGGCGGCCTGGAGCAAGGCCGGCCAGTAGAGGCAGTGGAAGCGCAGGATGTCCTTGCCGATGAGGTGGCACCGTTCGGCGCCGTCGCTCGCCCAGTACTTCTCGTACAGCGGTCCGTCGTCGGCGTAGCCGAGCGCGGTGATGTAGTTCGAGAGCGCGTCGAACCAGACGTAGAGCACGTGGTCCGGCCGCTGCGGCACCGGGATCCCCCACTTCACCCGCGCGCGGCTCACGCTGAAGTCCTTGAGCCCCTGGTCGATGATCCCGAGGACCTCGTTGCGCCGTGCATCGGGGTCGATGCGCAGCCGGCCGGACACGATCTCGTCGCGCAGCCAGCCCTCGAAGGCGGAGAGACGGAAGAAGAAATTCTCCTCCTCGGTCCACTCGCACGGGCGCTCGTGGACGAGGCAGAGGTTGCCCGGCTGCCTCAGCTCGTCCTCGTCCTTGAAAGCCTCGCACCGCGGGCAGTACCAGCCGCCGTAGGTGCCCTTGTAGATCGCGTCTCGGCCATCGGGACACTTCGCCCTCGTCAGCCGGTCCCAGAGCTTCAGCACACCGCGCACGTGCAGCTCCTCCGTGGTGCGGATGAAGCGGTCGTAGCGGATGTCGAGGCGGTCCCAGAGCTGGCGGAAGACGGCCGCGATCTGGTCGCAGTATTGCTGGGTCGGCACGCCCTTCTCGCGGGCGATGCGCTCGATGTTCTGGCCGTGCTCGTCGGTGCCGGTGAGGAGGAACGCGTCCTTGCCCTGCAGCCGCCGGGCCCGGGTCAGCGTGTCGGCGGCGATCGTCGTGTACGCGTGCCCCACGTGGGGAACGTCGTTCACGTAGTAGATCGGTGTCGTGAGGAGCCAGGTCCGGCGCTCGGTCATGAGGGGCTGGGATGGCGGGTCCGGTACGCGGCCACGGCCGCCGCCCACACCTCCTTGACCGCGACGCCGCGGGAGGCGGCGGCCCGCTGGCAGTCGTCGAACTCCGGCTGCGCGTTGTAGACGCGGCCGCCCCGGCGGCCGACCTTCACCCCCACCGGCCCGTACGGCGTGTCCACGGTGACGATCTCGCGGTCGAGCACCGTGCGCTCCCACTCCTGGCGGCGCACGCCGAGGGTCGTGGCCTCGGCGAAGAGCACCTCTTCGGCGACCTCACGCCGGTCGGGCTCGACGAGGGCGGTGACGAGGATCCCCGGCCGGCCCTTCTTCATCTGTATGGCGGTGTAGTACACGTCGAGGGCGCCGGCGGCGAAGAGCTTCTCGAGCAGCGGACCGCAGAGCTGGGGCGAGAGATCGTCCATCTCCGCCTCGAGGACGACGACTTTCTGGCCGACGGAGGCGCCCACTTCCTCGCCGACGATGAGGCGGAGAACATTGGGGCGTCCGGGCGTGTCCCGGGAGCCGGCGCCGTGGCCGACGCCCTCGGAGCGCAGCGGCGGCAGCGGGCCGTACGCCGTCGCATGGCCCGTGACGAGCAGCGCCCCGGTCGGCGTCAGCAGCTCGCCCTCGCCCGCGCCGTAGACCGGCACGCCCTGGACGAGCAGCGCCGTCGCCGGAGGCGGCACCGCGAAGACACCGTGGGACATGCTCACGGTTCCCGTGCCGAGGTTCAGCGGCGAAGCCACGACCCGGTCGGCATGAAGCCAGGCGAGACCGACGACGCCGCCCACGATGTCGACGATCGAGTCGACGGCGCCCACCTCGTGGAAGTGGACCTCCTCGGGGCTGGTGCCGTGGACGGCGGCCTCGGCCTCCGCGAGCCGACGGAAGAGCCGTGCGCTGCGGTCCTTCACCGCCGGCTCGAGGGCGCTCTTGTCCACGAGGTCGAGGATCTCGCGCAACCCACGATGGGGCTGGCCATGCGCATGCCCGTGCTCGTGGCCGTGCTCGTGGCCGTGGCCCGACTCCTCCGTCACGACGTCCACCTTCGTGGCATGCAGTCCCGAGCGGTGGACCTTGTGCGCCTCGATCCGGTAGCCCTTGAGGGGAAGCTTGGCCAGCTCGCCCCGCAGCGCGTCGACCGACAGCCCGAGATCCACGAGGGCCCCGAGCAGCATGTCGCCCGAAGCGCCCGACGAGCAGTCGAGATAGGCGATCCGGCTCACAGGATTCCCCGCTGCTTCAGGCTCACGTATCGTCCGGCGCCGAGGACGACGTGGTCCAGGACCTCGATCCCCATCAGCTCCCCCGCCGCGGCCAGGCGGCGCGTGAGGGAGACGTCTTCCGCGGAAGGCTCCGGGTCCCCCGAGGGATGGTTGTGGAAGAGGACGAGGGCCGCGGCCCGGCAGACGACGGCCTCCTGGAACACCTCGCGCGGATGCACGAGGCTCGACGTGAGGCACCCGACCGAGATGACGGCCTCGTGCTTCAGGCGATGGCGCACGTCGAGGGCCAGGAGGCCGAAGGTCTCGACCGGCCGCGCTCCGTAGCGCGGCAGCAGGTAGCGCGCCGACTCGTCGGGAGTGCGGAACGCCGCCGAGGCGATCCGGCCCTCGGAGGCCAGGCGCGCGCCGAGCTCGAGCGCCGCCAGGATGCGCGTCGCCTTGGCCCGCCCGAGTCCGTGCTCGCGCTCGATCTCCGAAAGCGATCGGCCCGCGAGCCCTCGCAGCCCGCTCCCGAGCAGCTTCTCGGCCACGTCGAGGACGGAGGCGCTGCGCGAGCCGGAGCCGACGAGCAGGGCGAGCAGCTCGCGGTTCGACAGAGCGGAGGCGCCGTGACGGGCGAGCCGCTCCCGCGGCCTGTCCTCCGCGGGAAGGTCGCACACACGTCGGGCGGCGAACCTCGCGGCCGGCACGCGTTCGAAGGAGGCCTCGCTCATGGCGTCAAAGAACCGATGTTACCTTGCGGATGGCGGCCCGGCCAAGCCGCCGATGTTGACGGAGCGGCGGCCGGACCCGAATAATGCCCGAGAGATGGACAAGGGCGGGTCCGTTCCTGCGCGCACCCGCCTTCCCGCGGCGCTCGCCCCGATCGTCGTCGTGGCGGGCATGGGCGCCATGATCCTCGTGGCCCCTTTCGCTTTCGCCCTCGGGCTGCGCCCGGCGCTGCTGGTCTCCGAGACGGCCCTCGTCGCGCCGGGAGTCCTGGCCCTGGCCGCCTTTCGCGTGCCCCTGGCCGGCGGCCTCGGGCTCAACCCCATCCGCTCCCGCACCGCGCTCCTCGTCGCCGCGGCGGCGGGAGCGCTCTGGATGGCGAGCCTCGGCCTGTTCGAGGTGCAGTACGCGCTCTGGGCCCCGCCCCCGGGGTACCTCGAGCAGTTCCAGCGCCTCCACGAAGCCTTGCGTCCGCGCAACCCCGCCGACGCGCTCCTCTCGGTGGTGGCGATCGCGGCCGCTCCGGCGATCTGCGAGGAGCTGCTCCTGCGGGGGATCGTCCTGCCCGCCCTGCGGCCGGCCCTGGGCGGCGCCGGGGCGATCGTCACCTCGGCGGCGCTGTTCGCCCTCATCCACTGGGACCTCTATCGCGCCGCCTTCACGTTCACGCTCGGTCTCGCGCTCGGCATCCTGCGCATACGCACCGGGTCGCTGCTCCCGCCGGTCCTGGCGCATGCCCTCGTCAACACGATCACCTTCGTCGCCGCGCCCTTCACCGACGACCCGTCGGGCGGACTGCCCGCGCCTCGGCCTCTCCTGGGACTGGCGATGCTCGCCGCGGGCACCGGCCTGACGTTCCTCTTGATACATCGTGTCGGCGTCGTTGACTCGACTCGGGCCGACGCCTAGACTCGACAGATGTATCGAGCGATCCGCCTTCTTGCATTTCTGGCCGCGCTCGCGATGGTCGTCGGCGTCGCCGGCCACCGGCGTCCCGTCCAGGCCGACGACGTCTACCGCGTCGCATCCGTCCGCATCCCGGAGCGGGGTCGGCGGGCCTACCGGCCCGGGGAAGTGATCGTCCAGTTCAAGGAGGCGGTCCGCGACCAAGACGCGTCCGACATGATGCGCGAGGCGGGCGGCCGGAGCGCGCGGCGCAGCGACTTCGGCCCGCGCTATCTGGTGCAGCTCGACGACGGCTTCGAGATCGCGGACGCGCTCGACCGCCTGCGGACCATGCCCGGAGTGGACTTCGCGGAGCCCAACGGCATCGCGCGGGCCTTCCAGCGCGTGGGTTACTTCACCCCCAAGGACCCCCTCTTCGGCTTCCAGTGGAATTTCGCCATGCTGAACGTGGAGCGGATGTGGGGCATCCAGAAGGGAGACACGTCGGTCGGGGTGGCCGTGCTCGACACCGGCATCGCCTACGAGGACTTCGGGCCCTATCGCAAGGCGCCCGACTTCGGCGGCACCGTCTTCCTGCAGGGCCACGACTTCATCAACAACGACGACCACGCCAACGACGACAACTTCCACGGCACCCACGTCGCCTCCACCATCGCCGAGGCCACCGACAACAACCTGGGGGTGACCGGGCTCGCCTTCGGCTGCGCGCTGATGCCGGTGAAGGTGCTCGACAACGCGGGCGTGGGGTCGTTCTTCGTCGTGGCCGAAGGCATCGACTACGCCGTCAACTTCACGCTGAACGGACAGCATCCGGTCAAGGTGATCAACCTGAGCCTGGGCGGCGAGTCCTCCAGCACGTCGGTGCGCCAGGCGGTGGACCGCGCGGTCGCGGCGGGCGTCACGGTCGTCGCGGCGGCGGGCAACGACGGATTGGGCACGATCAGCTTCCCGGCCGCGCTTTCCAACGTGATCGGGGTCGGCGCGGTCGACGGCCACAAGAACAAGGCTCCCTATTCCAATTTCGGTCCCGAGTTGAGCGTGGTGGCCCCGGGAGGCGATATTCACCAGCAGGACATCGGCCCCGACGGCCGGTCTCATCCCGACGGGATCCTCCAGCAAACGTTCGACCCCGACACGGCGGAGCAAGAGGGACGCTACGATGACTTCCACTACTTCTTCGTGACGGGCACCAGCCAGGCGACCCCCCACGTCGCCGCGCTCGCCGCGTTGCTGTACCGGCAGGGGATCACCCAGCCGGCGGCGATCAAGGCCGCCATCGAGAACACCGCCGACGACCTGGGATCGCCGGGCCGCGACGACATGTACGGGCATGGGCTCATCAACCCCGTGAAGGCCCTCAGGGGATACGGGTTGAACCAGTAGTGCCGGCAGCGGCATTTCTTCTTTCATTCCTGCTGGCGGGCACGCTCACCGCGAGCCCGAAGGACAAGCCGGTGACGGACAAGAGCAAGACCGCTTCCGCGAAAGCCGCCCGCGCCCGGGAGGAGAAGTGCGTCGACCGCTGGCTGGCCGCGCGGAAGCTCGACCCGTACGGCCTGCCGGAGGGGACGATGTACGCCGGCGGCACCCCGCTCTTCGACGAAGCGACCGGGCGGCAGACCGACCGGCTCGATTACGTCTACCGCAAGCACCCCGAGGCGAAGGCCGCATGCGCGCCCGCCCGGAAGACGCGCCTGAGGAGGAACGCCGACAAATGAATCGCTCTACGCTCGCCGCGGTCGTGGCCACGGGGCTCGTCTGCGCCGGCGGTGCTCGCCGCGCCGCGGCGGGCGATTTCGGCATTTCGCTCGAGGGCGGCTACTTCGGCATGACCAACGCCAGCAAGTCGGCGAAGGCGGTTTTCGGCGGCAGCTCCGGCGGCTTCACCGGGGGCGGGTCGATCCGATACGTTCTCGCCCGTTCGTTCTTCGTGGGCGTGGGCGGGCACTACTTCACGCGCACCGGCCAGCGGGTGTTCGTGGCCGACGCGACCAGCACCCCGTTCCGGCTGGGCCATCCCCTCACCATCCGCGAGGTGCCCGTCTACGGCATGGTGGGCTGGCGCTTCTCGCCCGATTCCCGCCTCGTCCCCTACGTGGCGCTCGGGGCCGGCTCGACCTCGTTCCGCGAGAAGAGCGTCGTGGGAGGCCTCGAGGAATCCCAGAGCCAGTCCAAATTCTCCGGCCATTTCATGGCGGGGGTGGAGTGGGGCCGGAGCGTCGTCCGCTTCGGGGCCGAGCTCATGTACACGACGGTGCCCAACAGCGTCGGCGTCCTGCCCGTATCGAAGATCTACGGCGAGAAGGACGTCGGCGGCCTGAGCTTCGTGGGCAGGATCGTCCTCGTACCTTGACCGGAATGAATCGCGACGAAGCACTGCGCGCTCACTTGCGCAAGCTCCTCGACTGGGAGGATGCCCACGCCGGCCTCGACGCGGCGATCAAGGGCATCTCGCCCGCCGTGCGCGGCGTCGTCCCCGAAGGGCTGTCCCACTCGCCGTGGCAGCTCCTCGAGCATCTGCGGCGCGCACAGCACGACATCCTCGACTTCTGCCGGAACCCCGGGTACGTCGGGCTGTCCTTTCCCGCAGAGTACTGGCCTGCGGAGCCGGCCCCGCCGTCGGAAAAGGCCTGGAAGGAGAGCATCGCCGCGTTCCGTCGCGATCGCGACGCGCTGAAGAAGCTGGCGGGAGACCCGGACATCGACCTCTTCGCGCGCATTCCGCATGGGACGGGTCAGACGTACCTCCGTGAGCTGCTGCTGGTGGCCGATCACAACGCCTATCACGTCGGTCAGCTCGTCATGGTTCGCCGACGCCTCGGCGACTGGAAATCCCGGTAGCGTCTTTCCGCCCACGCTACCCGCCGCCCTTCCCCACCCCCATCTCGTCCAGCATGGCCGGGTCTTCGCGCCAGCCCTCCCGCACCTTGACGAAGAGGCCGAGGTAGATCCTCGTTCCCAGGAAGGCCTCGATCTCGCGGCGCGCCGCGCTCCCGATCGACTTGAGCATCGCGCCTCCCCGCCCGATGAGGATGCCCTTCTGGCTCTCCCGCTCCGCGAGGATCGAGGCCTCGATGCGCACCACCGGCGTCCCCTCCTTGAAGCTGTCGATGATGACGGCGGTCGAGTAGGGGATCTCCTCCCGCGTGTGGCGCAGGATCTGCTCGCGGATCATCTCCGCGACGAAGAACCGCTCCGGCTGGTCGGTCAGGAAGTCCTCGGGATAGAGACGCTCCCCCTGGGGGAGGTGCGCCACCAGGCGCTCGGCGAGCCGCTCCACGTTGTCGCCCTTGAGCCCCGAGAGGGGGACGATCTCCGCGAAATCCAGGAGCTGTCGGTATTGATCGATGAGCGGCAGCAGGCGCGGCTTGGGCACGAGGTCGATCTTGTTCAGGCCGAGGAGCACCGGCTTGCCCGCACGCCCCAGGACGTCCTTGACGTATCGGTCGCCCGGACCATGGTCCTCGGTCACGTCGACCAGCCAGAGCGCGAGGTCGACCTGGCCCAGGCTGCTCACGGCGGCCTCCACCATGCGCTCGTTCATGCGGTGCATGGGCTTGTGGATGCCCGGCGTGTCGAAGAGCACGATCTGGCCGTCGGGCCGGTTCAAGACGGCCAGGATGCGGTTACGGGTCGTCTGGGGCTTGTCGGAGACGATGGCGACCTTCTCGCCCACGAGCCGGTTGACGAGCGTGGATTTGCCCACGTTGGGGCGGCCGACGACGGCGACGAAGCCGGAGTGGAAGGCGGGGGCGGGCGCGGTCTCCGTGTTCATGGCGGAGGCGCCTCCGCCACGCGCCGGAAGCGCACGCGGTTCACCCGCTTGCCCTCGGCGTCCATCACCTCCACCGCGAAGCCGCGGTACTCCACGCTCTCGCCCGGCCGGGGCACGCGGCCGAACACCGTCGTGACGAGGCCGCCCACGGTCCCCACCTTCTCGCCGTCGGTGAGCGGCGCCTCCAGGGCCTGCTCCAAGCGGTCCACCTTCACCCGGCCCGCGACCACCACCGCGCCGTCCTGCTCCATGCTGATCGGCTCCGCCTCCACGTCGTACTCGTCCTTGATCTCGCCGACGATCTCTTCCACGATGTCCTCGACGGTGACGAGTCCCGCGGTGCCGCCGTATTCGTCGATGACGACGGCGAAGGTGCTCCGGCCGGCCTGGAACTCCTTCAGCAGGTCGGCGATCTTCTTCGTCGCCGGCACCACGAACGCCGGCCGCGCGAGGGGCCCGACGGGATCGGTGCCCTCCCCGTCGTACTCGACGAGGTCGCGCACGCTCGCCACCCCCACGATGTCGTCGAGGTTGTCGCCGTAGACGGGGACGCGGCTGTACTTGGTCTCGCGGAAGACGCGGCGCAGCTCTTCGACCGTCGCCGAGGCGGCCACGGCCACGACGTCGGGCCGGGGCGTCATCACGTCGCGCACAAGCGTCTCCGCGAAGCGGGCCACGGCCTCCACCAGCCGGCCCTCGTCCTCGTCGTGGACGGGCGGGGGCGGCACCTCGCGCAGGGGCGGCGGCTTGGTCTCGTCCAGCTCCGCGAGCGCCGACTCGCCCGCGGCTCGTTTGCGCAGGGCGGCGACCAGCGGGGAGAGCGCCTGGGCATAGGGATGGAAGACCGGGAGGAGGACGAGCAGCGAGCGCTCCGGGTTCCGGCGCACGAAGGTGTAGGGCACGCTCAGGCGGAACAGGAGGAGGTAGACGATCATGAACAGGAACGCGGCGGGCATGGCCCACTCCCCGAGCGCGTCGAGCAGGAGCGAGATGAGCAGCACGGTCATCGCCAGGTGGGCGGTGTAGGTGCCCATGTGGACGGGCATGAGAAGGGTGGGCGGATCCTGGAGGTAGCGGTTCACCAGCTCCGCGCGCGGGTTCTGCAAGGCGATGTGGCTGAGACGGCGCCGCTTCAGGAGGTAGAAGGCCGCCTCCACCGCGGCGAGCGCGACGGAGGCCGCGGTGAACGTGAGGATCAGGAGGGCTTGGACGACGATCAGGATCACAGGAGCTCCCGGCGCAGGCGCCGCTCGAGACGGTCCATCGTCCCGTCGTCGGTCTCGTGATCGTAGCCCAAGACATGCAGGAAGCCATGGAGGGCGAGCACGTCCAGCTCGCGCTGCAGCGTCCGGCCCCCGCGGCGCGCGTTGCGCTCCGCGGTGTCGACGCTGACCACGATGTCGCCCAGTCCCGCGGCACCTCCGGGGAAGGACAGCACGTCGGTGGGCTTGTCCTTTCCCCGGTAGCGGGCGTTCAGCTCCCGGAGCGCGGGATCACGCGTGAGGACGAGGGCCACTTCGCCCGAGACGCCGAGCGACCGTGCCGCATCCTCGAGGAGCCGCCGCAGCCGGTCCGGACGCACGCGGCGGCGCCGTTGCCGGTTGAGGAGGACGACCTCGAGGCGGGAGGAGAGGGGTGCGGGGCGGATGCCGGAGGGAGGCACGGCGAAGCCTACTTGCCGGGAGTCTGGGCCGCGCCGTAGGCCTCGTAGGCCTTGATCACGGCCTGGACCAGCTTGTGCCGGACGACGTCCTTCTCGTCGAAGTAGACGAAGGAGATCCCTTCCACGCCGCCCAGCACCGAGATGGCGTCCACCAGCCCCGAGACCTTTCCCTGCGGCAGGTCGATCTGGGTGATGTCTCCGGTGACGACCACCTTCGAGCCGAAGCCGATGCGGGTCAGCACCATCTTCATCTGCTCCGTCGTGGTGTTCTGCGCCTCGTCGATGATGACGAAGGCGTCGTTGAGCGTGTTGTGTGTCAGGAGGAAATCATCGGTCACGTAGAGCGAGTCGTGTGTGGCGACGCGAATGCAGCAAGTGTCCGCGATGCCGGCAGGCTCTATGCTCTCGATGAAGCGCATAGGACGGCCGCCGCCTGCCTGGGCGTACTTCTTTGCCTTGCGCGACAGCCGGAAAGGAGCGAACGCGGCAGGAAGGCGGATGTCGATGGCGAAGGAATCTGCGCGATGGGGGACCTCCCGTCCATCCGCCATCCCAGGCCGCTTGCTCTCCGCCGTCCGTGTGCGCCAGTACGCGATGCCCCCAAGCGAGCGGGCGAGGAAGACGACGTCTTCGCGAAGCTCTGGTGAGTTGGTGACGTACTGGACACGGCACGTCCGACCGTCCTGGGGGACGGGACCGCCGTCCGTGTCGAGAAGGCCTTGAAGCAGGGCGTGACGCACGACCGCCGTGTTGTACAGATAGGGTTCGGGGACGAACTTGGTGGCGGAGGTCGTCCCGCATAGGCCGAGATCACGCAGCACGACGGTTACGGGGTTGGGCATTGCTCCACGCCTGCCGAGGGCGTTGCCCAGGACGTAGTCCACACCCGCTTTGTGCCGCACTAGAACGCTGCCCCCGAGGCCCGCACCCAGCGATTCGACCAGCTCGAGGTCGCTGGTCGCGAAGCTCGGAGTCGTCTTCCCGGTGAGACATCCGTCACCCAAGAGCAGCCCCAGTACGTAGGGATCGAGCGGAATCTCGCGCGCCGGGAAGCAAACCGGTCCGGAGAGCATCGGGAGCTGGTAACGGTGCTGATGTGCGCGCCGCAGACGACCCATCATCTCGCGCGTCTCGACGATCCGGCCCAGTCTGCCTCGCCTGCTGTCTTCCGGTGTCTTCACCGACCAGAGGTGTTCTGCACAGCAAAGCGTAGCGGCTCCGTCCGTCGCCGTGACCCGGAAGACCTCCTTCCTTCCCTGCGGATACACGCCGAGCACAGGTGTCGGCCGCCCATCCGAACCGATTACGCAGTCGCCGACCATCAGGGCGCCGATCTCTCGCCAGCCTTGGTGCGTGAGGACGAGACTGGTCAGAGGTTGCGCGCGTCCCCGCATGAACGCGATCGGGGCGACCTCGATGGCGTTCCGCTCGAGCAGGCGCGAGACCTTCTCGTAGTCGAGCAGGTCGTAGAGCGCGTCGTACAGCGGGCGCAGGTAGGGGTCGACCTTCTCCTGCAGGTCGCCGGGCAGGAAGCCGAGCTTCTCGCCCGCCTCCACCGCCGGCCGCGCGAGCACGATGCGCGCCACGGACTTGCCGAGAAGCGCGGATACGGCCTGGGCCACCGCGAGGTAGGTGTTGTGGTTGACGAAGCCGTTGGCGACGAAGGAGTGCGTCTCGGGCACGGTGAGATCGTAGACGTGCGCGCGAGACGGTGCGATCTCGGTGACCTCCAAGAACAGAAGCTGCTGACTCAGGACCTCCTTCAAGGGCTGCAAGGCGATCGGGGAAGCGCCCCGCTCCTCGAGCAGCGCCGCCAAGTATTCGAGCTTGGCGTAGCCAGGCTTCCTTCGTCCTCGACGGTAATCGTCGAGTACCTTGTGGTCTTTGTGGCTCAGCGTCGTCGATCGGACGGCGGTCGTGATCGCCGAAGCGAGGAACGGGATGACATCTATGTTCGTGTTCGCCGTCTTGAGCTTCCGCAGGCGACGCTTGCGTTCAAGCCGGAAACCGATCAGCGCATCGAACCTCTCGGCCTCGACGCCCGTGATCGTGAGGCGCTCCGAGTAATGAACCTGCCCCTGGTATCGGCCGCGTTTGATGCCGCGCGCGGCGACGACGCCGAAATTCAGTAGTACCGTCTGGACCTCTTGCGCGAGGCGCAAAGAAACCGTCGAGAATGTGATCACCCCATCTCGCCGGTCGACAGTGCCGTCCGCGTCGAAAAGGCCGGACAGGAACGAAGCCACGATCGGCTCGGGCGCGGCGAGGATCGCCTGCGGTATCCGTTTGGTGTGCGCCGTTCCCAACGATAGTCCCAGCCGCTCGAGCAGCAAGTAGAGACCGGAGCTGGCGATGACGTGGTCGTAGGGGCGCGCGTGATTCGGGAACACGTGGAGCCCGAGGCGCGCCGCCAGCGCCTGGAAGCAGGCAACCACCTCCGGGTCCGCGGACGACAGGATGACGCGGTTGCGCTGGGTGAGGCACCCATCACCAACGATCAGGCCGACAACGTAGGCCAGGTCGGCGTCGAGCGTCTCCACCGACACGGGCTTGGAGCAATGGTCGTGAGGGTTCAGGCGGGCGGTCCAGCCCAGCCCCACGCGGTCGCCGAACAGGCACTGCCCGCGCTGTAGCGCCACGGTGTCGCCCGGCCGGAGCGCATCCGCGCGGCGCCAGGCCAGACGAGCCTCGGGCTCGAGGACCAGCAGCGGGTGCTCCGGCGTCGTCTGGATGGAATAGCCCAGACGGGTTGTGATCTGCAGCGTGCCGGATTCCCCGCCGTCGTAGAGAAACGTCGCCGGTTCGAGTCCGTTCACACCGTGGACACCCACGTCTATGGGCATTGGCGTGCCGGCCCGGGTGCCGCACGCCATCTCACCGATCGGCACCATCCCATGGTCGGTCAGCACGATCGAATCGCCGCTCACGCACTTTCCTGTCCCCGCAGGACCTATGCCAAAAACCATGTCGTGGGCTTCGATCTGCTCGAGGTAGGCCCGCTGGTTCAAGCTGCGCGGGACGACGACCTTCTTGCCCCCCCGCACCGCCGCCTTCATCAGATAATCGCGAAGCCGCACCCCCCCGTCCTGGGTCAGAAGCTGCGCGGCCAGGCGCACGTCACCCGAGGCCACGGCGTACCCGTCCTTCATCAAGCCGCCGAGCTGGTCGAAGATCTGGGCCACGGTCTCGACGCCAGGTTCCGCGCCCTCGACGAGGAGCTCGGACCCGTTGGTCTTGATGCGGACCTTCAGCGTGTCCTCGAGAAAGCGGAGGTTCTCGTCATGGGTGCCAAAGAGGGCCTCCGCGCCCCGCTCGGGGATCGCGATGCGCCTCATGGGTCGATCAGCATAACCAGAGCATATCCCAGGCCCAAATCCGCCCCGTTACGCCGCATTAGATCCTTCGGCCTAACCCTCAGCACTCCAACCACTTGCAGAAGATTTATATGGCCCATTTGCTCCCTTTCAGGTACTGTTCGTCCCATGAAGCAGAACTACTCAGCGACTACTCAGGAACCGAAGGAGCCGAAGAAGCTCACGCCGCCGAGGGTCAAGGTCCTGCTCGCGCAGCCGTGCGACACGTGGCGGCACATCTCCGACGGCCACATCGACGGGTTGGCCCTCCGCATCAGCCCGAGCGGGTTCGGGAGCTGGGCCGTCGACTACACCCGCCCGGCCGGAGGTCGCGCACGCTACACGCTCGGGCCAGAAGCCGAGATCACCCTCGCCAAGGCGCGAGAGCTGGCGCTCGGCATCCGGGATCGCGCCCGCCGAGGTGAGGACCCTCACCACTACAAGCAGGCCGCCCGTCTCAAGGCCAAGCAGGAGAAGCAGCAGGCCACCGCCGGCACCGTGGCCGAGCTCGCCGCGAGATGGCTCGCCTCACGCGAGGCCAAGGCCTGGCGGCCGGCGACGGTTGCGACCTTCGAGAGCCACGTCAGGCGCTACGTCGTCCCAGGCCTCGGCCTGCTCGACGCTCGCAGCGTGACCAAGGCCGACGTCCGCAGTCTCATCGACCGGGGGGAAGTAGCGGTCGCGATGGTGACGAGCCTTGGCCCATGAACCCGACTTTCCTGGCAGGGAGTCTCCGGGCGGACGGTTGGTGCCGCCTGAACCTCGCTCTCGGCCCTGCCGCACGGCCGACGTCGACGTCGTGGTCGTACCCAGACGAGAGCGAGGACGCCGACCGTGGGTGCTGGCCCGCGCACCCACCGGAAGCCGGGCGCGAAGGGTGTCGCGTGACGGCACGCGGGCCACTTGTAGGCGCTGAATGGTTCGTGCCTGCCCGCAGACGGTCTTGAGTGGCCCCGTGCCGGTCGAAGATGGAGGCCACGAGATCCGGGCCAGTTGAGGGCCTTCGATCTTGACGCTCGCCCCGTAAGGGGCGTAGTGTCTCCGTCACGAACGGCAGCGCGAACTCCAGGAAGATCGCGTAGATGAAGACGCGTATCGGTGAAGGGAAGGAGACCGTCTATGGGCTTCATGGATAGGGTGAAGGCTGCAGGGAAGGCGCGCCTCGATGAGCACACGAAGAGGGTGGCTGAGCACACGCAGAGGGTGGCTGACGAGAAGCGGCGCCAGGAACAGCTCAAGGCCGAACGGGAAAAGCAACTCGCCACCGAACGCCAAGCCTCGCTTGCCCAGGCGGAAAAAACCAGTCCTCTTCCTCTGCATCTTGAAAAGATGCCTATCGCCGGCGGCCTCGACCTCTTCAACGATGAATTCGTGGTGTCCGTCGCCAAAGAGTGGGGCTGGAGCACCCAGAGGCTGACGCTAACGACTCATCGAGTGCTCTGGTCGAAGGGTGTCATCAACACGGACCAGAAGAGCCTGTACCTTACAGACATTCGCGACGTCAAATTTCACAAGCCCTTCATCGGCGCCGGTTCGATCATTTTGGAGACGGCCGGCGGCAGGAGCATCGAAGGGCTCCCGGCGGCATCGAACGGTGCCATCGTGCGCGACCGCTTGCTGGCGATGATTCATTGGGCTCGCCAGAGACAGCAACAGCAGGCCGCCCCAGCAACAACAGTCGCCGCGACGCAAGCGCCGGATCGTCTGGACCAGTTGCGTCGGCTCGGCGAGCTTAAAGCCCAGGGCATTTTGTCGGAGGAGGAATTTCAGGCCGAAAAGGCGAAGATCCTCTCGCAAGCCGTCTAACTCGGAAGCGTGCCGCCGCGACGACCTGACCGCTCGGCCTGGCCGATGGCCCCAACGCCCCACGACGCCTCGGTCCCGACTCGCCAGCTTCGCCAGGCGCAGGAGCCGTGCCCTTCGTGGGGCTCGTCGTGCTGGCCCATCTGGCTTGGCACCAAACGAGCGGATCAGCCGCGGGGCTCCGGAGTGGCCCGTGACCGTAGGCGTGTCTCATCGGCTGCATCTGGCACCCTCAGTTCTAAGCGGGCGAGTCGAATGAGTTCGGCGTACATACGGTTCAGGGCCTCCATGCCGCTCTTATAGAAGTCAGGTGAGTCTACGTCACGCTCATTTGAGACCAGCTGATACGCATCCATCACGGCCGTGGCGTCCTCTGCGAGCACAATCGCGGCCGCTGCTCTCGCGCCTCTGAAGTCCGCTAGGACTTTCTTCTGGAGTTCGGATAGCTGACGCAGATGCGCCGTTCTTTCCTCAAGCGATCCGCCACGAACCCCTTGTTCGGCCTGCTGGATCCTCACCTGAACATTGAAGAGCTCACCCGCGGCAGCTGCGGCCTTCAGGTACGTGTCGCGCTTGAGCTTCCACTGCTCTTGGCGTACCCAGAGGTCCTCACCAATGGCTGTCTTGATCTCCTCGGTGGCGCGGGTCGTCTCACGAAGCTGGCGTACAACCTCCCGAAGGTTGTCTCGGATGGCCGCGATCTCGCCTTCCTTCTTTCCTCGGGAATCAAAGTACGCCTTCACGTAAAGCGCCAACAACGGACCACCGAACGACAGTGCAACAACCAGAACATCCATTAAGGCAGCCTCCATCTCGCCGCGCACAACCGAGCGGGCGACAGTTGGAAGAACCTAATAGCCGCCGGACTGGCTCAGCGACGCCGCCAGCTTCCTCCGGTATTTCGTGGACCTCATCGTGCTGGACCTTGGGCTTGGCAAACGCTCAGTAGAACCCGGCCTCCGCGACGCGTGCCATAACCGCTTTCTCAGCTTCCTTGAAGGCCTCGACCGTGCCGCCGAACAGACCGGCCTTAAGGGGCGGCCACTCGACCGCCATGCGGGCAGCCTCTTCCCTCACGGGACCGATCAAGGGCTCACCCCGGGCGTTGTCGCGCCACGCAAACTGGCCAAGGGGGATCAAGGCACCAACGTGTGCCCTGTGGAGCGAATACAGGTACTCCCAGCGCGAGAAGGCCTCGGTGTACCGCGTCTCGTCTGGAACGAGGGACGCGAACCTGGGGCGTAGGAGGCCGCACAGGTATTCGCTCATTGGCGTGTGGCGATGCTCGATCACCCAGTCTTGGTGCTCAATGACCTCCACAGGGCTCAGCGACGCGCCGGGAGTCGCCCTCTGTGGACGTGCACCATGCCGTTGCGGCTCCGTCAAAAGCCTCCGCAGTGCCACGTAGTCACCCGCTGCGACAGCGGCGAGGCCGGACGCATACAGGAGCAACAGCGCCGGGTAATGTCGCTGGCGAAGCCAAACGGTATAGCCGCTGCCGCTGTCGTCTGGTGGGTTCCAGATGCCCTCAAGCGCCTTGATCCAAAGAGCCGCGTGCTTACTTCCGCCCCAGTACACGCCGTTTGCGAACACAGCCACCAGGGTATCCGAGAAGGCTTCGTACCGGTGAAGACGCTCCTGGAAGCGCTCCTTTGTCGGCGAGTCGACTTCACCCTGAACGGGAAACTTGTCTACCCCGAGCTGTCCGTGCAGGCGCGCGACTTCCGCCATCACCAGGTCGTGCAGGTCGATGATCCGTTTGTCCGTGATGTACCGCTTGAGCCTCTCGACCGCGATCTGGGCAGAGATCGGGTGTGGCTGATCGACTCGCTCCAGCGCCTCGAGCTTTTCGCGCAGGTCCACAAAGAAGCGGTCGGCATCGGTGATCGGGACCTCTTGAGCGCGACGGTGCGCCGCGAGGGCGCTGGCGATGCTGGTGAGCCGGCTGCGCCGCGTCCAGTACGTCGTGAAGCGGTGACTCTTGCACCGTTCGAGCGCCGCCCGCAGCGCGACGTCGTATTCGGCTGACCAGCCGGCAACGATCAGGCCGAACTCGTCGAAGACCTGATCGAGGAGCCGGTCGATGCGCGGGTCGTACTTCTCGAGCTCCGCAGGCGTGTTCTTGATGCGCGGGTCGAGGTAGTCGCCGTGGACCTTCAGGATCACGCACCGGGCATGCGCCAGCGGGAGGGCGCCCTCCGCCGCGTCCGGGCTGGCGATCACGACCGGCGCCACGCCCACCTCCTGGAGGGCTTGCTCCAGCAAGCGGTCGAAGTTGGTCGTGACGATCACCCGGAAATGGCCGCTGGCCACCATCGCGGCAATCGCGTGGTGCGCCGGCGTCGGGAGCTTCTGCTTTCCCTCGCGCTCCTCTGCCGTCGGCTCGAAGTAGCCGCGGAGCAGCCCCGCCCGCTCGGCAGGAGTCTTCGCCAGTTCGTCGAGGAGCCGCCCATAGTCGGGCTCCTGGCTGTAGCGCTTCCGGTACCAGGCCACCGGGTCAGGGGCCGCCGCCGCTTCACCCGACGCCACCGCGACCTTGTTCACCAGGTCGAGCACCACGTCCCATCCAGTCGGCACGCTCGCTGAGCGGGAGACGCCGGACCCGAGCAGGAGGGCGTAGGTTCCCTTGTTGTGGTGGACCGAGAGGGCCAGCGACAGGACCGGCTCAAGCATCAGCGCAACGTCCCACGACGGGCGACGCCTCCTCGAGAACTACTCACAGACTCCTCAGAACAAGGGCTATCGGAGCCTGCTCTCCGAGGGCCTCTAACATGTTGAGAATAGTGTGGTAACCGTGACGAGGTTACCACGCCTCATGGGTCGATCAGCAAATGGGCGGGTAGAGGTGGTCGCGGGCAGATGCGGCCTTCCGCATGGGCAACAGCTTAGCACAAGGCCGTGGTATCCTCCGGCCCCTTCCGTCATGCGTAACCGCAAGCCGGTGACCGCCCTCGTCTTGCTCGCCGCCGCCGGGGCCCTCGCCGCCGCGACGCCGGCGCGCCAGACGGCCACCGTCATCCTCGTGACGACCGACGGGCTGCGCTGGCAGGAGGTCTTCAGCGGCGCCGAAGAGCGCCTGCTCGGCAAGGAGAACGGCGTCGAGGAGCCCGATGCTCTGCGCCGCGCGTTCTGGCGAGACACGCCGGAGGCGCGGCGGGAGGCGCTGCTCCCGTTCCTGTGGACGGTGATCGCGCGCGAGGGCCAGCTCTACGGCAACGCCGCGCGCGGCAGCTGGGCCCGCGTCACCAACGGGCTCAACTTCTCCTATCCGGGCTACAACGAGCTGCTCACGGGCGCCGCCGATCCGCGCATCGACAGCAACGACAAGCGCGCGAACCCCAACGTGACGGTGCTCGAGTGGCTCAACGGCCGGGAGGGCTACCGCGGCCGCGTGGCCGCCTTCTGCTCGTGGGACGTGTTCCCGTTCATCATCAACCGCGAGCGCAGCGGCGTCATGGTGAACGCCGGATGGGATCCGGTGCCCGACGCCGGCCGGGCCGACCTGGCCATGCTCGACCGGCTCCTGGCCGATACGACGCCCGCGGCAAGCGGGGTGCGCCACGACTCCTTCACCTTTGCCGCCGCCCTCGAGCACCTCCGGGCCGCGCGTCCGCGCGTCCTCTACCTCGGCCTGGGCGAGACCGACGATTGGGCCCACGCCGGCCGTTACGACCGCTACCTCGAGGCCGCGCACCGCTTCGACCGCTTCGTCGGCCAGCTCTGGCAGGAGCTGCAGCGAACGGAGGGCTATCGCGGCCGGACCTCGCTCGTGATCACGACCGACCACGGCCGCGGCAACGGACCCGAGGACTGGAAGAGTCACGGAGCCAAGATCCCCGCGTCGCAGAACATCTGGATCGCGGTGCTCGGGCCGGACACGCCCGCGTCCGGCGAGCGCACGAACGTCGCGCCGGTGACGCAGGCGCAGGTCGCCGCCACCGTGGCCGCGCTGCTGGGCGAGGATTATCGGGCGGGCGCGCCATCGTCGGCGCCGCCGATCGCGGGCGCCGTCAAGGAGACTCGATGAGCAAGCCTCCCACCGTATTCCTCGCCGAGATGACGAACGCCGAGGTGGAGCGTTTCCTCTCCGATCACCACACGGTGATCATCCCGGTCGGCTCCACCGAGCAGCACGGCCCGCACCTCGCGCTGTCGGCCGACGTGCTCATCCCGCAGGAGGTCGCGCGGCGGGTGGCGCCCAGGCTGGGGGCGGTCGTCGCCCCGCCGGTCAGCTATGCGCTCTCGTACCCTCACGTCGGCTTCAAGGGCCTCGTCCACATCCGCATCCCCACCTTCATGTCGCTCGTCGAGGACCTGTGCCATTCGTTCGCGACCGTCGGCTTTCGCCGGATCGTCTTCCTGAACGGCCACTACGACAACACCTACGCGATCGCCTACGCGTGCGCCAACGCCGCGTACGGGCTGCCCTCGGAGGTCAAGGCCTTCCCGATCAACTACTGGGACGGGATCCCGCCCGACGTGGCCAGCCAGTACATGAGCCTCGCCAAGGGGCTGCACGCCAACGCGGCGGAGACCGCGGCCGTGCTCGCGATCGATCCCGCGCTGGTGGACATGGAGAAGGCCAACGCGGAGTTCCCGCCCTTCCCCGACTTCACCGTCGAGTCCCATCCCGTGCACACCGCGTTCTTCTTCTCGGCGCCGGGGTCGGTGTACCGGGCCACGAAGTCGGGGACGTGGGGCGATGCGCGGGACGCGACGCCCGAGATGGGCGAACGCTACCTGAAGATCGCGGTCGACGGCACGCTGGCCGTGCTCGACAACATCGAGAAGACGTTCCGGGCCATGCCCCCGCGGTAGCGGGCGGCGGCAAAGGGTATCAGGCGACATGAGAATCGAGTTTCCCGGACTCTTCGACCTGCAGGTGAACGGGTTCGCCGGCGTGGACTTCAACCGCCCCCGCCTATCGACCGCGGAGCTCGACCATGCCGCGGAGGCCATGCGGCGGACCGGCGTGACGCGGTTCCTGCCCACGCTCATCACGGCGCCCCTCGAGGCGTTCTCGTCCTGTGCGCGCACGCTCGCGCGCTGGAAGCACCCGGGCGCCGTCGGCATCCACGCCGAGGGGCCCTACATCTCCCCCACCGAGGCGCGGGGCGCGCATCCGCCCGCCCACATCATCCCCGCCTCGGTCGAGGACTTCCGCCGCCGCCAGGACGCGGCCGAGGGCCGCATCGTGCTCGTGACCGTCGCCCCCGAGGTGCTCGGCGGCCTCGAGCTCATCGAGCACCTCGTGGACGCGGGCGTGCGCGTGGCCATCGGCCACTCGAATGCCGACCCCGCGCAGGTGCGTGACGCCGTGCGGGCGGGGGCCACGCTGTCGACGCACCTCGGCAACGGTTGCGCGCCGGGGTTGCCGAGGCATCCCAACCTCATCTGGGAGCAGCTCGCCGCCGACGAGCTCACGGCCTGCTTCATCGCCGACGGCCATCACCTGCCCGCCGCCACCTTGAAGTCGATGGTCCGCGCGAAGACACCGGCGCGCACGGCGCTGGTGACCGACGCCACCGCGGGCGCGGGGGCCCCGCCCGGCCGTTACGGCATCGGCGAGCTGGAGATCGAGCGGGGCATCGACGGCCGGGTCGTGCTTCCGGGCACTCCCAAGCTCGCCGGCTCGGCCCTCACCCTCGACGCGGCGGTCGCGCGCGCGGTGAGGGAGACGGGCTTGCCGATCGAAGAAGTGCTGCCGATGGCGTCGGCGGTACCGGCCGCCGCCGTCGGGGACTCGCCCGCCGGGCGCGTCGTCGCCGAGTGGGACGCCGCGGCGTCGTCGCTCACCGTCGTGAGCGTGGACGGCGCGTGAGCCGGCGGCCCATCCCCCACCTGCGCTGGGGCGTGGCCGCCATGCTGTGCCTGGCCTCCGAGCTGAACTACCTCGATCGCCAGACGCTCTCCGTGCTCGCCGCCACCATCCAGGCCGACCTCGGCCTCAGCGACGTGGCCTACTCGCACATCACGTCCACCTTTCTCATGAGCTACACCGTGATGTACGCCGTGGCGGGGCGGCTGGTCGACGCGCTGGGCACGCGGCGGAGCTTCCTGATCTTCGTCTCGGGCTGGTCGGTGGCCAACATGCTGCACGGCCTCGCGCGCACGGCGCTGCAGCTGTCCTTTTTCCGTTTCCTCCTCGGCGCGGCCGAGCCGGCGAACTTCCCCGCGGGGTTGAAGGCGGTCTCGGAGTGGTTCCCCATGCGGGAGCGGGCCCTGGCGGTGGGAATCTTCAACGCGGGCACCGCCGTGGGCGGAGCTTTCGCGGTTCCGGTCGTGTCCTTCATCGCGCTGCGCTGGGGCTGGCGGTGGGCGTTCGTGGGAACGGGAGCGCTCGGATTCGTATGGGTTCTGGCCTGGGGCCTCTTCTACCGCCTTCCGCAGGACCATCCGCGCCTCGGCGCCGCCGAGCGTGCGCTGATTCTCGGCGACGGCGGCGGAGAGCCGCGGACCGGACCGTCGGTCTCGGTGCGGCAGCTGCTCCGCATGCGCGCGGCGTGGGGATGCATCCTCGCGCGCGCGCTCACGGACCCGATCTCCTATTTCCTCAATTTCTGGATCCCGAAGTACCTGCAGGCCGAGCGCGGCTTCACGCTCGCGGCACTGGGCCGTTACGGCTGGATCCCCTTCGCCGCCCTCGCCGCCGGCAACATCTTCAGCGGCGCCGTGCCCCGGTGGCTCATCTCGCGCGGCTGGCCGCTCGACCGCGCGCGCAAGGCCACGATGCTGGCCGTGTCGTGCGCGATGCCGGTCCTGTGCTTCCTGGTGACGCGCGTCGAGAGCCAGGCGTGGGCGCTGGCCGTCGTGAGCGCGCTCTTCTTCGGCCACGCGGCCTGGGGAAACATCACGCTGCCGGCCGAGGTCTTTCCGCGCCATGCCGTGGGCACGGTCACCGGGCTCGGCGGCGCGCTCGGCGGCTTGATGGGCGTCCTCACCCAGCTCGCCATCGGCTGGGTGGTGCAGAACCTGTCGTTCGCGCCCATCTTCGCCGCGATTTCCGTGGCCTACCTGCTGGCCCTCGCGCTGGTGCAGCTGTTGATCGGCGAGCTCGGTCGGGTACGCGAGGTGTAACCGGGCCCTGAACCCAACTCGTCCCGGGACGAGTTGGTTCAGAAATGACGCGAGTTCGACGAGTCTAACTGTGATGGATGCTCGATTCTCCCGGCAAATGCGAGCAGCTCCTCTAAGGACACCAAGTCGTTGAAGCCGCATGGTTCCTGTCGACAGAGTTCCATACCAGGTTGTCGTTAATCCAGGAGACCGCACTTGTCGGGGACGCTGAGCTCGGCCCGTTGCGGAAACGTCTGGCGCGCTACGATTGCGAACGGAGCGGGATTTCACTCGCGCGCGGCGAGCGGGGGTGTGGGATACGCGCCGCTAGCGCCCCCCAGCTCGAATGACGACGATCCCCAGATCCTTGATCTGATCGTCGCGGACCGGTGACGGCGAGCCGCTCATGAGGTCGGCGGCGCTGGCCGTCTTGGGGAACGCGATCACGTCGCGCAGCGACGACTCGCCGGCCAGGATCATCACGATGCGG
>Ga0207684_10001802_pt1 | contig 22424 bp, 15 predicted proteins | sample KBSK5501metaG_FD_184342 | JGI IMG/M metagenome (GOLD analysis project Ga0207684, IMG submission 184342) | Corn, switchgrass and miscanthus rhizosphere microbial communities from Kellogg Biological Station, Michigan, USA - KBS K5-50-1 metaG... | ecosystem: Host-associated > Plants > Roots >...
ATTGGAGTCCGATCGGTAAACCAGAGGCGGAGAATCCTGCGGGAAAGTTAATCGCTGGATTCCCCGAAAAATTGAATAGAGCGGTGAAGCGGAGCAGCGTCGAATAGAGTGGGGCGCGAGAATGTACGGCACCGCCGTTTGTAGAGAGCTCGATCGTCATCTGCTCAAAGTCGATCGAATCAAGACGAGGTACCGTAACCGACATTGTTGGCATGAGTAGCAGGTCGACCTCTTCGAAAACCGAAGAGAGGCGGCCTGAAAATTGCAAGCGCTCTTCCAGGCTTTCTGCGATCTGCAGAGCTGTGGTCTTGCGCCCGCTTTCGATCAATGCAGCCAATTCCGGTCCGTACTCCGACGCATGCGAGGAATAAGTTTTCTTGTGGGCAAATGCGCCTTCGATGCCGCAGATGACTAGAAATGCACGTATTACACTCTCCATCGCAGGGATTGTGACCGTACATATTTTCGCTCCCAGATTGGTAAATTCGTTCTGCGCTCGTTCCAGTGCGTGAATAACCTCTTTCCCCACATCAGCCGTATTGAAGGCATGATCGACGCCGATACGCAGTCCGCGAACATTCTGTCTTATTTGAGCGGCAAAGTCCGGCACGTTGCTCTTCAGCGCCGTGGGATCACTGTCATCAGCACCAGCAATTGCTGTGAGGAGGTCTGCTGCATCCCTGGCGGACCGCGCGATCGGACCGATATGGTCGAGTGAGTTTGCCAAACCTAAAAGACCGTGCCGGCTTACTCGGCCCCAGGTTGGTTTGAGACCGGTCAGGCCACAGCATGCGCTGGGAAAACGAATGGATCCTCCTGTGTCGGTGCCGAGCGATCCAAAACAAAGCCCGGCTGCAGTCGCTACTGCTGAGCCACCGGATGATACACCGGGCCAATAATCGTGGTTCCAAGGGTTGCGCGGCGGAACGACTTGTTTGTGATAGGTAAACAACGCTCCCTCTGTTGTTTTAAGTTTTCCCAGTAAGACAGCGCCGGCTCGATCGAGACGGTCGATTACCGTTGCATTAAACGAGGGAACGTAATCCTCGAAGAAAGGCATCCCGCCTGTTGTGACGGTGTCCTTGGTAAATAGGAGGTCCTTTGTTGCTAGCGGCACACCGTGCAAAGGACCCCGCCAGAGGCCGCGGCTGATTTCTTGTTCTGCTCGGGAAGCCTGCTTCAAAGCTCTATCCTCGGTAACAGTTGCGTAACTGGATAAGGTGCGGTCATAATCGTTCACTCTTTCCAGCAGATGCTTGGTTACTTCGACTGGCGAGACCGAGCGCCGGCGTATCAACTCGCAGATTTCGTGCAGGCTTTGAAAGTGAAGACTATTCATTTGACCAACGGTATAGGAGACCCAAGAACGCGCTGGCCGTTTCCGGACGCGCACATTCTATCTTGATTTCGCCCGGATCCGATGGTGCAAAGAGGGGCGCTATTGTGAACCGGTCTGCGCAGTTTTATCCGCGCCTTGTTTTTGAAGGAGCGCGGCCGCTCTGTCGATCTGGTCGCAATAGTTGTTCAGAACGGAGGCAGTGCGCTTGACATATTCTTTCGCTTCGTCCCAGCGCCTTCCTTCAATCGCCTCCAATATTCCCGGCAATGTCTTTGCTTCGTAACCGGTATTCATTCCAGGCGCATAGACTAGATGGCGATACCAGGCTCTCCCAGGGAGACCTTCCTCCGACAACAATCTCTGTTCTGCGCCCTGCAAGAGTTGATTCAAAGAGGCAATCCGATCCGGAGCAATCCCTTGAAAGCCGTTTGCTTGCGCTGACTGTAGCGCGGCGTCGTATCCAGCTGCGCTCTCTTTCAATCTTTTGAGCGATTGGTCGAGAGGCGAAAAATCGATCGCCGGTACTTCGCTCTTCTTTTCAGGTGGACTCAAATGTTTTGTCGGGTCCTCTGCCAAAGCATAAGCATTTGAATCGAGCAATTTCGCCTGGTTGGCGTCCTCCTCCCGCATCTTGTTGCGAAGCGTGTTCAGGTTTTCCACATAACGACCAATTGTCTCGGCGAAACTGGCGAACTGAAACGGGAATACGTCCGACTCCTCCATCCGCAATAGTGTATGGCCGATCGTTTTCGCTAAGGTCACTCCATAAGAAAACGTCGGATCTCCAAAACGGATATAGTGATCGTACGAATCGTAGGCAGAATGATAGATACCTTCATCGTCATCCTCTCCCCCGTACTCGAGGCTCAAGGTCGCAATCCCTAAATGTTGAAAGAACGGAGTAAAATCAGAACCTGATCCGAGAGCCTTGATTGGCACGTCCGCGCCTGAAGCGACTATTTTAGGCAATTTCTTTTCTTCGTCTTTGGCGTCTTTCTCCGTCGCGCTCACCAAGAGCTTCGCTCGCAAACGATCCAAGGTTGATGTTTTTGTCTCTGGATCGGGGATCCCGGAAGCTACTTCGTTCACCAGGTGCTGCAGCGAATGGCTGCCGCCCGCTTCTAAAAAGCCGCGCCCATTCGTATCAGAATTGACATAGAGAACAGCCTTCTTTTGTAACTCATCGCTATGCGTTTCTGCCCATTCCGTTGAACCGAGCAGACCGGGTTCCTCCGCATCCCAACTTGTGTAAACAAGGGTTCGTTTCGGTTTCCAGCCTTGTTTCAGCAGCGCGTCGAAGGCTTTTGCTTCAGCCATTAAAGCCACTTGGCCGGAAAGAGGGTCCCAAGCACCAAAAACCCAGGCGTCGTGATGGTTTCCGCGGAGGAGCCATTGATCAGGCTGGTCGCTCCCACGAAGTGTTGCAATCACATCATAGATTGTTTCCCGGTTCCAATCCGACACTACCTGGAGATGCACCCGCGCTTTGCCAGGTCCGACATGATAGGTGATTGGCAAATTACCTCGCCAGTGATCCGGAGCTATTGGTCCATCCAATGCACTAAGAAATTGTTTAGCATCCCCATAAGAGATGGGAATGACTGGGATGCGCATTAACGTTTTCGCGTTCTCTCGCGAAAGTCGAGGCGCATCCTTGATCGATCCGATTCCCGGAGTCAACGGGTCGCCGCTATACAGAGCAACATTGCTGACGGAGCCTCTTTGTATCCCGTATTCCGGGCGATACCCTCCACGTGGATAAACGTCCCCCTCGCGATAGCCGTCTTCGGAAGGGTCTGAGTAGATAATACATCCGATCGCTCCATGTTCGTCAGCCAATCTTGGTTTCAGGCCTCTCCAGCCGCCTCCATAACGCGCAATGACGATCTTACCTTCTACACTCACTTCTAAACGTTTCAGCGTATCGTAGTCGTCTGGCATCCCATAGTTCACGTAAACCAGCTCGGCCGTCACGTTTCCATCCGCTCCATAGATAGCGTAAGCAGGTAGGACACCTTGAGTTTGGGCAGAAGTCGAATCGCCCGTAATCGGAGGCTCGCGGAGACGGGCTACATACTTATGAGGAGTTAGCAGTTCCAACGTCTCTTTCCTGGGTGTCGGATACAGGACATCAAACATTTCGATGCGCGCGTCCCAGCCCCATTCCTTGAACTTCGACAGAATGAACTCTGCGTTTGCTTTATCATGAGGTGATCCCACCTGATTAGGAGCTGACGACAATTGTTTAAGCCAAGTCTGTAAATCGGCCGGATTGAGTTGTTCATCGAAGCGCTGTTCAAGCGCTTGTTCCTGTGCTGCCGTGGATTCTTTATAGCCAAGCAATTTGCCTGTTGGTTCGGCGGATATTGCTAGCGCAGAAGAGAAAAGAGCCAACGTGATCGGAAGTATCCGAATAATCATTGTGGCGAGGTATGAATTGTAGGGCGGCAGCGTTTGAAGCGCGAGAGCTTCTGCCAAGGATGGACCCTGCCGCCAACATCTATCACGTTGGATGCAAACTCCGCCACCCCTACGGCATCGAGATCAGAAATGCTCCTGGGATCCCAGCGTCGAGCGTAGCAAATTTTGCCTGATGCGCTTGCGCCAGTTGAAACAGATGCGCGTCTGTGGTCCTGGATGCTGAGTCGCACCAGGCGGGGAAGGTTAGTGACGCTTGATCGTCAGGCAGGAATGAATGCCTGGGTCCTAGCGAGGCTAACATTCCTTTCAACGTTTCGCTGGCCTCGGCAATTGTCACAAGCCCTCTTGTACGTTGAACTGAGATTCGCACGAAACCGAGTTGGGGAATCGCTGAGGTAAGCAGTTGATTGCCTCGTTGCCGCTTCGTTGCGGCTATCCATCGCACGGTCGCTTCGTGATCGACGTGATCTTCCCATCCCCATGCGACCAACACATTCACCTCGAGAAGATATCTCACGGAAAATTCGATAACAGGTCCCGAACCAATTCCGTTGTGATTGGCGGCTCGTTTTCTTGTTTTCCGAATATCATCGCACCGGTATGGGGACACCTGACTCGGTGCGGCTTGGAAGCTGCCCCGCGTGTTCCGGTGGCGCGCCTGCGGATATATTCTGAAACCGCGACACCTTCCTGTTTGGCAAGCGCGCGAATAAGCGCCGCTTCTTCCTTGGTTGCTTTAAACGTGATTGTGACCACGGTAATACGGTAATACTCCAGCCTCGGCAGGTCAAACGCATCCTACAAACCCATCGCGGGTAGGGCGAATCCGCCATTGGTGGATGAGCACTACCAATGCAGACCTCCGGACTCACTTCTCGCCTTTCACCTCTTACCTCTCACCTTGTTGGCCAGCTCCACAAACGGCTTCAGGGCATCGGGATTGCTCATCGCTTCCCGCGTAACCGCTTTCCCCGGTTCAATCCCTTGGAAGATGCGTTTGATCGGGACCTCGAGTTTTTTTCCGTTCAGCGTGTGCGGAATTTCAGGGACTGCATATACCCCGTCTGGAACGTATCGAGGCGACAATGCGGATTTGATCGTTGAACTGATCCGTTCCTGGAGAGCCGGCGTGAGTGATTCGCCTTCATGCAAGACTACGAACAGCAAAAGTTGCCCATGTTGTCCGGCGGCAGCTAAGCTGGTCGTATCGATAACCAATGCTTCGAGTATTTCCGGGATTGGTTCGATTACTCTATAAAATTCGCTTGTCCCCATTCGGACTCCGCCTCGGTTCAACGTTGAGTCGGAGCGCCCATAGATAACGCATTGGCCGCTCTCCGCATCGATCTCGATCCAATCCCCGTGGCGCCAATAACCGGGAAAATAATCAAAGTAAGCAGCGCGTAACCGGCTTGAGTCAGGGTCATTCCAGAAGAAAACCGGCATACACGGCATTGGAGCTTTCACCACTAGTTCGCCTACCTGGTTCCAGACCGGGTTAGCCGATTCGTCCCACGCTTCGATCGGTGCGCCTAGTCCACGGCATTGTAGCTTTCCCTCGTACACGGGCAGCCAGGGATGGGAGAGAACGAATGCCGTGCACATGTCGGTGCCTCCGCTGGCTGATCCTAGCCATACATCCGGCTTAACTTTCTGGTAAACCCAGCGAAATCCTTCCGGCGGCAACGGTGCGCCAGTTGAGCCGATTGATCGAAGCGCGCTGAGATCAAAATGTTTTCCGGGCTCGAGCCTTTCCTTCATGCACGCTAAGAGGAACGGCGCGCTTGTTCCAAAATATTGGATCTGCTCTTTCGAAATGAAATCCCAGAGAACGGAGAAATCGGGATACTTCGGGCTGCCATCGTACAAGACGATCTCAGTGCCGAGACCGAGACCTGCTACGAGGAAATTCCACATCATCCAACCGGCTGAAGTGAACCAGAAAAAGCGGTCTCCTGGTTGTAGGTCCAGGTGGAGGGCAAGCGCCTTAAGCAGCTCTAAGAGAATGCCGCCGTGTCCATGCACAATTGGTTTTGGTATGCCTGTTGCCCCCGACGAATAGACGACCCACAACGGGTGATCGAACGGTACTGGCTCGAAGCTGAGGTGGCCGGGGCCCGATCTTAATAACTCGGTCCAGGAGAGCTGTTTTGCTGAAACCGGCTCGGCGGAAGCGGAAAAGACAACCACATGCTCGAGGGTCGGTAACCCTGCGATGATTTCTTGCACCGCCGCGCGTCGATCGTGTTCTTTGCCGCCGTATCGATAGCTTTCGACTGCAAACAGGATCTTCGGGTCAATTTGCGTGAACCGATCCAACACGCCGCGGCTGGAAAGCTCAGCTGGGCAATTGGACCAGATTGCGCCGATGCTCGCCGTCGCGAGGAAAGCAATTAGGGTTTCCGATCGATTCGGTAAGTAGCCTACGATCCGATCTCCGCGTTGGACCCCGAGTTGGCGCAACGCGGATGCCAACCGGGCGACGCGATCGGTTAGCTCACGACGAGTCAAGGTCTCGCGGCGATCTGGTTCCCCGGCAAATAAGACTGCTGGCGAATCGTCCGGTTCTACTCCGACCGGTTGACCAAACCGGAGCAAATGCTCGGCGTAATTGAGAGTAGCACCCGGAAACCATTTCGCATGAACCGGATCCGTCGCATTCTCCAAAGTCTTTTCCGGAGCAGAATGAAAACGCACGTCGAAGAACTCCGCGATCGCGCTCCAGAACTGTTCCAGATTGTTGACGGACCAATCGTAGAGTGCTCGATGATCCTTGAGTTCGAGCTTGTGTCGCTCAAACAACCATTTCTGAAATCGAGTGAGTTCGCTGCGTTCGATGGATTCCTTTGTCGGCCGCCAAAGCGGGTCATCGGGACGGGCTTGAGTCTGCATGGGGTCAGAGAACTCAAGCACTGTGGAGCCATAGACTCAACTCCATAAGGACCGCTTGCGGCGGCGCGGCTGAGCTCCAACTTAAAGGAGTCTTTGCGCAGATTCTCACGCAGAGGAACTAAAGTCTAAGTCCGAGACTCTGCGTTACTCAGCGACCTCTGCGCGAAATAAGACCGTACCGCCAGCCCTGAATCTGCTGTTGTGGTTGCGCCTCCGATCGTGTTGCGCCCTTCTGTTCGGATTTCTTCATAGAGACCCCTACGCGTCATTTCTTCCAGCGTTCGCGATCGCTGTAATAGAGGCATTGATTGTCGGCGACAGCTAGATGGGCTTTCAGCGGAAATTTCTCGATAGCATCGGGGAACGGAACGATCAAGCCGGCCCAGTTGCTGTATTTGCCACTTATGATTCCACTGGTTAAACCGATATCACGCGAGACTGGGGTCAGGTAAAGCCCGACGATCGGTCCCGTCCGTTCGTCCGCGGCATATCGGAAATAGTCCAGTACCTTGGATGGAAGCCAAACCGATTTCCGGTCCGAGTACCAGGCGATAGCCCAAGGCATATCAGAGCAAATTACTTCGTTTGGAGCGGTCCAATCGGAAAATAAACGCATGAACGCCGGCAGATAAGGCGGGAACTGGATTCGCACATCGCGGAACAGAAATCCGAGGAGTGGCGGGAACGCGCTAAGCAGAATCAATCCGGAGATCAAGATCGGCCGCCAAAAAGTTGCAAGCTCAAGCCGGTTCCACAGGACGAGGACGAATGCCGCTCCATATAGAGTCGTCATCGGCCCAAAAAGGATGTGAAATTGGTTTGCCTGCATTGTCTTGCCGCCAGTGCCGAGTAGAGCAGAACCCAAAAACGCGCAGCTCCACATCAAAAGAACTGCCCATCGAAAATCAGCGGTCGACCGCTCCTTAAATCGGTGGAGTAAGGAAACGAAAAAGAGCGGAGCAACGATGATTCCTCCGAGCAAAGAATAGAGTGAACCGCCCTGGTTTCGTAGCTCGTCCAGCACCCGGTGACGGATGGCAGGGATGCTGATTGTGGAAAAATCGGGCGTAACCTCTCGCATCCAGGTTCCACCAGCGAGTAAGTCGCCATCAAGGTACGCAATGGGACTGATACCAAACGGCGTTTTACTCGCTGAGTAATCGCGAATGACCCAAATTGAAAACAGTCCAATGCAGATTACGAGCGGGATCAGAAAACTCTTCATACGTGATTGGAAATGGAGAGCGCAAAACAGGAGCGCTCCGGCTGCGATCCAGAGAGTGGCGGCATGAGTGAGCGCCATCAGTCCCAGGCAGATTCCGAGCAGAACAAAATGGAGGGTCTTGGGCGTTTCTGTGGCTTGCATGGCTGCCACCAGGCACCAGGCTGCGCAGGAAAACAGGAAAAGGATCAACATCTGCGGCAACCCAGATAACGAAAATTGCCAGAACTGGTCTGATAACAGCACAAGAGCGCAACTAATGAGCGCGACACGCGAATCGAACAGAAGACATCCAATCGAGTAAGTAACGATTAATGATAGAATAAAAAAAATGGTCGCGACCGCGGCGATCGCACGATCTGCGGCAAAAACTGGATGATTGATATCCAAAGGAGCGGTCAATGCGCCGCGAAAAATAGTCAGTGCTGCAGCGTTGACTAAGGGGCCGAGCGGGGCGTGATAGGTGTCTGGCAGCGAATCGGTAACCTTGCTGTTGGCTCTTTCAAACTCAGCGAGTGCGAGTGGACGGATTAGTTTGGTACTGAATCCGTGGCCCAGCGCGAGCTGGCGAGCGATCTGTGCTTGATCCATCCCTTCCGCGCTGGACAGGCCCTTGAATTGAATCAGCAGGTAGGCAAGTGCTATCCCGACGATAACCGCACCGAGAAGAACTCTGCGAAACGGGCCGGCCAGTCCACCTTGCTCAAGCGAATGGATTAGCCCTTGGAGGCGCGTGTCTAATGTCATGCGGAAAGCCGGAGCTCTTTCAACCGGCGATGTAATGTGCGTCGACTGATACCCAATTTCTTCGCTGCCTCGGTACGGTTTCCGCCGCTTTCATCTAATGCGCGCATGATAAGTCTGATCTCGTTGTCATGAAGATTCATCTGATCTGCCGCAGAGAGATCTCTCGAGATAGGCAGATCGGTCCCACCGCGCACGGTCAAAGGCAAATCCCGGACAGAAATTTGTGACCCGGTTGAAAGTGTTACGGCCGAATCGATAGCGCCTTTAAGCTCTCGGACGTTCCCGGGCCAATCGTATCGCAGTAAGCAGTCCATTGCTTCTTGAGACAATTGGCGAAGCGGTTTCTTGTCCCGTTCACAAATCTCTTTCAGAAACGTCGCGGCCAGCAGCGGGATATCTTCTTTCCGTTCGCGCAACGGCGGGATCCGCAACTGCACTACATTCAGCCGATAATAAAGATCTTCGCGGAATTTCCCTTCGCGCACTTGAGAAGCCAGATCGCGATTGGTCGCCGCAATCAACCTGACATCCGATCGAATTGGTTGATTGCCTCCGACGCGTTCGAACACGCCGGGATCGAGTGCTCGCAGCAGTTTGACTTGAACATTCGCGTCGATCTCACCGATCTCGTCCAGGAAAAGTGTGCCTCCTGCCGCTTGTTCAAATCTCCCCATTCGCCGTTCCACTGCGCCGGTGAAGGCGCCGCGCTCGTGCCCGAACAGCTCGCTCTCGATGAGTTGCGGCGAAAAAGCCGAACAATTGAACGCGACAAACCGTGTCTTGTTACGATTGCTCAGATTGTGGATTGCATGGGCGATCAACTCTTTTCCGGTCCCACTCTCACCCAGGATCAAAACGGTCGCCTGCGTTGGAGCTACTTGGCGAACGATTTCGAATATCCGGTGCATCGCTTTGGATTCACCGATGATGTTTTCAAGCCCGAATCGTGTCTCGACCTGTTGCCGCAGCTGGACGTTTTCCTGTTCGGTTTTACGGCCCTGAATCGCGCGGGCAATTTTGATTCCGAGCTCATCGATATTGACCGGCTTAGTAACGAAATCGTGAGCGCCGCGTTTCATGGCTTCAACTGCCGTTGCGATCGAGCCGTAAGCAGTCATCAGGATACAAACCGGCGGACGCGGCCGGCGGAGGATTTGCTCGATCAACACCATGCCGTCTTCGCCACCCAGTCGTAGATCGGTCAGCACCAGATCGATCTGGTCGCTATCAAGTACATTTATCGCCTCATCAATATTGCTGGCGGTGTAGACGTCAAAATCGTCCTCAAGTGATTGGCGTAACCCCTCCCGAGTATGTTTCTCGTCGTCGACGATGAGGATCGTTCCTTGCATCTGTTGTATTAGGATACAGGAGCCAGGAGTCAGGAGCCAGGAGAAGAAGGAGTGAGAGGCGGGAGGTGAGAAGTGAGAGGTGAGAAGTGAGAGGTGAGAGGTGAAAGGTGAGAGGTGGCCCTCTGCCAGTCTTATCGAGGTGGCGGGCGCACGAGGTCGCGCCGAAGCGCGGGAATCAGTCCTCAAGAAAGGCCATCACCGAGCGGTGAACGTGTCTTGCGGAAAAGCGGTGCTGCACGAAAATCCCAGCCATGTCTGCGCTTCTTCCCAAACCGTTGCTTCACATCGAAGGTGGGTGTGTCGCAATTGTCTCCTGCATTCTGTACCAACAGGTTCACGGACACTGGAACTTGTTTCTAATTTTGCTGCTCGTTCCCGATCTTTCGATGCTCGGTTATCTCATCAACAAGCGTTTGGGAGCGGTTTGCTACAATTTCTTTCACACGTACTCCGTGCCGCTTCTGCTCTTTGTTATGTCTAGACTCCTGCACAACCAATCGTGGGACTGGTTGTTACTGATCTGGATCGCTCACATCGGACTCGATCGAGCGATCGGATATGGGCTTAAATATCCGACCGGTTTCAGGGATACGCATCTGCGCAAGGTGTAACTCGTCCTCGTCCTCGCTCTGGGCAGATATTTCGAGGACGAGGACGAGAACGATTACCGGTCGAAGCCCGGTCAGCAGGCCTTACGGCGCGACCTCATCTCGCTTGGTCACTCGGCCAGGCGAAGCTGTAGGGCGGAACAGGCCCACCGCCCTACAGCGTGTCGCCAGGCGCGAATGCTCGCGCACAGCGCCAGCAAAAACCCACTCAGAACCGGAACCCGAAAGCCGGAACTACGGACTGGATGTGATGTCTGTTTTAAGTGTTACTTGCCCGGTCAGCCGGATATCCTGTGAAGATCCTCCAACCGATACGTTGTAAACGCCCGGTTCAGCATCCCATAGGTGTTTATTCGTATTGAAGAACGCGAAGGAACGTTGGTTCAGTTGAAGGGTTATTGTCTGGGATTGGCCGGGTTGGAGATAAACTTTGTCGAATCCTTTCAGCTCCTTTAATGGTCGCGGAACCGAGGAGTTCGTTTCGCCAACGTAAAGCTCGGCAATCTCTGCACCGGCTCGTTTCCCGGTATTCGTGACCGTAAATGAAACCTTCACCGGCTGCGTTCCATCGAAGACAGCAGGCGTAATGGCACAGATGAATAACCCGGTCAATGTGACCAAAGGCAGGCCAACGCGCTTCATATCCTAATTTTCGCGAGACTAAAAACCGTTCTCCTCAGGGATCTGGGAGGTCCGCAAAAGAGTCGGTTTTCGGGGGAAGACGTTTTCTTATTGAAGGGGGCAAACAGACCGTGACATCCAGTGTCGCGTCCATGCGATTAAACGCGATAGAGTCTGCCTTTGCAAGATTAATTCTTTCAATTTGAAGTATTCCAGGCGCACCCTTTCAGGGTGCGGTTAGCGGTTTTCGGTCTTCCGTTTTCCGTTTTCGGTTTCCCTGAGCCGCGCAAGGACAGGGGCGGCACGGTGGATTGCTCACAACTGAAAACCGAAAACCGCTAACCGCGCGCCGTCGGCGAGCGGTCCCAGAGCTCGAGCAAACTGCGGTGTCCGCCGCGAGTGATCCGTTCGTAGTTCGGCGCGATCAAATCGTGAGTCGGCAACGCGGCAGCTCCCAGAGCCGCTGCTTGATCCCCTAGAGAACCTTGCAAAACGCGCGGAACCGGTACAGGTGGCTCTTTTTGATTCCGTTCCAGCATCGCGGCGCAGCGCTCGCAAAGAAATGCCAGCAGCGGGCCCGGGAGGTGTCCGCCTATGACAAACGCTTCAGGATCAAATAGCATCTGAAGATTGCCTATCATTTCTGCCAGGTACGCTGCCGCGTTATTTAGCCAGTCCAGCAAAACCGCTTCCCGGTTCTCAAACAGCTCCACCAACTGTACCAGCCCGGTTTGACTAATACCCGCCTCTTGCAAGCATTGGCACAAAGAAGTCAGAGAAAGATAGGCTTCAAGGCACCCTTTCTTTCCGCAGCCGCATTGTTTTGCCTGTTTCGTTTTGTCGACGACGATGTGGCCGACCTCTCCGGAGCTTCCCCGAAATCCTCGGTACGGCCGGCCATCTACGAAGATACCGCCCCCGACTCCTACACCGACATAGACATAGAAAAAACTGCTCAATGGGCGTGCGGCTCCGTACCAGCTTTCGCCGATGGCGGCGGCTGTCGCATCATTGTCGACCAAGACCTGGAGTCCGGTTTTTTCCGCGAAATATTCCTCCACGTCCACATGTTCCCATCCCGGAAAATTCGGCAGATAAATAATCTTGCCGTTGCGCAAATCGAGCGGCCCAGGTAACGCGATACCCAATCCCCAGATTCTCCTGCCCTTGCTTTTGCGGCGTAACTCGCGAATGGAATCAAGGCCTTGTTTCAACGTTTCCTCAGGTGTCGAAAGATACCTTCCTCGATAGGTCTGCGCTCGGGCCACTCCTTTGAAGTCAACCAACATGGCAACGATATGATCCCGTTCCCAATGCATGCCGATGGAGAATGCGGCATCCGCGTTGGTGTCGAACAATCGCGCAGGTTGCCCTCGCTCAGATATCCTGCGGCCAAAATCTTGGATCAACTTAATCCGTTCAAGCCCGTCCACGATGTTAAACACCGTCTGATTGGTCAGGCCAGTCAGGCGCGCAATTTCGACACGCGAAACGGGGCCGTGGAGCCGCACGGTATCTAGTACAACGCGCTGGTTCAGCAGATGAGCGTGCTCCAGATTAGCCCCATTTTTCGCCTTGGCTCGCTCAGGATGAGCCTTCATCACTCCTTTTGAGTAAGCGAGATTGCCAAGAAATGAAAGCTAACTCTGAGCGCGATGCCGGTTGGGCCACTCTCCAAGGCTCCTGCAGGGCCCTGCTCGAAGGATGTTACTATGGTTACTCCGGATAGGCTCCTGAAACACGCTGGTCATAGTCGATAAGCGCTCCCGTTATTACGCCGGATTCCGGGCTAAGCAGGTAGGCAGCTAATCCTGCTACCTGATCGGGCTTGACCAGTTGTCCCATAGGCTGGGCTGCCTCTGCCTTGGTTAGCCAATCATCACCAACGCCATGGAACTTCTGCTGGGTCGCACTCTCGCCGGGGGTATCCATCCAGCCGACGACGATGCCATTGCACCGGATTCGCTGGGCCGCAAAAGCGTTGGCGACGTTCTTGGTCAAGACGGCCAGAGCCCCCTTGGAGGCCGAATAGGGCGTCAGGTAAGACTGCCCGCAGTGGATTACCATCGAGAGGATGTTGACGATGCTGCCGGGCTGGCCCGTTTCGACCAAGTGACGAACCACGCCTTGCATCAGCAGAAAAGGGCCGCGCGCATTGGTATTGAAGTGCCGGTCCCAAAGCTCGAGGCTGGTGTCCAGCAGCGTGCCGCGATCGGGCGCAGCCGCGGCGTTCACCAAGCCGTTGACGCGGCCGAAGCGCTCCAGGGTGGCTGAAACGAGCCGGTCACAATCCTCGGGTACTGACACGTCGGCCTGCACAAAAAGGCAGTCGGTGCCAAGGTCTTCGAGGCCCTTCGCCGCGCGCTGCCCTTTTTCCAGGCTTCGCCCGCTGAGCACGATGCCGCGCGCTCCCTCCCGCGCCAGCCGCGTGGCGATGGCTAGCCCAAGGCCTTGCGCCCCTCCGGTGATGAGCGCGACCGTTGATTGGTTGCGCAAGAAAAAGTCGTCAGGCATCCCAGGTCACCTCGCAGTTGGCTTGAAGTTCAATGGCTTTACCGAGCCGAAGCGAAGCTCCGGCGGCCTCCGCCAGGTATACCGCTCGGAGCCCGTCGAGGGCATTGGTCGGCGGGGGCGCGCCCGTAGCCAGCCCGCCCACGAACGCTTCGATCTCCAGGCGGTAGCTCTCACCGTAGCGCTCCATAAAAAAGGCGCGGAACCGGTCCGGCGCCCCAAAGCTGGTGCCGGAAAAGCGTTTCAAGCCGGAAGCCCTCGGGTTATCGGAAATCACCATGCCTGCTGAGCCGAACGCTTCAATGCGTTGGTCAAAGCCGTAAGCAGTACGCCGCGAGTTAAGGATGACGGCCTGTTTGCCGCTTGGGGTAACCAGGCTTACACAGGCTGTGTCGACGTCGCCGAGTGCGCCGATTTTGGGGTCAACCAGGCAGCTTCCCCGGCTAAATACGCTCACGGGCTCTTCACCAAGCATCCAGCGGGCCATGTCGAAATCGTGGATCATCATGTCGCGGAAGAGGCCGCCAGACTTCGGGATGTACTCGAGTGGCGGAGGATAGGGATCACGGCTGGTTATGGTCAACTGCTCGAGCTCGCCGATTTCACCGCTGTCAATTGCCTTCTTGACCGCCGCATGACCGGGGTCGAACCGCCGATTGAAAGCTAGAAAGACCTGGCGAGCTCGGTTGCCCAGTCTGTCGACGCACTGTTTTGCCTCCAAAAAAGTCGGCGCCAACGGTTTCTCGCACATCACAGCCTTGCCAGCATCAACCGCCTGGATGACGTAATCGACATGAGTGTCCGAGGATGTGGCAACCAGGACCGCGGCGACGTCTGGATGGTCAAATGCCTCTTCCGCAGTCAAAGCCGCCGATGCGCCGACTTCCGAGGCGAGAGCCGTGGCTGCGGACTGAGCAATATCGAAGACTGTAACGAGTCTGGCTCCGGCCGCAGGAATGGCGCCGGCATGAACTCGGGCGATTCGCCCAGCACCCATCAATGCGATTCCAATCATTTTCGTATGGTTCCCGGCGTTCCCGGCGTTTTATCTGCGGCCTTCCCCGCTCGACGTGTCATCCATAGCCTTGGCGAAAGAGGATTGATCCCGGCGTTCCATATCCGGTAACAGCCGCATCCGCTTATCGCCGTAAGGCAGGTGGATTGTAAAGCGTACCCCTTTTCCTTCTTTGCTCTCAATCTCGATTTCGCCGCCGTGCTCTTGAATGATCCTGCGGACAATTAACAGACCGAGGCCTGAGCCGGACGATTTTGTCGTGAAGTATGGCTCAAAGATCTTGCTCATATTCTCCGGCGGAATGCCCCCGCCCGTGTCGGCAAAGGAGACTGACACGTTTAAGTCGTCGTACCACGAACGAATCTGGAGAACGCCGCCAGTCTTCATCGCCTGGAATGCATTCTGAATAATGTTGTAAAATGCTTGCTTCATTTGGTCGCGATCGACCTGAAGGGGCGGAAGCTTTGGATCGAGGTCCATTTCCACGACTACGTCGCGATCACCAATCTCGGTCCGCAGGAAATTCACTGACTCCTCGACAATGTCATTGAGGCTGTGCGAAGCGAATTGTGGCGTCGTTGGCCGTACGGCTCGGAGGAACTGATGAATAATCGAATCAAGCCGCTTTACCTCGGCCTTTGAGATCTCGAGCAGTTCGCCGATCTCATCGCGTAACTTCGATGGCGCTTTCCGCAGTTTTCGCTCGATTAATTGAAGATGAATATTGAGCGAGTTCAACGGATTGCCGATTTCATGTGCGACGCCGGCTGCTAACAAAGTGAGTGCAGAGAAACGCTCGGTCTCAAGTGTCTGCTGAGCCAAACGCCGGTCTTCGGTAATATCGCGCAGAATGATCGCATAACCGACCAGGTCCTCGACTGTCGCCGCGGAGCCTTGCACTTCTTTGTCGAGGTGCAGCGGCGCCACGTAGAAATTGAGGAAACGGTGTTGCGGATAGAAAACTTCGATGTCGCGGCTGACCGTGCCTTTGCCGGAACGCAGAGAAACCCAGTCGAGTCCCTGCAGCTTTTCTTCCAAAGGCTTGCCAACCGCTTGCTCCGGTTGGATACCGAGAATCTGTTCAGCGGCGGCGTTAATGAATTGGATCTCTCCTTGTGTATCGGTAACGATGACCCCTTCGAGCAAGGCATCAAAAATGCGTTCAAGAAAGCCCTTCTCGCGCGCCAGCCGGACAAGATAGTTTTGAACTTCCTCTGGCTGAACACGCCTGATTCTTTCAATCAGTTTGTCGATGAATCCAGATCGCATGCGCCGCGTGGTAAACCGCGCGGCCTCTACCGTCAACGGTTTTCCGTCTACCGTTTACCGTTACCCCAAGCCTGGATTCGCAGCCAACTGAAAACCGACGTGTCCGACGTCTTGTCCGACGAAGCCTTGGCGAAGTTGGAAGCCTTGGCGGAAGTCGGAAAACTGAAAACCGAGAACGGAAAACGGGCGATAGTCCTACTCCAAGCTTATCGACATCAGCTTTTCCAGTGCCGCATCAAAGAGCCCCGGCGGGATCTCGCCCATATCTTCAGCAATTTCCGGGTCCGCTTCCCAAGTTTCTGCGGGCAATTCGTCCACGAATCTATTGGATAAAATATTGACGGTGCCGTTCCATTTGCGGCTTTGGACTTTTACCTGCCTTACCTGAAAGCCTTCCTGCTTGATCACCGCGCGCGCTGACCAGTTTTCGGATTTGGTCGCCTCCGTGATCGCGGGCGCCGGGCGGAGTTCCATCGCCCAGGCATGGTTTCCATCGGAATCGATCTCCGGTTCGAATCGTAAAATCTGGAAAAGAGCCGGCAGCAAAACGAGCTGTTGATCTTTGAGAGGTAAATGAAAGTCGGCCAACTTCTTTTGGGTGCGTGGCTGGTCCGTTGCAGAGACAATCTTGGTCGCCAGCTCGTTCGGATGAACCCATACCCGTTGACCGATGCGGCAAAAAACCAGTCGATGATCGAGGGTCTCGATCCGGAGCTTATCCGGTACCTGAAAGCTTATATAGACAGGCTGATTTAATAACGCGGCTGTCGCTGCAGCACCATCTTGCAAGACCACTTCCGCCTGCATCGCCTTTGTCGGTGTCTTGGAACGAAACAGAGCGCAAAACGGCTGCAGCGCCCGAGCCAGCACCGTGTATTTGTCGTGCCCAGGCGTTTCTGCGTAGGCAAAGGAAACAGACAAATGCACGACGCCAACCATTACAACTCCAAGTCTCCGCATACTGAGTGTGAAGTGTGAGTGCGAGTGCGAGTGTTTGCAAATGGAGTCTGAGGGGAGTGTATCGGCGTGTCGACGTAAGACAACACAACGGCTGGCACCTCAATCGCCGATACGCCGACACGCCGATACGCCGACACGCCGATACGCCGACACGACACGCCGATACGCCGACACGTTCTCCTCGCACTCTCATTGACGTCATCGTCCGCGATGCCCTATCCTGAGCGAGTGTTGATGTTTCTGCTCGCTTCCCAGACCGGTGGGCTGGTCTACGCGTTCACGCAGGCGACTTTCGAAGGGAAGCTAATCTTGGCCACACTGTTTGTGGCATCGATTTTCAGCTGGTCGGTCATGGTGACAAAGATCCGTGTGGTTAGGCTGGCGAGAGCTCAGAATGAGCGTTTTTTGCACCTGTTTCGATCCGATCGCCAACCGCTACGTATCTTTGAGTCGAAAGAACGATTCGATGGATCGCCGCTTTACACGATCTATCGGGCCGGTTGTAAGGAGCTCGCTTTTCATCTGCTCGGTTCCACCGAAGTAGACGAGACTTTTTGGGCCAGGCTTGAGATTGCCGAAAGAATCACACCTTCTCAGATGCGAGTTGTTACCACGGCGATGGAACGGGCCGTCGGTGAATGTGCGCTCCGGCTAGAGTCTCAGATGATACTTCTGGCAACCGCAGTGAGCGGCGCACCGTTTCTTGGCTTGCTTGGAACAGTCTGGGGTGTGATGGACACATTCTCCGGAGTCGCGCTCGCCGGCGCAGCCAGCCTGCAAGCAATGGCGCCGGGCGTTTCCGGAGCGTTGATCGCAACTGTCACCGGTCTCCTCGTCGCGATTCCGGCGATGTTCGGTTACAATTTTCTGGTTACGAGCATTCGTTCACTCATTGTCCAGAATGATAATTTTGCCGCCGAACTAGCGTCAGAGTTTGAGCACAAATACGTCAACCATTCGACTCGCCCACAATTGGTAAATAAATAAGATTCGATGCGTCGTTTCTCAGACCGTCACACGTTGCACACGCTTACAGAGATCAACGTCACGCCTTTGTTGGATCTCGCGTTTGTGCTGTTGATCATATTCATCATTACCACGCCGCTCATGGAGGACAGCGTCAACCTGGCTGTTCCCACCAGCGCCGAATCCAGACAGAAAGTGGATCCTGCTCAGGTCCAGACGATCTCGATCGATCGAGATGAAGTGTTGCGATTCAACAATGAGCCGGTCGATGCCGTGACACTCGAACAGCGATTGACTGCGGTGCACGCGGAAAAACCGGATGCCGCTGTCGTTGTGCGTCCCGACAAAGATCTGCCAATCCAGAAGTTCATTAATATCATGGACATTCTGCAACGGGCGAAGGTGACGAAAGTGGGCGTGGTAACGCGACCGGAATGAGCAACAAAGATGGTAGGGTGAGCCTGGAGGGCGGCGCTCCGTCGCCGACGTCACGGAAACATCCAGCGCTGGGCAAGGCCGCAACGGCGGCGACGGAGCGCCGCCCTCTAGACTCATTCAAGAAAACGTTCCTTGTCGTGGGAGGTATTCACCTTCTTGCTGTGGGCGTTCTGTTCTGGTTCACCATATTGCCCCATCAGAACCAGCAGGAACAGTTAGTGTGGCTCAACCCGGGTTCGTTCGGTGGCGCCAGTGCAATTACGGAAGAAAGCACGGGAGCACCCGCCAACGAGGAAACGCCCGCCGCAGCGCTTGTGCCGGAACAGAACCAGGAACCGCAGCCGGTGCCGGTCTCTACGCCCGAAGTACCGCCACCGGCGCCTATTCCGGAAAAATCAGACCTCACCATTCCGTCGGTGACACCTGTGCCCAGTGCCACGCCAAAGCCTACTCCTCGACCGACGCCCAAGCCCACTCCTAAGCCTACTCCGAAACCGACACCAAAGCCGACGCCAAAACCAACGCCCAAGCCAACACCAAGTTCGACACCAAAGCCCAGTCCCAAGCCAACACCGAAACCAACGCCAAAACCCACACCGAGCGCCAGCCCCAAACCTTCTGCGAAGCCTAGTCCGAATTCATCAAGCAACAACGCCGCCAGCGCCGAACGGACCGGAAATGTGGACGGCGCCAAGCGCCAACCTGTCCAACGTAGCCTTGGCGAAGTTGGAACGCCGAACGCTGAACGTCAAACGGGCTCCGGGACCGGGCAGGGCGAGGGGGCGGGACCTGGTGATGACGCCTTGGCAGCTTATGCCCAGATCATCCGCAGCCGGTTCGATGCGGCTTGGAACCAGCCACGAAGTGAGATGAGTCTTGGAACGAAGTTCGCCACGACAGTGCAGTTGAAAATCGAGCGCGACGGCACGGTCAAAGAATTTTCTATTATGCAAGGTTCTGGGAACACGGTGGTAGACGATTCAATCCGCGAAGCGGGCCGGAAAATCACGAAGTTGCCGCCGCCTCCTACTGGCGAAGCGCTCGCGCCCATCGTGCGGTTTGAGCTCGGGGATTGATTTGAGGGCGGTATCGTGATTCCGGCGCGGCGCGTGCGTGTTAACTTAAGATCTTAGCCGCGCGCTGGGCGGTTGACACGCCTGAAGTTGACGCGCCGCGCCGGGTTCACCCCTGGCTGTGATCTGTCGTCGCTTCCTGACCACCTAACACCGTTCAAGCACCATCGCGATTCCTTGGCCGACTCCGATGCACATGGTGCAGAGCGCGTAACGACCCTGGGTTCGCTCCAACTGATTCACAGCGGCTGTTGCGAGACGAGCGCCGCTTGCTCCAAGAGGATGGCCGATCGCGATTGCGCCTCCGTTCGGGTTAACGTGCGCCGCGTCATCGGCCAAACCTAGTTCTCGGGTCACAGCCACTGCTTGTGCTGCGAACGCTTCATTCAATTCGATTACGTCGATTTGCGAGATTTCCAGGCCAGCTTTTTCCAGCACTTTTCTGGTAGCCGGGACTGGGGCGATGCCCATAATTCTTGGTGCAACACCAGCCGCCGCAGCTGCAACTACCTGGGCCCGTGGCGTAAGACGGTGCCGGGATACCGCCTTTTCCGACGCTAAAAGTAAGGCACCGGCTCCATCATTGATGCCAGACGCGTTACCTGCGGTAACGGTGCCGGTTGCTTTTACCACAGTTCGTAACTTTGCTAATGCTTCCAGCGTCGTGTCCCGTCTTGGATGCTCGTCCGTAGTCACAATTTTCAGCTCGCCTTTCTTCGAATGAGCCTCAACCGGTACGACCTGGTCCTCAAAAAATTTTGCGTCGTAAGCGCGTGCCCATCGTTGATGGCTTCGCAAAGCAAACGCGTCCTGATCCTCTCGATTGACCCGGAACTCGTCTGCGACATTTTCGGCCGTCTCAGCCATCGAATCGATTCCGTAAAGTTTCTTCATCACCGGGTTCACAAAGCGCCAACCTAGCGTTGTATCGTAAATCTCCGCGGATCGGCTAAATGCGCTCTCTGCTTTCCCCAGCACAAACGGCGCTCGCGACATACTTTCCACGCCACCGGCAATAACCAGATCCGTCTCACCGGATCTGATCGCTCGTGCAGCGGTGGCAATGGCGTCCAGGCTCGACCCGCACAGCCGGTTCATCGTTGTTCCTGGGACGACCTCAGGCAATCCTGCTAGCAACAACGCCATTCGTCCCACATTGCGGTTGTCCTCTCCCGCTTGATTTGCGCAGCCAAAAATCACATCGTCAACCGCCGACCAGTCGACGTGACGGTTTCGTTCCATCAGCGCCCGAATGGGAATGGCCGCTAGATCGTCAGCTCTGACAGAAGCCAACGCGCCGCCGTATCTTCCGAATGGCGTTCGGACAGCGTCACATATGAAAGCTTTACTCATTTCGGTACTCCCTGTAGGGCCCGATATTTCCTGGTACCATACATGTTTTCACCTCGATCTGCACGGTTTGCTCGGGTGGAGCCGTTCGCCCTATCGCTCTTCGCCGTATCGCCGTATCGTTCTTTCATCACCCTCCCGGGTAAGCTACCGGATTGTCGATTGCGACCTGGCCCAGAGGATGCTTAACTAGGAGCCTCATGGCGATGGCGGAAGCAGAGCGTTATCAACACTATGAGGTTCTGCGCCGGGACGATGGCAGTCTTTGGGAGCTGGGCAGAGGCGCCATGGGGATTACTTACAAGGCGTTTGATACCAATCTTCGGTGTCCGGTTGCCTTAAAGGTGATCAATAGCGCTTACCTCAATAGCGAGGTTGCTCGGCAGCGGTTCCTCCGCGAGGCCAGAGCTGCGGCGGCTCTGCGTCACCAAAACGTCGCTTCAGTATTCCATCTTGGGCAAGATCACGACAGCTACTTCTATGCGATGGAGTTTATCGATGGCGAAACCGTCGATGCTTACATGAAGCATGAGGGGCGGCTTCCTCCCGCTGAGGCGCTCGGGATTACTCTGCAAGTAACGCGCGCCCTGGCCGCAGCAGCGAAACAGCAGCTTGTACATCGAGATCTGAAACCAACGAATCTAATGCTGGTCGATGAAGAGGGTGAGCGGGTAGTGAAGGTCATCGATTTTGGATTGGCTAAAAGCGCGAAACGAGAAGGAGAAGATTCTGGAACTCTAACTGTCGGAGGTGGATTCGTCGGGACCCCTCATTTTGCCAGTCCAGAGCAGCTTGAGGAACGCGACATAGATATTCGTTCCGATATCTATTCGCTCGGCGCGACGCTCTACTACATGCTCGCCGGGCATCCGCCGTTTTCCGGCTCCGTGGCGCAGATCATGAGCCAGCACCTCTACAAGCCGCTTCCGGAGGCGCCGCTGGCTGGGCAACCTCCGTATGTGATCGAGCTTCTTCGCAAGATGATGGAAAAGGATCGCGCGAAACGGCCACAAACGCCGATCGATCTGCGCCAGGATATCATTCAATGCTTGGAAAGGCTGCAAGGAACTGGAGTTTCCAGGTCGACAGGACCGATCCCATCCGTTGGACAGCCGGAGACATTGGCGACGATGGCGCTCGGCTCGACTGATCCGGACCAGCTGAAAACCGACTCGATTCTGGCGCAGCGATATTCGATCACTCACGTTCTTGGCGAAAGCCCGCAAGGCCGGCAGTTTACCGCGCTGGACCTGCGAACCGGACGCCGAATCGTCCTGCTTCTCCTAAGTCCCGAATTTGTCTCCGATACAAAACGGTACACTGCGCTGGAACAAGAAATCGACCGGCTCCGCAGGGCGCCGCATCCATCGCTTCGCGAAGTATACTCGCTGGAGAGCGTTGCGAATCGAAGCTTCCTTACCGAAGAACAGGTTGATGGCGCGCAGTTAACCGATTTGCTGCGGGCGCGCAGTCTTCTCACGCCGATCGAAGCAGTCAGACTTGCTGAATTGCTCGCTCCGCTAGCGGACCATGCCCGCGCGCACGGACTACAACAGGTTAATTTAACTCTCTCCGGTGTTCGATTGGTTTCACCCGGATTGGCGCCGGGTAACACCGAGTTGTTGGCGTCCGCTGACCGA
>Ga0207684_10001807_pt1 | contig 22392 bp, 21 predicted proteins | sample KBSK5501metaG_FD_184342 | JGI IMG/M metagenome (GOLD analysis project Ga0207684, IMG submission 184342) | Corn, switchgrass and miscanthus rhizosphere microbial communities from Kellogg Biological Station, Michigan, USA - KBS K5-50-1 metaG... | ecosystem: Host-associated > Plants > Roots >...
GACCTGGCACATCACCCAAGAACACCACCGCAACCACCTCAGCCGCTACCAAGACAGCCTCACACTGGCCGCATGACCCTCACTGGAGAAAAGCCACACCCATGTCACATGACCCTTCTACGGGACGCGCCCTGGCCCGTTCAATGGCGGCTTAGGCGACCCGCTCGATGATGGTGGCGTTCGCCTGGCCGCCGCCCTCGCACATGGTCTGCAGCCCGTACCGGCCGCCCGTCCGCTCCAGTTCGTGCAGCAACTTGGTGGCCAGGACCGCGCCCGTCGCGCCCAACGGGTGCCCCAGAGCGATCGCCCCGCCGTTGGGGTTTGTCTTCTCCAGCGACGCACCTGTCTCCGCCGACCAGGCCAGCAGCACGGGGGCGAACGCCTCGTTGACCTCGAACACGTCGATGTCACCCACCTTCAGGCCCGCCCGGGCCAGTGCCTGCTCAGTTGCTGGCATCGGCGCGGTAAGCATGAACACCGGGTCAGCGCCGGTCACCGCCAGCGCCGTGATCCGCGCCCGGGGGGTCAGGCCGTGCCGCTCGATCGCCGCCTCGGACGCGATGAGCAGTGCCGCGGCGCCATCGGAGATCTGTGACGCGATGGCCGCGGTGAGCTCCCAGCCCTCACGCAGCGGCGCCAGGGTCGCCATCTTCTCCAGCGACGTGTCCCGGCGCGGCCCCTCATCGGCGGTCACCCCGGCCACCGGGGCGATCTCCCGCTCGAACCGTCCCTCGTCGATCGCCCGGATCGCTCGCCGGTGGCTTTCCAGCGCAAATTCCTCCAGCTGCCGCCGGGTGAGGCCCCACTTCTCGCACATCAACTGCGCCCCCCGGAACTGCGAGATCTCCTGGTCGCCGTACCGGCCGAGCCAGCCCGGCCCGAACGGCAACGGCATCCCCTTCTCCATGGCCAGCGACACCGTCGAGCCCATGGGGACCATGCTCATGCTCTCCACGCCCGCCGCGACGACCAGGTCCTGGGTGCCGGACAGCACACCCTGCGCGGCGAAGTGCACCGCCTGCTGTGATGACCCGCACTGACGGTCAATGGTCACCCCGGGCACGTTCTCCGGCAGCCCAGCGGACAGCCAGGCGTTCCGGGCGATGTCGATGGACTGCGGTCCGATCTGCGAGACGCAGCCCATGATCACATCCTCGACCGCGGCCGGGTCGGCGCCGGTCCGGTCCATCAGCTCGGTCAGCACGTGCGCCGCCAGATCAACGGGGTGAACCCCGGCCAATCCACCGTTTCGCCTGCCCACGGGGGTGCGGACCGCACCGACGATGTAAGCGTGTGCCACGTTGCCCTCCGCTGGGTGTGCCCGGGGCGAAGACCCCGGCCTGGTGTAATGGCTCACTTTGAGGCTACCGCGCGGCTCGCGGGCGGCCATGGGCCAGACGAGCGGATCACTACATCCAAGATTCCCAATTCGACTACTATCCGTGATTGGTAAGCGACTACGCGCAGGTTGGAGGCGCCTGCTCGACCGGCCGTCGATACCACCGGGGACAACGCACGCGGACACGGGGGGATACGGGGACTGTGATGGAGACCATCGAGGAGGCCTCGGGACTGGTGAGCATCGGCCAGCTCGCCAAGGCAGCGGGGGTGAGCAGTCGGACGATCCGTTACTACGAGGAACTCGGCATCCTGCCCGAACCGCGCCGCACCAGCGGCGGCACCCGGAAGTATCCTCGCGAGTACAGCGGTTACATCGAGACCGCGCTCGCGCTCAAAGACCTCGGGTTCCGGCTGGAGGAAGTCAGGCCGCTGGCCAGGCTGGCCCTGGGCCGGGCCGTCAGCCCAGGCCAGCGGGCCAGGGCCGCGCAACTCGTCGAGGACCGGATCCAGGCGCTCGACAGGCAGGTGGCCGTGCTGCGCAAGCTCCGCGATTCGGTCCGGCGCCCAGACGGGCTGACCCCGGGACCGGTTCCACTCGAATGGCACGCCGACCACTAGGGCGTGTCCGTGCCCGCGCACGGCCTTATGCTCGGTAACCAAGGGAGCGAGCCGGAGGGGCGCGGCGGTGCCTGGACTGAGGAGCCATGAGCGAGCCGGAGGGGCGCGGCGGTGCCTGGACTGAGGAGCCATGAGCGAGCCGGAGGGGCGCGGCGGTGCCTGGACTGAGGAGCGAGGAACGAGCGACGAGGGAAGGCGGCGCCTCAAAGCGCCCCGGAGGCGAGCGGAAGGCAGAGCAGGAGCGACGAGGGAAGGCAGCGCCCTCAAGCGCCCCGTAGGCGAGCGGGAGATACTGTGAGCGAACGGAGGCCGCGGTGGCTACTGGCGTGATACTGCTGGTGTTTCTCGCCGTTCTGGTGGCTTTCGGCTGGGCCCGGTTCCGGCGTCGCCTGGGACTGGGCGTGTCCGGGCGGCATTACGTTGTGGTAATTGCTGGGTTTTGCCTGATCGTCCTGGCCATGTGGGCAGCTTCCACGCACGGCTGACCGGGCTCAGCCGCCTCGCGAACCCTCGCGGAGGGGCATCTCGAACCAGACCGCCTTGCCGTCCCTGGTCGGCCGGGACCCCCACCGGCTCGCCAACTGGTCGACCAGATAAAGCCCCCGCCCTCCCTCATCGTTCTCCCCCGCGCTGCGGATCCGCGGCAGCCGCAGGTCGGTGTCGAATACCTCGACCCACACCGTTTCCGCGCCGCGCCGCAGCCGGAGCGTGAACTCCTTGGCTGATCCGGCAAAACCATCACTGAACGGGGCTGTGTCCCAGTCACCGACCAGCACCGGGGGCACCGGCGGGGCTGCGCCAGCGGACTCGAGGGCGAACTCATGCCGTGGCGTGCGCGACGTGGCGGTGTGCAGCACCACGTTGGTGACCACCTCCGACACGAGCAGGCACGTCAGGTTGGTCTGCTCCGGATCCATGCCCCAGCTGAGGAAGGTCGCCTGCGCCAGCCTGCGGGCCTCGGAGACCCTGATCGGCTCGGCCGGGAACGAGCACTCCCACCAGGCCAGGTCCACCGGCGATGTGCGGACGACGAGGATCGCCATGTCGTCGTCGATGTCCCCGGGCACCGCTTCCTCCGCGGCCTGCGCGATCGCCTCGACGTGGCCCGTGGCCACCCGGCCGACCGACTGCTGAAGCATCTCCAGCGCCTGGGCCTCGGTGTAGTGGCCGGTCCCGTCGGCTCGCTGCCTGCGGTCGGTCAGCCCGTCGGTGTACAGCACCAGCGCGGAGCCCGCGGGAAGTTGGCGGGTCTCCTCGCGGTAGGTCGGCGTGCCGGCTACGCCCCGGCCGCGCACGCCAAGCAGCAGGCCCTTGTGCTCCATCTCCAGCTCACCGACCTCGCCATCGGTGATGAGCAGCGGCGCGTCATGCCCGGCGTTGGCGAAGGACAAGGTGCGTGACCAGGCGTCATAGACCAGGTAGGTGCAGCTGACGATCGGCGGGTCGGGCGTGTCGGTGCCCGCCTTCGCGGGGGTCAGGGTGCGGCACCAGTCATCGAGCTTGCGCAAGATCTCCGCGGGCGGCTTGTCATCCTGCGCGAAGGCGCGCAACGCGGCCCGCAGCTGGCCCATGATGGCGGCGGCGCGGGCGCCGCGCCCTTCCACGTCGCCGATGACGATGCCGACCCGGCCCGCGGACAGCGGGATGATGTCGTACCAGTCGCCGCCCACCTGAGTCTGGATCCCCTGGCCATGGGTCTCCAGAGGCTTCGCCGGCACATAGCGGTACGCCACCTCAAGCCCGTCAAGCATCGGCAGGTTCTGGGGCAGCAGGCTGGTCTGGAACGCCAGGGCCGTACGCCGCTCCTCCTCGAAAAGCAGCGCGTTGTCGATGGCGATGGCTACCCGGCTCGCGATGGCGCTGAGGAACTCCCGGTCATCGGCGTCGTAACGCTGGTCCTCGCGCTCGGTCAGGTTGGACGTGGCCAGGCTCATCACCCCGAGCAGCTCACCGCGGGCGCACAACGGGGCCGCGATGACCGATGCCATGCCCACGCTCCTGGCGGCCTCCAGGCTCCCCTGGGTAGGCGCCCGCGGGGGCTCGTCCCGCAGGTTCTCCACGAGCACGGCATCCAGCCGCGCCATGGCCTGCTGACAGAAGTGGCCCTCCGGGTAGTCAACCTGGTCGCCGACCCTGGCCCAGCTCTCCGGGGGCGGTGACCAGCCGTGAGCGTTCATCTGGACCCGGCGCATCAGCTTCTCGCCATGGAACAAGTCGATCACGCAGTGATCGGCGAAGTGCGGCACCAGCGTCTCGGCCACATGCCGCAGGGTCAGGCTGAGCTCGAGCGACCCCGCGAGCCGTTCCCCGATCCGCTCCAGCAGCCCGATCTGATCCCGCTCACGCTGGCTGCTGCGCCGGGCGGCTTCGCGCGCGATGATGACGATGCCATCGATGGCTCCGGATGGATGGCGCAACGGCACCGCCTGGGCACGGAGCAAGATGCGGGACCCGTCCTCCCGGACACTGGCGAAGGTCCCATCCCACGCCCGGCCGCGTAGCACCTGCTTAGCCAGCTCCGCTGCCTTCCCGACATCGCCTTCATCGAACCCGAGCGAAAGGATGGGCCGGCCGACAAGCTGCGCGGGGTCCTCGGGGAAGTCGAACAGCCGCACCGCGAAGGCATTGGCGTACAGCAGATTGCTGAGCCGGTCCGTCACCACCACCGCGGCGGCTATCTGCCCGAGAACGGTCTCCGCAGGCAGATACGCCCCATACCCCGCGTCACCCCAGCGTGTCATCGGCCGTTCCCCCGGCCGTTCCCCCGGATGTGCGCAGGGGCGCGGGCTCGGCGGCACGCCGGGCTCGCGTGCAGCAGCTCATGGCCGGGTGACGAAGAGGTGCGCAGCAACCAGGCGGGGCAATTCCGCCGTGGTACCGCCGGCTTTGTCCTCACTGGTCACCCGCACACCATCGTCGCTCGCCGCGAGCGTGACCTCGCGTCCCGGTTGTATCCCAATGCGCTTGAGTTTAAGCATCAAAGAGGCGTCGCTTTGGACTTGTTCGCTGATCCGGCAGACGATGACCCGCTCGGCCCGCTCGGACGCCACCTCGGTCATGGCCTCGGCCTGCTCCCCCTCGGCGGCGAGCGCACGCTGCTTGGCATCGGCGGGCAGCCCGAGCTCGTCGAGCCCCGGAATCAGGTTGCCGTGCGGGCAGCGCACCGGGTAGTCGAGCAGCTCCACCAGCCGGCGCTCGACCTGCTCGGAGATCACGTGTTCCCAGCGGCAGGCCTCGATGTGGACCTCTTCCCAGGGCAGCCCGATGACGCCGACCAGCAGGCACTCGGCCAGCCGGTGCTTGCGCATTACCCCCACGGCCAGGGCGCGGCCCGCCACGGTCAGGGACAGCTGGCGGTCACCCTCCACCCGCAGCAGCCCGTCGCGCTCCATCCTGGCCACGGTCTGGCTGACGGTCGGCCCGCTCTGGGACAGCCGTTCGGCGATGCGGGCTCGGAGCGGGACAATGCCCTCTTCCTCGAGCTCGAAAACTGTCCGGAGATACATCTCAGTCGTGTCGATAAGCCCGTGCGCCGTCAACGGTCCTCCCTTCTCACCTGATGTTATGGCCGGCGCGCCACTACCGCGATCTGGCGAATGTCCGCCGAACCGCCGGACGCCGGGTTGGGTTGGCCAGGCGGCGGAATGTCCTGGCCCGCAGTCCCCCGGGCCGCAGTCCCCCGTCTCGCAATCCCCCGGGCCGCAGTCCCGCGGCTCGCAACCCCCCGGGCCGCAATCCCCCCAGCGGGGACGCGAGGGGGCCCGGCGCGTGATCAGGGCGCCAGGCGCTCGATGATCCAGCTCTCGCCGTCCCGGCGGTACCGGAGGCGGTCATGCAGCCGGTTCACCCGCCCCTGCCAGAACTCGACGGTCTCCGCGGCGACCCGGTAGCCGCCCCAGAATTCCGGCATGGGCACGGTGACCCCCTCGGGCCAGCGTCTTTCCAGCGTCTCGTATCGCTCGTCCAGGTCGCGGCGGGAACTGAGCACTGACGACTGCCGGCTGGTCCAGGCCCCGATCTGTGAACCGTGCGGGCGCGAGTGGAAGTACGGCTCGCTCTCGTCGGTGGACAGCGCCGTGACCGCGCCCTGGATGATCACCTGCCTGTACATCGCGTGCCATGGGAAGAGCAGGCACGCGCGCGGGTTCGCGGCCAGTTCCTGGGCCTTGGTCGAGGTGCGGTTGGTGTAGAACGTGAACCCCGCAGGACCGTACTCCTTGAGCAGCACCGTCCGGGCCCGCGGCCAGCCAGCGGCGGACACCGTGGCGAGCACCATGGCGTTCGGCTCCGGCAGCCCTGCGGTGATCACGTCGGCCATCCAGCGGCCGAAGAGGGCCAGTGGATCGGCCGTGGCGACGGCTTCGTCAAGACCAGCCGGCGTTGCGGTTGGTGATCCCCCTGGCCTTCCTGGCGGGTGACTGGTCGCATCCACGGGAATGATCCTCTCGCAGCCGGAGCAACGGCGGCCAGCCAGGCTGGCGGGTGGCCCTTGTCACGGATCGCACGGCTACCGAAACCAGGTCCGGCGCGGTTGAATTGACCCGGCTGTGGGGTGAATGTCGCCCACGGGGGTTTTCGCCCAGTTGTCCCCTTGGCGCATGTCACGCCGCTCACAGGGAGACGGAGGATGCACAGATGTCCGACTTCAAGCCCGGGCTCGAAGGCGTCGTGGCGTTCGAGACGGCGATCGCCGAACCCGACCGGGAAGGCGGGTCACTGCGATACCGGGGGGTGGACATCGAGGAACTCGTCGGGCACGTCTCGTATGGTCACGTCTGGGGCCTGCTGGTCGACAACGAGTTCGCGCCGGGGCTGCCCCCCGCCCAGTCCTACCCGATCCCCGTGCACTCCGGCGATATCAGGGTGGACGTGCAGAGCGCCCTGGCCATGCTGGCGCCGGCCTGGGGGATGCGCCAGCTTCTGGACATCAGTGACGAGCAGGCGCGCGACGACCTGGCCCGGGCCTCGGTGATGGCCCTGTCCTTCGTCGCGCAATCGGCCCGTGGGCCCGGGCTGCCGGTGATCCCGCAGGAGCGGGTGGACGAGGCGGAGAACATCGTCGAGCGATTCATGATCCGCTGGCGGGGCGACCCCGATCCACGGCACGTGAAGGCCATCGACGCCTATTGGACCTCGGCCGCCGAGCACGGCATGAACGCCTCGACCTTCACCGCCCGGGTGATCGCGTCCACCGGCGCCGACGTCGCCGCCGCACTGTCCGGCGCGGTGGGCGCGATGTCCGGGCCGCTGCACGGCGGCGCGCCCGCCCGCGTACTGACCATGATCGAGGAAGTCGAGCGGTGCGACGACGCCGCGCAGTACGTCAAGACAGCACTCGACCGCGGTGACCGGCTGATGGGCTTCGGGCACCGGGTGTACCGGGCCGAGGACCCGCGCGCCCGGGTGCTGCGCAGAACCGCGCGGGATCTCGGCGCTCCCCGGTACGAGGTGGCTGTGGCCCTGGAGGAGGCGGCCCTGGCGGAGTTGCACGCCCGCAGGCCGGACCGGGTGCTGGCGACGAACGTCGAGTTCTGGGCCGCCATCATGCTGGATTTCGCGCAGGTGCCCGCGCACATGTTCACCTCGATGTTCACCTGCGCCAGGACCGCGGGCTGGGCCGCGCACATCCTCGAGCAGAAGCGCACCGGCCGCCTGGTCAGGCCGAGTGCCCGCTACGTCGGTCCCCCGTCCCGCCCGGTCAGCGCCGTGCCCGGTGCGGAGGAGGTGCTGGACGAGGTCTGACCTGGTCCTGGGCCCGGCTGCGATCCGAGAGCCGGGCGGGCGGCCCAGTGCTGGCCGCCGGTTAGTCTTGGCACCGTGGCCGACATCATCCTTCCCCCCGCGATCAAGCCCGTCGACGGCCGGTTCGGCAGTGGCCCCTCCAAGGTCCGCCCGGCCCAGCTCGCTGCCCTGGCCGCATCGGGGAGCAGTTACCTGGGCACCTCCCACCGCCAGGCACCCGTCCGCTCACTCGTCCGCCGTGTCCGCGAGGGCCTGGCGGAGCTGTTCACCGTGCCCGACGGCTATCAGGTCGTGCTGGGCAACGGCGGTACTACCGCGTTCTGGGAGGTCGCGGCGTTCGGCCTGGTGCGGCAGAAGTCACAGCACCTGGCGTTCGGCGAGTTCTCGTCGAAGTTCGGCAAGGTCACCGGGGCCGCCCCGTGGCTGGAGGCGCCCACGGTGATCAGCGCCGAGCCCGGCAGCCATCCGGTGCCCCGGGCGGAGCCGGGAGTGGACACCTACGCGCTGACGCACAACGAGACCTCTACGGGTGTCGCTATGCCGGTCCGCCGGGTGGCAGGCGCCGACTCCGGTGCCCTGGTCATCGTCGACGCGACCAGCGCAGCGGGCGGCCTGCCGGTGGCGGTCAGCGAGTGTGACGTGTATTACTTCGCACCGCAGAAGTGCTTCGGCTCGGACGGCGGGCTATGGCTCGCGCTGATGTCGCCCGCCGCCCTGGAACGGGCGACGGAGATCGCCGCCAGCGGCCGTTACATCCCGGAGTTCTTCTCGCTGCCCGTCGCGATCGACAACTCGGCCAAGCAGCAGACCTACAACACGCCTTCGGTGGCGACCCTGCTGATGCTCACCGACCAGCTGGAGTGGATGCTCGGCCAAGGCGGCCTGGCCTGGACCACCGAGCGGACAGCCGACTCCTCGGCCCGGCTGTACACATGGGCCGAGAAGGTGCCGTACGCCACCCCCTTCGTGGCCGAACCGGAGCAGCGCTCGCAGGTCGTGGGCACGATCGACTTCGCGGACGCGGTCGACGCGGCCGCAGTCGCGGGGGTGCTGCGCGCCAACGGGATCCTCGACACCGAGCCCTACCGCAAGCTCGGCCGCAACCAGCTGCGCATCGGCATGTTCCCGGCTGTGGACCCGGACGACGTGGAAGCGCTGACCGTCTGCATCGACTACGTCATCGAGCGGCTCTAACATCCCAGCGTCCGGGAGGCAGGCCGTGCGCCGGATCAGTGGGCCACACGCTTGATAAGTGGGCGCCGGATCAGTGGGCGCCTGATCAGTGGACAGCAGCCCCGATGATGGCGCCCACCACGAGGAGCGCCAGCACCATGGGAAGCAGCCACCGGGTCGTGCGGTTCACAGCACGCAGCTTACGTGCTGAATTCGCCACCATCCCGCCCATTACGCAGGGGCCAGGTGCCTAGCGTCTCGTAGCGTGGGCGCGACTGGGGGCGGCTGCGGATCAGGTAGATCTCCTCGGCCGTCCACGGGTCTCCCGCGTAGTCCGACAGCTCGGCAACCAGGGTGCGGACGTCCACCGGGGCCCGGGACCTGGCCAGTGTCAGATGAGGCTGGAAACGCCTGCCCTCCTCCGCTGGCGGCGCTCCCGCGCGACGCGCCCCCGCGGCCACCGAATCGGCCAGTTTGCGGAGCTCCTGCCGCTGGCCCTGGACTCCGGTCCACAAAACCCGGGCCCGGTCCGCCTCGGGAAAGGCGCCTGACCCGGCGAGGGACAGGGCGAGGTACGAGTGGTGTGAGGCAGCGAGCTCCATCCGCCGGCCCAGCCTGGCGGCGGCGACCTCGTTGACCTCGCCGAGAAAGGCAAGGGTCAGGTGCCAGGCGTCGCGGCCGGTCCAACGCAGGCTCGGCCACGAGGAGCGGAGCGGTGCTACTGCTGCCTCCAGCTCGCCGGTGATCTTGCCAGGCACTGTCACCGCGACAAACAACCTCATAAGTCATTGGTAGCACCAAGGAGCAGGTCACCGGTCAGTTCCGGTCTCATACACGCGGTTCCCGATTCAGCCGCCTGTGCTGCGGTCGATCCGCTCCGGCCGCCGGCCAGCGGCCGGTCCTCAGGCCATCATGCGGGCCAGCGCGGCCGGGCGCAGGTAATCGCGGGTGTGCACGCCGCGCCGGTGCGCCAGCAGCAGGCCGATGACCGCCGCGGCCGCTGCCGAGATGGCGCCGCCGGCGACCAGGCTCATCCGCGGGCCGAAGACCTCCGCCACCCAGCCGACGAGAGGTGATCCCAGCGGCGCACCGCCGAGGAAGACGAGCATGTAGAGCCCCATCACCCGGCCGCGCATCTCCGGCGAGGTACGCAACTGTGTCGCGGAGTTAGCCGCGGTGTTGAAGGTCAGCAGGGCAAGCCCGGTCGGCACCAGCAGGGCCAGGAATGACCAGAACGTGGGCATCAGGCCGGTCACGATCTCCAGGACTCCGAACGCGAAGGCGGCCGTCACGAGGAGCCGGGCGCCGGGCCGGCCACGACGGGCCGCGAGTAGCGCCCCGGCCAGAGCCCCGGCCGCGAACACCGCGGACGCGAGGCCGAACGCGGTCGCCCCGGTGTGGAAGAGCTGACGGGACATCAGGGCGTTGGTCACCTGGAAGTTCATCCCGAACGTGGCCACGAAGAAGATCAGCACCATCGGCATGGACAGGCTGGGGCGATCCTTTACGTAACGGAGCGCCTCACGCAGCTGGCCCTTGCCCCTGGGCACCGGTTCGACCGGGTGGAGTTCGGCGGGGCGCATCAGCTTCAGGCCGGTCAGCACGGCGCCGAACGAGGCGGCGTTGACGAAGAACGCGACCGGGGTGCCCACGGCCCCGATGACCAGTCCGGCGATGGCCGGGCCCGCGATCCGCGCCAGGTTGAAGATGGCGCTGTTCAGCGCGATCGCGTTGGGCAAGTCAGCGCGCCCGACCATCTCGACGACGAACGTCTGCCTGGTCGGGTTGTCCACCGCGGTGGCCAGCCCTAGGGCGAATGCGAGCGCGTACACCTGCCAGATCGCCACGGCGCCGGTCACCGCCAGCACGCCGAGGATGAGCGCCAGCGCGCCCATGACACTCTGGGTGATCATGAGGATGCGGCGCTTGGAGTACCGGTCGGCGATCGCGCCGCCCCAGAGGCTGAACAGCAGCATGGGCAGGAACTGCAGGCCGGTGGCGATGCCAAGTGCGGTGCCGCTCCCGTGGGTCAATTCGAGGACTAGCCAGTCTTGCGCGACCCGCTGCATCCAGGTGCCGCTGTTGGAGATCACCTGGCCAGTCGCGAAGAGCCGGTAGTTGCGCGTACCCAGCGAGTGGAATGTCCGCAGCCGTGACAGTCCCGGACGGTGCTGCTGATGCCCGTCGCCAGCACCGGTCAGGACTGGCTGAGCTTCTCCAGGATCGGCGCGGCGGCCCGCAGCGTCGCCCGCTCCTGCGGGGTCAGCTCGGCCAGCCGTCTCGCCAGCCAGGCGTCCCTGCGCCGCCGGGACTTGATCACCAGATCCCGGCCCGCCGCTGTCACGGTGAGCACCACCTGGCGTTTGTCCGAGGGATGGGCCGCCCGCGTGACGAGTTGCCACTCCTCCAGCGCGGCGATAACGCGCGTCATGGAGGGCGGCTGCACCTTTTCGTGCTCGGCCAGCTCGCCTGGGCTCATCGCGCCGTGCTTCTCCAGTTTCGCCAGCGCGGCGAACTGGGTGTCGGACAGGAAGGGCTCCGCGGTCCCCGGCACGGTCCGTTCGACCCGCAGCCGCCGGGCCAGCCTGCCCACTGAAATCCGGAGACTGCTGGCCAGGCCAGCGTCCGACCTGGTCTGTGCTGATGTCATTATCGTTAGCCTGAGTCATTACTTTTGCTAACGATAGACGGGTGCACGGCATTCCGTCAAAACGTTAGCGACGCGAACAGGTGGACGCCCCGCGGGCATACCGCAAGTACACCATGGAAGCGGCCGGTTAGCCTGATCATGTGAGCAGCACACGCCGGCCCGCGCCGCCGCCCCTCGAGGCCAACGACCGGCTGGTCACCGCCGTTGGCACCGCTGCGTGGGCGGTTGCCCTGATTGTCGTGCTGGTGCTGCGCGATAGTCTTCCCGCGGCCGAGCGGTGGTGGCTCTGGACCTGCGTGGCGGGCCTGTGCATGGGAATCTTCGGGCTGTGGTACGTGCCCAGGATGAAGCGGGCCCGCGCCCGCGCTGCGGAGCGCCGGGCGGCCGGCAACACCAGCAAGCCCTGAACCTGACCTAACGAAAGAATCTGGCTGGTCGCCCTGGTGCTCAGCCGTGATCGAGCGGCTCGAAAAGGGTCTCGTCCACCGAGATCCCGGGCAGATCGACGAGGTCATAACCCAGTTCGTCGATGACCGGCCGCAGCGGCTGGTCGGCGCCGGGGGGGAACACGGACTCCGAGTGCGCACCGCACCCGTGGTCCACCGAGACCACCCGGCCGTCGTCGGGCGCGTACGCGTTCGCGCACACGCCGAACACCTGCCCGAGCGGGCCACCCAGCCGGACGAAGAACCCGCAACCCGCGCAGGGACCCGGAGCGGCGTGCGCGAGCGGCGTCTTCGGCCCGTGCTCGCTGGCATACCAGCGGGCCGCCGTGGTGTCCCGCCCGATCGCCGAAAGGACGCGCGGCCGGGCGGGCAAGGTGTCCCCGGCGAAGAACTCCCTGGAGGCGGGCTCTCCGGCGGGCAGGTCTCCAGTGGCAGCCCCCCCGGCCAGGTCTTCCCCGGCCAGGTCTTCCCCAGTGCCCGGCGCTACTGGCTCGGTGAAGGCGGCCGCGGCCCAGGTAGCCTCCCCCCAGTCGGCCACACCGTCGTCGCCTTCGAGCGCGGCCACCGGCACAAGCCGCTCGTCGTCGGGCGGAGCGGGCAGGATGTCTCCCACCCCCAGATCGCCCGGGCGCAGCCGTTCCCGCCAGGGGACCCAGTCCGGAGCCAGGATGGCATCGGGGCCCGGGAGCAGGACGCTCTCGCTCACGGTCACTGTCTTCGACCACGATGCCCGGGCGACGGTGACGGCCCAATGCCACCCCTGGTAGGCGAGGTCGAGGCAGCTGAACAGGTGGGTGACCACTCGGTCGCCGTCCGCCTGGATGCCGGCGTGTGCGCCTACCAGCCCGGTGCCCGCCACCTCCTCGGCAGCGCCACGCGCCAGATCGGTGGCCTGCGCACAGGCCTCATCCGGCTCCTTGGCTCGTACACGGACTTGGCTCACGGTGAGTAATTGTCCTCCATCTGGGCACATGCCCGCTTCGGAAAAGGACCACCGGCCGCAACTGGGCGGGCCAGTTAGGTGATTGCATCTCCTCAACGCAGAATACTGGGGTGATGGGACTGTCCGGCGCGAGGCTGCGGGCGAGGCGGGTGAACCGCGGCCTGGCCTCGGCCGCGCAGACCGGGGCCCGTGCCGGTGCGGCCGGGGCGCGGGCCGGTGCGGCCGGCGCCCGCGGCACCACCCGCCTCATCCACCGGATGACTCAGGCGTCCGGTGCCGGCCGGACCGGCCTGGACAGGCTCATGGAACTCACCGCCGCGGGCAGCGCGGCCGACGCGTTCGTCGCCGTGTCGCTGGCCGGGACGCTGTTCTTCAGCACTTCGGTGAACCAGGCCCGTGGCCGGGTCGCGCTCGCCCTGCTGGTCACGATGGCTCCCTTCGCCGTGCTCGCCCCGCTCATCGGGCCGATGCTGGACCGGGTACGGCAGGGACGCCGGTACATCCTCATCGGCACGCTGCTGGCCCGGGGCCTGCTGTGCTGGGGGATGGCGGGTGCGGTACAGCACAATGACGCGCTCACGCTGCTCCCGGCGGCGTTCGGCGTGCTGGTGCTGCAGAAGGCCTATGGCGTGACCCGCAGCGCGGTCACCCCCCGCCTGCTGCCGGCCCAGATCACCCTGGTGTCCGCGAATGCGCGAACCGCCCTGGCCGCGCTCGTCGCGTCCACCGTCGGCGCGGGCGCGGCGGTGGGCGTCGACGTGATCGCCGGCGGCGGGACCGGGGGTGCGACCTGGGTGCTGCGCGTGGGGACGGTGGTGTACTTCGCCGCGATCGCGCTCGGCATCCGGCTGCCCGACCGGGTCGACCAGCCCCGTTCACCGGCGGCCGCCGGGCACCCGCCGAGGCCTGTCTACCCGGCGGAGGATCTGGCCGGGGCCCCGGGCGCGGGCCGGAATACCCCGGGCCGGGCGGCGTATCAGGCGGGAGCCGGGCCGGAGGGGACCAAACCCATGCCGCGGCGGACTCCCAAGCGCGTGTGGTGGGCGGCACTGCGCCACGTAGGGCCGGTCGTCGGCGAGGCGATGCGCGCCAACGCGGCCCTGCGTGCCTTCTCCGGCTTCATGGTGTTCTTCCTGGCCTTCCTGCTGCGCATCGAGCATTTCCACGGCGTGAACGACAAAATCGCGCTCGCGGAGATGGGCGCGGCGGTGGTGGTGGGCGGGTTTATCGGGACGGCCGTCGGCGCTGGGCTTGGCTCGCGCACGCCGCACCTGATCATGTTCATGATGCTCAGCGTGTCAACCGTGATTACCGCCGTATGCGCGGTGTTCTTCGGCTTGTGGGCGGCCCTCGCGGTTGCCCTCGTCGCGGCGTTCAGTCAGGTCCTGGCCAAGCTGGCGCTCGACTCGATCGTCCAGCGTGAGATCAAGGAAGAGGTCCGGTCCTCCACGCTCGCTGCCTCGGAAACCATTCATCAGGTGTCCTGGGTGGCGGGGGGCCTGGCGGGCTTGGCCATGTCTATCACCGCAAGCGGGATCGCGGGACTGGCCGTGGCGGCCACCGGCCTCGCCGCGGCCACCGTCTTCCTGCTGGCCAGCCGCAGGCGCCGGATCCTCGCCGCGCGGCGGCGGATGGCCCCCCAACCAGCCAGGTAAGGCCCGCCCGGCTGACCAGGATGGCGGTCAGGCCTCTACGTCGTCGGCGACGGCACGCAGCACGGCCGCGATCTTCTTCGCGTCGCGGGGATCGGCGTGCCGGCCTCGCCGGTAGGCGGCCGACAGCCCATCCAGGAGCTTGATGAGGTCCTCGACAATCAGGACCATCTCGTCCGGGCTCTTGCGGCTCGTTTTAGCCACTGTCGGCGGCGGCTCAAGCAGCCGCACCTGCAGCGCCTGCACCCCCCGCCGCCCTTCGACGACACCGAACTCGACCCGCTGACCTGCGCGCAGCCCAGCAGCGCTGCCCGCCGGAAGGGCCGACGAATGCACGAACACCTCACCCCCGTCATCACGGGTGAGAAAGCCGAAACCCTTTTCGGCGTCATACCATTTGACCTTGCCTGTGGGCACCGGGGTCAGACCTCACGCGGAGTAGGAGCGGGCAGGGGCGCGCGTAGGCGCGGGCGTCCAGGTTATCGGTCCCGCGCCGTCTGCGGCAGGTTCGCAGCCCGCACGTATGCGGCGACGTGACCCCGGCTGGACCGGCCGGGGTCACGTCCCCCACGGCCTCGCACGATGGGATGATGCTGGGACGGGATCACGTGCGCGACCGGGAAGCAGGGATGATGCGCCTGCTGCCGTTCCCCGCGGGCAGCAGAATCGCACGGCGGATATACCCCCGCTCAAAGCCGGTAATCATGCGAAACGGCGCGAACTATCGGGTGGGACCGCGGCGCGGGCGCTGCCACGGTGGGAGTGACCGCATTCGCGGGCCACGGCGGATCCGCCAGGCCAGATACCCGGCGGTGAGGACGGCCCCGCCCCGGATGAGGTAATCGCGGTATGCGTCGAACGCGTGCATGAAACCACCGAAGAAACCGTGATGCCCGCCGTCCAGGCCAGCGAGCAGCAGCCCGGCCAGCACGAACAGTGGCGGACCCAGCAACGCGAGCCACTTGTCCCGTGCGTCCCAGATCCGGGACACCGCCGCGACCAGGCCCCCGGCCAGCCAGAGGGGTGGCAGGATCAGCCCGCCGACGCCGAGCAGCAGGACGGCGATGGTCTCCAGCGGGTGACTGCGGGCCAGCGCCCGCATACTCGGCCGGGGCGGAGCGGGGGCCACCGACGAGGGCGGCCCAGGGCGAGGTGACCCAGGAGGGGATGAACCGGGAGGAGGTGACCCGGCCGGGGGTGACTCAGCGGGCGGCGCCCCAGGACGATGGGCCGCAGGCTGGCGCGGGATCGGCTCTGTGTCATCCCGGACAGGCGTCCAGTCTTCGTCATCGGGACTCCAGTCGTCCGCGCTGGGCTTCCAGCCCTCCTTGGCGGGCTTCCAGATCACCACGGGTGGCGGCGGGGCCCCGCCGCGGTGCGCGGTCTCCAGCCGCTCACGCTCCGCCTTGACCATCGTCAGCGGGTCCCCCAGTTCGGCGAGCATCTCCATGACCTGCGCCGGATCGGCATTGGCCAGCGGGCCGCACCTCTTCTCGATCGCTGCCCGGGTGCGCCCCACGAACAGCAGTCGGTCACCCTTGGGCAGGACGCGCAGCGCCGCGCTGGATACCCGGCCGAGGTAGTCGAGGACGAGCTTCTCAGCGGAAAGATTCGCGGAGCGGCGCATGCCTTGATAATCCCCCCGAAGGGCCCGGATGTGGAGTCTCCCGCGCCACCAAGCAAGGGATTAACCGGACAAGAACTCATGAAAGGTGCGGTCCCGGCTCCCGGGAACGACGCGAAAGGGCGGCTCCGGCCCGACCCCGGACACGCGAAAGGGCGGTCCCGGCTTCCCGGGACCGCCCTTCACGTCCTGGCCAGGGCCCACCGTGGTGAGCCCCACACCAGCAAGGACGCCTGGCCGCGCTGATCCGGGGGCAAGCCCCCAGCCGCTGCTAGAAGTCCATGTCGCCGCCGCCACCAGGGGCAGCAGGCGCCTTGTCCTTCTCCGGCTTCTCGGCGATCACTGCCTCGGTCGTGAGGAACAGACCGGCAATGGACGCCGCGTTCTGCAGCGCGGACCTGGTGACCTTGGCTGGGTCGATGATCCCAGCCTTGAACATGTCGACGTACTCGCCGGTCGCGGCGTTCAAGCCGTGAGCCAGCGGGAGCGTCTTCACCTTCTCGACCACCACGCCGCCCTCAAGGCCGGCGTTCACCGCGATCTGCTTGAGCGGCTCCTCCAGCGCACGGCGCACGATGGTCGCGCCGGTCGCCTCGTCGCCGGTCAACTCCAGCTTCTTGAAGGCGCTGGCCCCCGCCTGGAGCAGAGCCACGCCCCCACCGGGGACGACACCCTCCTCAACGGCTGCCTTGGCGTTGCGCACCGCGTCCTCGATGCGGTGCTTGCGCTCCTTCAGCTCGACCTCGGTAGCCGCGCCCGCCTTGATAACGGCGACGCCGCCGGCCAGCTTGGCCAGCCGCTCCTGCAGCTTCTCGCGGTCGTAGTCGGAGTCGGTGTTCTCGATCTCGGCCCGGATCTGGTTGACCCGCCCGGAGATCTGCTCCGCGTCGCCCGCGCCGTCCACGATCGTCGTCTCGTCCTTGGTGACGACGACCTTGCGCGCCCGGCCGAGCAGGTCGAGGTCGGCGGACTCCAGCTTGAGCCCGACTTCCTCGCTGATGACCTGGCCGCCGGTAAGGATGGCAATGTCACCGAGCATGGCCTTGCGCCGGTCGCCGAAGCCTGGCGCCTTCACCGCGACGGACTTGAACAGGCCGCGGATCTTGTTGACGACCAGGGTCGCGAGGGCTTCGCCCTCGACGTCCTCGGCGATGATGACCAGCGGCTTGCCCGACTGCACAACCTTGTCCAGCAGTGGCAGCAGGTCCTTGTTGGCCGAGACCTTGGAGTTGACGATCAGGATGTAGGGGTCCTCGAGGACTGCCTCCATCCGCTCCGGGTCGGTGGCAAAGTAAGGCGAGATGTAACCCTTGTCGAAGCGCATTCCCTCGGTGAGCTCAAGCTCGAGGCCGAAGGTGTTGCTCTCCTCGACAGTGATGACGCCTTCCTTGCCGACCTTGTCCATGGCCTCGGCGATCATCTCGCCGATCGCCGGGTCCGCAGCGGAGATGGATGCCGTCGAAGCGATCTGCTCCTTGGTCTCCACATCCTTGGCGAGCTTGGACAGTTCCTCGCTCACCCGCTCGACCGCCGCCTCGATGCCCCGCTTGAGGGACATCGGGTTGGCGCCCGCGGCCACGTTACGCAGGCCCTCACGGACCAGCGCCTGCGCCAGCACGGTAGCCGTGGTGGTGCCGTCGCCCGCGACGTCGTCGGTCTTCTTAGCTACTTCCTTGACCAGCTCGGCGCCGATCTTCTCCCACGGGTCCTCGAGCTCGATCTCCTTGGCGATGGACACGCCATCGTTGGTGATCGTGGGGGCTCCCCACTTCTTCTCGAGAACGACGTTCCGGCCCTTCGGGCCGAGGGTTACTTTCACGGCGTCGGCCAGCTGATTCATGCCGCGCTCGAGGCCGCGCCTGGCTTCCTCATCGAACGCGATCATCTTGGCTGCCATAGGCTCCAGATCCTCCCGGAACTTTGTGGCTTGTGTGTGAATCGAGTCGACGCCCGCGACGGACGGCCTCCCCAGCGGACAGTCACATCCTGCCGCCGGTGATGCCTCATCGCCCCGATCCCGCCCTGGCGTTGTCACTCTCATGCCGAGAGTGCCAACGACCTGTTTAGCACTCTCCGCATGAGAGTGCAAACCCGGGCCGCGCAGTCATCGAGGCCAGGGGCGGGGCGAGGAGTCCGGGCAGACCTGAAGGCCGGGCCGCGCGGGGCGGCGCCGGTGGCACCCGTTGGAGTTATTGTTCAGAGTTCCCGGTGGCAGCGGACCCGATGGCCCGGCACCCACGCGGGGGGCGCCGGGCCATCGGCCGGCCTTGCCAGCACAGGTTCACACAGCGCGCACGGCCTCCGCCTGCGGGCCACGATCGCTCTGCGTGATCTCGAATTCGACCCGCTGCCCCTCTTCGAGGCTGCGGTAGCCATCCATCTGGATAGCGGAGAAGTGCACGAACACGTCCCTGCCACCGTCGACCGCGATGAAGCCGTAGCCCTTGTCCGCGTTGAACCACTTGACGGTGCCCTGAGCCATTACCCAACAACTCCCTAACTGCGCTCGGGCCTCGGGCCCTGCCCTTGCAACGCAGAACCCGTCGATCGCGGAGCGGGTTAGCGTGGGCAAGCCGAGCTTGCCGCTCGCGGCGACCGACAGCGACCGGACACGACCTTACCTCGTGCCATGAGCGTTCGGGACCAGTAACTCCCCGAATCCAGCTACCCGCGTTCCCGGCCCGGGGACTCCAACGCCCGACCGGCGGACTTCACCCGGCAGCGCGCCGAATCCATAGACGAACGGGTCCAGGGCGTACCCCGCCGCCAGGGAGCGGTCAGCCGCCCGCGACGGCCGGGATCACCGAGACGTGGGTCCCCGCCGGGACGGGCGTGTCCAGTCCCTGGGCGAACCTCACGTCCTCCTCACCCACATAGACGTTGACGAAACGGCGCAGCTTGCCGGTGTCGTCAACGATCCGCCCGGCGATGCCCGGGTAGGCGGCGTCCAGGCCTGCGATGACCTCCCGCAGCGTTCCCGCCGTCGCGGTGACCTCGGCGGCCCCGCCTGTGAACGTGCGCAGGATGGTGGGGATACGGACGGACACGGTCATGCTAGGCCTGCCTCTCCAGGTGATCGGCGCGCAGCTCTCATGATGCGGGGTGGCCGGGAAGCGAGGACTCGTAGGCCTCGAACGCGGCCAGGGTCGGGCGTATCGCCGGCAGGCCGCCCGCCGGCCCGGCCACGGCGTCCAGCGTCTTCAGGCCATCACCTGAGTTGATGATGACGGTCTCCGCCCCGGGGTCGATCTGGCCCGCGGCGAGCAGGCCGCGCAGCACGCCCAGGGTGACGCCCCCCGCGGTCTCGCCGAAGATGCCCTCGCTGGTGGCCAGCAGCCGCATCGCGGACACCACCGCGGCGTCGTCCACATCGGCCACGGCCCCGCCGGTGCGGCGGACCACGTCGAGCACATAGGGCCCGTCGGCGGGATTCCCGATCGCCAGCGACTTGGCGATGGTGGCTGGCCGCACCGGCTGGACCACGTCGTGCCCCTGCCGGAACGCGGCGGCGACCGGGGAGCAACCGGTGGCCTGCGCGCCGAACACCCGGTACGGGCTGTCCTCGACCAGCCCGAGAGCGATCAGCTCACGAAAAGCCTTATCGATCTTAACGAGCTGCGCGCCGGACGCTACGGGGACCACGATCTGGGCCGGCAGCCGCCAGCCGAGTTGCTCGGCGATCTCGTAGCCGATGGTCTTGGAGCCTTCGGCGTAGTAAGGCCGGACGTTGACGTTGACGAAGGCCCAGTCCTCGCGGTCGTCGGCCAGTTCGGACGCGAGCCGGTTCACGTCGTCGTAGCTGCCATCGACAGCCACCAGTGTGCCGCCGTACACGGCCGAGGCGATGATCTTCTGCGGCTCCAGGTTGGCCGGGATCAGCACCACGGAGCGGATGCCCGCACGGGCCGCCGCCGCGGCCACCGCGTTCGCCAGGTTGCCGGTGGACGGGCAGGCCAGCACCTTGTAGCCCATCTCGACCGCGGCGGCGAGGGCGACGGCGACGACGCGGTCCTTGAACGAGTGAGTCGGGTTGCCGCGCTCATCCTTTATCCACAGCGTCTGCAGGCCGAGTTCGCGGGCCAGCTGATCGGCCCGGACCAGGCGGGTCCAGCCCGGCTCCGTGTTGGGCGTGAGGGCGACATCCGGGGGAACCGGCAGCAGGCTGGCGTACCGCCAGATGCTGATCGGCCCCGCCTCGATGTCTGCCCTGGTGAGCCGCGGGAGGTCATAGATCACCTCCAGCGGCCCGAAACACTCGGTGCAGGCGTGGTGCGCGCCCAGTTCGGTGGCGTGCCCGCACTCGCGGCAGGCGAGGCCGCTGGCGTAGCCGAAGCGGGATGGGGTGGCGATCGGGGTTGTGTTCACGAGGCGAGGCCTTTCTCCCTCATCTGTCCCTACGACCGGAATCAGCCGCGGGCCGGACTTGGCACCTGTCACGGGAGACCTCGCGCGGACGCATGTCACCGTGATGGTTGCCGGGGCTTCGCAGGGCCGATCCCTCCACCCCTCTGGATGAGCGTTATTCAGTTGTGTTGCCTACTGTAACTGATCCAGCCCCCACGCCCTCCCCGCTGCTCCAGCTAGCCTCTGCTTCATGAACGCTGAACCGGGCGGTGGCCGGATCCTCATCGCCTCGAACCGGGGGCCGGTCTCGTTCACACGCGGCGATGACGGAAACCTGACCCGGCACCGGGGCGCTGGCGGGCTGGTCTCAGGGCTGTCGGGCATCACCGGCCAGGCCGATGTGCTCTGGGTATGCGCCGCCCTCAGCGATGCCGACCGGGCCGCGGCCCGGGCCGCCCCGCAAGGCCGCATCGACGCGGGCGGCGACGACGGCCATGAGGGCGCCAGCGCGGGCGTCCGCATGCTCGACATCCCGGCTACCACATTCCACCGCGCGTACAACAGCGTGGCCAACTCGACCCTGTGGTTCGTGCATCACATGCTCTACGACACGCCCAACCGGCCGAATTTCGGCCTCACGTTCCGCCGGGAATGGGAGTCCTTCCGCGGCTACAACGCCACCTTCGCGGCAGCGCTTGCGGAGGGCGCGGGTGACCCGGGCGGCGGCGTGCGGGCCATGGTGCAGGACTACCACCTCACGCTGGTCCCGCGGATGCTCGCCGACCTGCGCTCGGACATCAGGATCGCGCACTTCTCGCACACCCCGTGGGCACCTCCCGACTACTTCAAGCTGCTGCCGGAAAGCGTGGGCCGGGAGGTGCTCGAGGGCATCCTGGGCGCCGACCACGCCGGGTTCCTCGCCCACCGCTGGGCTGACGCCTTCGTCGACTGCTGCCGGGAGTTCCTGGGCGCGGACATCGACCCGGTGGCGCGGACGGTCACCCACCGCGGCCACGTCACCAGCGTCGGCGTGCACGCCCTCGGGGTGGATGCCGACGACCTGCGCCAGCGCGCTGCCGCGGCCGACGTGCAGGCTCAGGTCGCCTCGCTCTCCGCTGTCTGCGGGGACCGGAAGCTGATCGTCCGGGTGGACCGGACCGAACTGTCCAAGAACATCGTCCGCGGCCTGCTCGCCTACCGTGAGTTGCTGATCACCTACCCCCAATGGCGCGGCCGGGTGACGCATATCGCGCTCGCCTACCCGTCCCGGCACGACCTGCCCGAATACCGCGAGTACACGGCGAGCGTGCAGCGGCTGGCCAGCGAGATCGAGAACGAGTTCGGCGCCGACGACTGGGATCCCCTCCTGCTGGCGGTGAACGACGACTACCCGCGCTCGCTCGCCGCGTACCGGCTGGCCGACGTGCTGCTGGTCAATCCGATCCGGGACGGCATGAACCTCGTCGCGAAGGAAGGCCCCATCCTGTCCGAACGCGACTGTGCGCTGGTCTTGTCCACGGAGGCCGGCGCCGCGGCGGAACTCGGCGCTCACGCGCTGCTGGTCAACCCGTTCGACGTGACGGCCACCGCGCAGGCCCTGCACGAAGCGCTCACCATGCCAGATACCGAACGAAGAGCCCGCAGTGCTGCCCTCGCCAAGGCTGGGTCCGCGCTGCCGCCCACCGCCTGGTTCCAGGCCCAGCTCGACGGCCTCGACCAGGCGCCGATGTCGCCAGACGGGGGACCTGCTCGCCGTGGGGCCCGCGGCCGGAGGCCACCGGGCCGGGGGGGCGGTGGCTGGCGGGCCATCCGCGCACGGGGTGGCCGCTGGCGGCCCAGCCAGTAATCGGCGGTCCAGT
>Ga0207684_10001810_pt1 | contig 22377 bp, 22 predicted proteins | sample KBSK5501metaG_FD_184342 | JGI IMG/M metagenome (GOLD analysis project Ga0207684, IMG submission 184342) | Corn, switchgrass and miscanthus rhizosphere microbial communities from Kellogg Biological Station, Michigan, USA - KBS K5-50-1 metaG... | ecosystem: Host-associated > Plants > Roots >...
CAAATTCGGTGAGCTTCGCCCTAGGATGAACCATAGAGAGCCTCCTGTCGGTCGGGTTGGTTGCACATCCCAAACCGAACAGAGGGGCTCTCTGCTGTCAATCAGTTGTCAACAACCTCCGTGGGAACCACAGCTAGACAGCCTGGCCGTCAAACATGGCGCCCGGCTTTTTCATCCAGCCGGCGTCGCTGTAGCGCCAGCCTTGTTCGTCGGCCTCCGCCATCTTGGTCTGGATGAGTTCGGTCTCGCTGGCCCGCTACTAGGATCCGTGGCGGGCCCGTGCGGCCCGGGCCGTGTAGCATGCGGAGCACAACCATGGCGGCCCGGTACTGCGTCGGACCGAGTATGGCCCTGGACTGGGGCGACGACCGCAGGCCGGAGATCACCTGGCCACTGTTGCGTCGGGTCTTCAGCTACTTCGCGCCCTACTGGCGCCACGCCCTCATCGCCATCGCCTGCATTGCTGCCGGGGCTGGCCTGGGTCTGGTGCCCGCACTCGTCACCAAGGCGCTTATCGATTACCTGACACTGGGACATCACGGCACCCTCACCGGACTCGGCTTAATCCTGGGCGCCGGGGTGGCGGCCGCCCTGCTGGGCGGACTAATCAGCGTGCTGCAGGCCTTCTTGCGGACGACGATCAGCGAAGGCATCGAGTACGACCTGCGCAGGCAGCTCTTCGACCGGCTCCTGCAGCAGTCGATGGGCTTCTATACCGCGAGCCGGACGGGCGACCTGCTCTCCCGGATGAACAACGACGTGGGCGGCATTGAGGACGTAGTCTCAGACACCGTGTTCGGCTTGGCCAACAATCTGTTCGTCGTGGGCAGCACCGTGGTGCTGATGTTTGTCCTCGACTGGCGGATTACGCTGGCCGCCCTGGTGATGCTGCCGCTAGTCCTGATTCCGGGTCGCTATGTGGGGCGCGCCACCTATCGGGCTCGCAAGCGCACCCAGGAAAAGCTCTCAGAGATGAGCGCCTACATGCAGGAGGTGCTCGGCATCTCCGGCATCCTGCTCGTCAAGGCATTCACCAAGGAACGGTCCGAGCGCGTGCGCTTTGGGGACATCAACCAGGACCTCCGCCGGCTCAAGGTCCGGCAGGCCATGATCGGCCGTTGGTTCGGCATGTTGCTCAGCATCATGACGATGCTGGCGCCGGCGCTGCTGCTCTTTTTCGGCGGCTACCTGGTCTTGACCGGACGCACCACAGTCGGCACGGTGGTCGGTCTCGTCGTGGTGCTGGCCAGCCGGCTCGCCGGGTCGGCCGGGTCGCTCGGCAATCTGCAGGTCAACATCATGGGGTCGTTCGCCCTCTTCCACCGGATCTTCCTCTACCTTGATCTCCCGACCGATGTCGGCGACAGCCCGAACGCCAAGGAGTTGACCGTGGTGCGCGGGGCGATCGCCCTCCAGGACGTCAGTTTCGGCTATGCACCGAAGGTGCGGCCGGCACTCGAGCACGTGTCCTTCCAGGTGGAGCCCGGTTCGCTGGTGGCGCTGGTTGGGCCGAGCGGGGCGGGCAAGACCAGCCTCACCTATCTGCTCGCGCGTTTCTACGATCCACAGGAGGGCAGCATCCAGCTCGATGGTGTCGACCTGCGGGATGTAACCCTCGAGTCGCTGAGCCGGAATATCGGCATGGTCTTCCAGGACTCCTTTCTCTTCCATGCCAGCGTCCGAGAGAACTTGCTCTACGCTCGCCCGGACGCGACGCCGGAGCAGATCGAGGCGGCAACGGGTGCGGCGCACATCCGCGACTTCATCGAGTCGCTACCCGACGGCTACGACACGATCGTTGGGGAGCGCGGCCACCGGCTGAGCGGCGGTGAGAAGCAGCGCATCGCCATCGCCCGCGTCATCCTCAAAGACCCGCGCATTGTCATCCTTGACGAGGCGACCTCGAACCTGGACACGCTCTCGGAGCAGCTGATCCAGGCAGCGTTGCGACCGCTGTTTGCGGGTCGGACGTCCTTCGTAATTGCCCACCGCCTCTCGACGGTGCTTGCCGCCGACCTGATCCTTGTCTTCGATCGGGGGCGCCTCGTCGAGCGGGGCAACCACGCCGAATTGGTCAAGCTTGGCGGCCTCTATGCGACCCTCTACGAGCGCCAGTTCTTGGTCAGCCCGCCCGAGGGCGAGGAGCGCTTCCTGGCGGCAACGGCTTCCTAACTTGGCCGGCGCCAGCGCTCTCGAGACCGGGTACCTTGCGACCTGCATCGTAAGCATGGAGTCGCTCATACACTGACGCTAGGAGTTTTCTCGGGCGGCGAGATCGCTCATGGACGCGTCGGGGCTTCCTCCGCGAGCAGCGACGCGATCCCCCCGGTATCTGCCCAGTAGAAGTTTGATAGGACAATGGCGGTGACGTGCGACCCGAGATGCCGTTCGAATGCCGCACTGAATCCGGGAATCTGGCCATCATGGAATACCACGGGGCCACCCGCCGCGTCGCGCTTGAGCTGCCATCCCAGCCCGACATCGGTCCGCGACGGCGAGCCGGAGGTTGCGCCGCCCCAAGGGCTGAACATCTGGTCTTCGAGGTCCGCAGGGAGAAGGCGGTGATCAGTGAGCGCCCGATCCAGCCTCAGGAGATCGTCGACCGTCGAGTAAAGGCCGCCATCGGAGAAAGCCGCCTGATCGGTGGGGATGACCTCACCAGTGCTTGACGTCTTGTAGCCGTAGCCCGTCGCGCCGCCGCGAACTTCCGTGAAGTCGCGCGCGTAGCCGCTTCCAGTCATACCGAGGGGTCCGAAGATCCGCTGCTCGAGGAAGTCGCCGTACGCCAGGCCTGAGCCGTGTTCGATGATCAGGCCGAGAAGGACGTAGTTCGTGTTGCTGTAACCGTAGGCCGATCCCGGCGGAAAACTCATGGGCTGATCAGCTACCAGAGCCATTAGGGCTGCCGGTAGAGTCGGAGCATTGAACTCCGCCAGGGTTATCAAACGCAGGTAATCGGGAATTCCCGAGGTGTGCGTCAGCAGGTTGCGGACGGTGACGGCTCGCCAGCCGTTGGGACAGCTGGCCAAGTAACGACAGGCGGGGTCATCGAGATTGAGCCGCCCATCCCGGACCAACAACATCACAGCCGCGGCGGTCAAGGCCTTGGTGATCGATCCGATCCTGAACCGCGTCTCGGGACGGTTCGGAAGCCTGCTTTCCCGATTAGCAAAGCCGACCGCCGTGCGCAGCAGGGGCCGACCGTCGACCGCCACCAGGACGGCGCCGCTGAATTCGTTGCTCGTGCTCAGGCTTCGGAGATAAGCGAGCTCCTTCTGCGCATAGGACTGCACGGAGGAGGGCGGCCTCGTTGGTGCGCCCTCTCCACTGCAGCCAGTGACCACCACCGCAAGCACAGTCAACGCGCAAGCTCTCCGCGAGCTCGCCCGAAACCGAGCCACCCGAACCTGTCGATGGCTCTCGTGCTTCGTTAACACCCACGTAATATCCTAAGTGACTAAACGGACCTTACCAACATTGGAGCTCGAGGCTGGAGGCTGAAGATGAATTTGACCTCGCGCAACATTCAGCTCGTGATGGATGCCTTCACGGCAGTGGAGACTCGCGACAACGAAGGGCTGGTCGCGCTCTACCACCCGGATATCGAATTCCATTGGCCACCGTCGCTGCCGTACCGGGCCAGTCGGGGTGACCAGGTGGCGAATCGATACGGTTCAGGTTGGTCGGAGACGTGGGAGTGGTTGCAGCCAACCGAAAAGGAGCGCAGCATGTCGCCGCGGGTGGTCGCTGCCAGCGACCGTGAAGTTGCCGTGTTGTGGCGGCAAAGAGGCAAGATGCCGGATGGCGAACAGATCGATACGCCGGTGTTCGGACTCTATGAAGTTCGTGATGGCAAGCTCGCTCGCGCGCAGATGTTCTACTTCGATCCGGTCGCCGCCGGAGCCTTCTTGGAGCGCGCCGAAGCGGGGGCACGGCCGCGCCGTCTCTGATTCAATCCATGGCAGACCGGCGCGCTCGACGCCATTCGACGACTACGCCTGAAAGCGCGATTCCAATCCAATGGAATACCTACGCGTGCCTCGACTTCGTGAACAGCGAGTTTACGGATCATACTGGCGGCGGAATCCGTTTCGATCGGCTGCCCTTGCCGGCGTGGCAACGGGCCTTCCTCTCGCACTGGCGATGGAGCGTGCGCCGTCCGGCTACAGTCCGCGAGCTGCGGCAGCTTCGTCGCTTGAGGTCAACCCTTCGCCGTTTGCTCGAAGGGGCTGTAGCCGTCCATGGGTTGCAGCGCAACGATGTCCGGTCGATCAAGAGCAAGCTGGCGGCGGCGCCTTTCACGTTCGCCCTCGATGCAGACGGTAAGGTCAGCCCCGTACCACTGGTGCGGGATTGGCGGTGGATCATGGCTGACCTGACGCGATCAGCGGTCGAGATCCTGGGCGACCGAGACTCCCGGCGTCGACTAAAGGTCTGCGCCAATCCGGATTGCAGCTGGCTTTTTTACGACGAGACGCTGAACCGAAGCCGGCGATGGTGTCTTAGCAATTTCTGCGGGAACCTGGTCAAAGTGCGCGAGTTTCGCGCCCGCCAACGCCGGGCGTCGACGCGTACCCGATCAGGCCGAACGTGATGAGCGGCGGCAGCTTTGGATGACGGTCCGATGACGCCGAAGGCCTAGGGCAAATGTTAGCGAGGAAGGCCACGTCTTCGACATCAAGGAGAAACTCGATCGAGTTGGTCGGTGCAAACGCAACTATGGTGAGACGGATGGTTCCTTGGGATTGGTGCGATTGAAGGCGCTGCCTTAAAGCGACAAGGTCCGCTCGCGCCGGCTCCAACCGTACGGCCACGGCATGCAGCTGGTCCATGACTGGCGTTCATCGTCGAGCGGCGACTCATAGTACAACCCGGTCGTCGGCTCTCGCCCTTTGCCCTCACCGGGCCGCTTCATCACCTCCGGACAGGCCGGAAGCTGGCACGACACCGTACGCATGCTAACGTACGGCAACTGCGCGCCCCAACGGATGCGTGATGGATCGGCGCCTGTCAAGCTTCTGGCAATGGAGGGTTATGCGCGGTTGATGGAGCGTCGACTTGGGAGGGCGGTCCCGGACCTTGGACCACCGGCGGCTCTGGCAGTGTTCATCATCTTCGTGAGTCCGGTCGCTGCGCGAGCAATGCCGAGAGCGCGGCCCCTCGATGCGCTGGCATTCCTGCTGCTCGCCGCCGCCGCATTGGTTCTGGTGGGATGGCGTCGCCTTCCTCTCGTCGCGTATTTCGCGTCGCTGGCATTCACCGGGCTTTACCTTCTTGCCGGATATCCGACTGGGCCCATCGTTCTTGCGCCACTCGGAGGCCTGCTGGCTGTGGAGGCAGCCGCGGAAGCACGCATCTGGATGCCAGCGGCTGTAGTCGGTGCCGTCGTGCTTCCGCTCGCCCAGGGCGCGGAGAGTCGATGGTCGTGGGGCCTGCTCCTTTTTAGCCTGTTTTGGCTGGCGGCCGTTGGGTTGTTCGGGGTGGCGGTCCGCCTTCGGCGAAGCTTCGATGCCGAAGTCCAGGCTCGTCTGTACCTGGCCGAGCGCACCAAAGAGGAGGAAGCTCGCCGGAAGGTGGCCGAGGAGCGGCTGCGCCTTGCCCGTGAAGTCCACGACGTGGTAGGACACAGCCTGGCCACCATCAGCCTCCAAGCAGGTGTCGCCGAACACCTCCTCGACAGCCGCCCACACGAGGTGCGAAAGGCGGTGGCTGCGATCCGTACCCTGAGCAAGCAGGCTCTAGGAGAGCTGCGGAACGAGCTCAACCAGCTGAGGAGCGCGGATGGTACTGGGGCGACCCTGGCGCCCGTGCCAAGCCTGCATACCATCCGTGACCTCGTCGCCTCGGTGCGGGACGCCGGTCTCGCGGTAAGCCTGGAGCTGCAAGGCGACGACCGGGCATTCCCCGAGACGGTGGCCGTGGCCGGCTACCGCATCGTCCAGGAGTCACTGACCAACGTTGTCCGGCATGCTCGTGCCGACACGCACGCCCAGGTGGTGCTGACTGTCAAGCAGGCGGCCCTGGAGATCGAGGTCGTGGACGATGGTCCTGGCGCGCCCGCGTCGGCGGCCGATGGCAACGGGCTCAGAGGCATGCGCGAGCGTACGGTCGGTTTGGGCGGCCAGCTGGAGGTTGGCAACCGACCCTCGGGAGGGTTTCGGGTCTGGGCGCGGTTGCCCTGGACTTCGGAATGACGGTGCGGATCGTGCTCGCCGACGATCAGCCCCTCGTCCGAGCTGGCCTCAGGGCCCTGGTCGAGCCAGAGCCTGATCTCGAAGTGGTTGGCGAGGCCGCCAATGGCCGGGACGCGCTCACCGTGATCAAAGCCACCCATCCCGATGTCGCCGTGATGGACATCCGCATGCCAGGGATCGACGGTCTGGAGGCAACCCGCCTGATTGCCGCCGACCCCGAGCTGACCGCGGTGCGCGTCCTCATCCTGACCACGTTCGAGGTCGACCAATTCGTGTTCGAAGCCTTGCGGGCGGGGGCCGGCGGGTTCCTCCTGAAGGATGCCGAACCAGCGGAGCTGTTACGCGCCATCCGGGTGGTGGCCGAGGGCGAGGCCCTGCTATCGCCAAGCGTGACCCGCCGGGTGGTTGAGGCCTTCGTGGCCAAACCGATTCCTGTGACGCCGCGCACGTCACTGCTCGCCGAACTGACCGACCGAGAGCGCGAGGTGGTGGCGCTGGTAGGACACGGCCTGTCCAACCAGGAAATCGCAAGCCGGCTCTACATCAGCCCAGCCACCGCCCGTACGCATGTGTCGCGAGCGATGGGCAAACTCGAAACTCGCGACCGGGCGCAGTTGGTCGTGTTCGCCTACGAGACTGGGCTGGTCGAGCCGGGACGCCCGTCCGCGTAGTTCTGCCCAGCTAAGTACGCCGCCGGACGTACCCAAAGAGTCGCCTCCAGGGTGGCGACAGCGACGACCTCCTCAACAGACCATGGAGACGCTCCGCCGATGTCAGGTGGAGCAAGACAAGGAGGTACACAACATGACCCACATCACCTGCATGGCCTACGTCTGGCTCTACGACGGACCCGGCTTCAGCTTCTGGTGGATCCTGCCGCTGTTCTTCGGAGCGCTCTGGCTGGGGTTCATCGGCCTGCTGATCTGGAAGTTCATCTGGTTCCGGACCTGGGGGCACGATGGCAGTCGTTCGGATGCGACGGCCGTGCTCCGCGAGCGTTTCGCACGGGGCGAGATCAACGCTGAGGAATACCAGACCCGCCGCCGGATCCTCAAGGGTCGCTGAGTCGGCCTGTCGCTATTGAAAGGAGTGAAACAAGATGATGGAGACCTTTCGCAACCTGACGCGGAGGAAGCTGCGCAGCATCCTCACCATTTCCGGAATCGTGATTGGGATCTTCGCCCTCACCACGATGGGCGCGTTGGCCGAGCGCTTCAACCAGCAACTGGAGGGTGGCGTGACGTACTACGAGTCGAATATCCAGGTCGGCGTGCCCGACGGCCAGCTCGTCGCGTTACTTCCGCTTTCAAAGATGGAAGCGATCACATCGGTCACCGGCGTCGATGCGGTCTTTCCCACTTACAGCTTCTTACTCAAACCGGGCTCCGGTTTTAGCTTCGGCGGAGCCCCGGAGTCGATCGTCAATCGCATCCCCCAGCAGACCCCCCGCGAGCAGCCGCCGACCAGCATCGCCCAGGGCCGGGATCTGAATCCCACCGCGAGTCGCGAGGTCGTGCTCGGCTCCAAGCTCGCTATCGAGTTCAGGAAGCACATCGGGGACACCTTCGACCTGCCGGTCAAGCCAGCCAGCGCCGGACCGGAATTCGTCAATCACACCTTTACGGTCGTGGGCATCCTGAATCCCACCGGCACCGCGCCCGATGGGTTTGCGCTCGTGACCACTCCCGACGCCCGTACGCTGCTCGCCGATAGCCTGCCGCAAGTGATTCAGCGCTCGGTGGATCTGAGCCAGGTTGCGCCTGAATTTACGGTCTACGGCAAGCCGGGCGCATCGATCGGCCAGCTCGACGAGATCGCCAGGCAAATCAACCGTCAGGTGTCGGGGGTTAAGGCGACGGAGCCGAGCGTGCCGGTCAACGGCTTCAAGCAGTTCGCCGCGCTCTTCACCACGATCACAACGGCCGCTGCCCTCCTGGCTCTGGTCATCGGCGGCCTGTCCGTGGTCAACACCATGATCATGGCCGTCAGCGAGCGGGTCCGCGAGATCGGCCTCAAGAAGGCCGTCGGGGCCCATACCGGAGACGTGCTGCGCGAGTACCTGATGGAGGCCGGGTTCATTGGCCTGATCGGCGGTGTGGGAGGCTACGTGTTGGGGTTCGGGCTGACTGGGTTGATCAACGCCTCGAACGGGGCCAGTCCTCTCTTCTTGATCACCCCGAAGCTGACGATCCTCGTCATCGGTTTCGCCGTCGTCCTTGGCTCGCTCGCCGGGGTGCTCCCAGCATTGCGGGCGGCGCGCCTCGACCCGGTCACCGCGCTCCGGACCAGTAACTAGGAGGCATTCCCATGTCAAACATTGAGCTGATCGACCTGACCAAGCATTACCGCCGAGGCGCGCACCTGATTCGAGCGTTGGACGGTGTGTCTCTTCAGATTCGCGGCGGCGAGTTCCTTTCCATCGTTGGTCGCTCGGGGAGCGGCAAGACCACCCTCCTCGACGTGCTCGGCCTGCTACTCCGGCCCACAACCGGCAGCGTCCACATCAACGGTGTGGATACTGCGCGCCTGAGCGACGGCCGACGGGCTGACCTGCGTGGTCGGCAGATCGGGTTCATCTTCCAGGAGTACAACCTGCTGCCAGCTCTGGACGTGGTCGAGAATGTGATGCTGCCGTTGCGCTACGCGAAGACTGGCGTCAAGAGCCACCGGGGTCGGGCGCTGCAGCTCCTGGAGATGGTGGGACTGTCCGACCGGATCCACCATCGACCCGATGAGCTCTCAGGAGGCGAGCAACAACGGGTTGCCATCGCTCGGGCGCTGGTCAACCGGCCAGCAGTCATTCTTGCCGACGAGCCCACTGGAGCCGTCGATACACAAACGGCACAAGGCTTGATCAGGCTCTTGAAGGAACTCAACCGGGAACAGAAGGTCACGATCATCATCGTGACCCACGACCTCGACGTGGCTGCGCAGACCGACCGCGTGATCGGGTTGAAAGACGGTCGGGTTTTTCGGGACGATCCCGCGTTGGCAAACGCGAGTTAGGTCCGGATGCAGGCGAGGTCTGGGTGAATGACGCCCCCCGCGAGATGTAGCGACTAGCCGGTGAGGCGTCTTCGTCTTTTGCTGGCGAGATTGAGTCGTCCCAAAATGAACGCGTCCAATACCCGGTGCGAGGCCACGACGCCGTCGCCGACGCGACGAGATCCCTTGCGGCGATCGGCCTTCAGATCGATCAGGTACTTCTCCTGCTGCGCCCAGACCAGCTCGATCAGGTGACTGAAGTTGGTGCCCGGTTCGACCGCAATGCCCTCTTTCTCGATTCGATCTTTGACGGCCACCGGAAGTTCCTTGGCTTCCGCGAGGTTCAGCCGCTCCAGCGCCTCCAGCAGATCGTCGAGCCGTCGCAGGTGATAGCGGCGCTCCGCTTCGTTGCCATATGCGCGCGGTTGTGCGTCCAAGCGGTCCTCCTCGATGGTGGTCTAAACCCGTATAACTCCGGAGCCTGCAATAACTTCGACGCCCTGCTGTTCGAGCGCGTCGATGACGCGGTTTATCCCGATCGAGTCGCTGGGCATGTGCCCGGTGATCACCAGGTTCGCGCCCGGGCGCTGCAGCTGCTCGAGCTCGCGCAGATCCCGCTCATCGATGTGCATCGCCAGGATGGTGTCAAACCCGTGCTCATAATACGTGCGATACACCGGCGCGCCCCCATTCGTCCCGGCGGCCATCTGGACAACCCATCGTCCCACCCGATTTTCCGGCGTTCCCAGCCAGAGCTCTGGCTGCACCAGGGACGCCTCCATCTCCGGGATCGTCCTGAGCTCTGCGACCAGGCTGCCGACCGTGGTCGCCTGGCCGTCGACCACCCGATTGACGAACTCGATGAAGAAGCGGCGGCCGATGATATCGGCCGCCAGGTGGATGTTCATCATCGGCATCTCCAGTTGTCGGGCTGCATCGACCACCCGGTCGTAGTTCGTCGTGTGGAGGCCGTGGGCGATCGGCCGCTGGCGGGCCAGCATCAGCTCGTGGGCAATCGGCTCCGGGACCCCGGCGACGCGCATCTGCGCCTCGTGCCGCTCGATGACCGCCGGCAGGCCCAGCCGGGCGCGGGAGCCGATCGGGTGGTGGGCGATGATCCCATCAGCGCCGAGGGCGCGCGCCAGTAGGAGCTCGCTGACGTCGACGTCGATGCCGACGAAGACCCGCCGCACCTCGCCGTCGAGGTAGACCTGCGAGTCGGGCGGGGTATCGACACAGCCCGCGAGGCGATTTGCCATGGCCATGATCTCGCTCAGACGCATCTCGGCATTATCGCGATTCGCTACCTCAAGGTTGGCGGACCGGGATTTAGAATCCAGTCCGTGCCAGCTAACCCTGGGGTGGAGCGCCGCGGAGAAGGGGGTTTTGCCCCGACCTTCAAGGAAGCCGTCGGTCGATGGCGCCGGCGCCATCGCCACCCACCGTCTCACGAAACCTGGTTTGCGGTCCACTACCGGGTCGGCTGGCTGGTCGAGCGCCTCTCCTACCTGGAGAGCATTCATCTCCTCCGCCAGGGGCTCGACGTCCGCTCCCTCTCGGCCGAGCGACCGGCGCGGCGTCGCAAGGACGAAGCCGGCGGCGACAGCGGCCACGCTGACGATGAGAACGGCATCGATGTTGAAGACGAGCCGGCGGACGCCGTGACGTCGAAACCCACCGGCACGCCTGGCGGCGATAGCGGATAATCCCGCCATGCGGCGGTTGCGGCCGCGCTGGCTCAGCGCGCTTCTCGGTGGCATCATCCTGCCCTTCGATCCGGTGCTGGGCCTGGTGTTGCTGATGGTCGGACTCTGGCGTCCGAAGGGAAAGCCGGTCGCCAAGGTGCTTCGACCGTGAAGGTCTACCTCGGTCGCGCGGTCAGCGGCGAGTTGGGCCCTCGTAGCCTGGAGGCCATCCAACTGGCGCACCGCGCCCTGCTCGAGTTCGGGGCTGGCATCCTTGCGGAACGCGTCGCCGACCCTGGTTACCGGCCCGGGCTGGACCGGCCCGAGCTGGTCGCCGAGATGATGCACCGCGAGCTGCTCGAAGCCGACGCCGGCTGCATGGAGATGACCGGGCGCAGCACTGGGGTTGGGTTCGAAGCCGGCTGGCTGCTCGGCCGGGGACGACCGGTGCTCGCGCTGTACGACGCCGACGTTCCACCCGCCTCTGGGGTCGTTCGCTTTCCCCCCTTCGATCACTGCGTTCCCTTCGGGTACCGCGACCTGATGGAGGTCGGCGGGGCCGTTACGGATTTCTGCCGCACGATCGCCGCGCACGCCGCCTACCGCGCCGAAGGCTGACCGCCGCTAGGCGCCGCGCTTCTAGACTGCAGGAATGAGTTTTCGTGCCTGCGTGCTCACGGTCAGCACCAAGGGCGCGCGTGGCGAACGCGTCGACGAGAGCGGTGAACAGATCAGCGAGGCGCTGGCCCGGATTCCCGCGGAGGTGGTCGGCCGCGCCATCGTCACTGATGAGCTCCCCGATATCCAGCGCCAGATCCGTGAGTGGCTGCGCGTCACCGATCCGGACCTCATCATCCTGACGGGAGGCACGGGCCTGGGACCCCGCGACGTCACTCCTCAGGCGGTGGAACCCTTGCTCGATTACCCGGTCCCGGGCATCGCGGAAGCGATGCGAGCCGCGGGGCTGCGCAAGACGCCGCACGCGATGCTGTCCCGCTCGCTGGCCGGCGTCGTCGGACGGACGTTGGTGCTCGCGCTTCCCGGTAGCCCCCGCGGGGTCGCCGACAGCCTGGAGGCGGTGATGGAAGCGCTGCCGCACGGGCTCCGCACCCTGCGCAACCAGGTCAGCGACAGCCCCGCCGCCCATCGCCCGAGCTGATGGCCCGGGCCAAGGTCGGCATCTCCTCCTGGACGGAGCCGACCCTGGTCAAGAGCGGATGGTACCCAGCGACGGCGACCACGGCGGAGGACCGACTTCGCTATTACGCCACCAAGTTCCCCATCGTCGAGGTCGATAGCACGTTCTACGCGATCCTCAACGAGCGGACGGCGCAGCTGTGGGTGGAGCGCACGCCGAAAAATTTCACCTTCAATGCCAAGGCGTACGCGCTCTTGACCCAGCACCCGACACCGCCGGCGCGGTTGCCGAAAGACCTGCGCGAGAAAGTTGCCGACGCCAAGGCCAACGTCTACTTCAAGGACCTTGGTCCAAAGGACAAGGAAAGCGTCTGGGACCGGTTTCGCGGAGGGCTGCAACCCTTGCAGGACGCGGGCAAGCTGGGCGCCATCGTCTTTCAATTCCCGAAATGGTTTCTTCCCTCACCGGGTTCGTATCGATTCATGGAAGACCTGCGCGAGTGGCTGCCGGATTTTCGGATCGCGATCGAGTTTCGTCAGGGCTCGTGGATGAAAGAAGAGCGACGGCAGCGGGTCCTCAAGTTCCTCAAAGACCGCGATTTCACCTACGTCGTCGTCGACGAGCCGCAGGGCTTTACCTCCAGCGTGCCCCCGGTGGTTGCCGTGACGGCACCGCTCGGCATGGTTCGCTTCCACGGGCACAACCGTGAAAACTGGGAAAAGAAAGGGATCAGCACCGCGGAGAAGTTCCGCTATCTCTACAAGCCGGAGGAGTTGCACACCTGGGTGCCCCGACTGCGTACGATGGCCACGGAGGCGACCGAGGTGCACGCCGTCATGAACAACTGCTATTCGGACTACGCGGTTCGAAACGCCGCCGACCTGGCTGAGCTGATCGACTGATCTCACCCGGGGGTCTGCCGAAAGGATTGCGCCAGCCCGCCAGTTGAAGGGGTAGCGCCGCGGCGCGAGTATGCAGGCCTATCAATCGGCTCCGTGTCCCTACTGCGGCGTGACCTGGAACCAGCCAGGCGCCCAGACCTGCGCGAACTGCCGCAACCCACTGCCGCCGCCGCAGGCCACCTACACGCCGCCGGGTTACGAGCAGGGCCCGCCGCAGGTGCAGCCCCCCTTAGCGCCGGGCCAGGCTCCAGGTTACCCTTACGGCGCTCCGAACTCCCCGCAACAGGGCTATCCGCAGGGACCCCCGTCCTATCCAGGCCAGGCCCCGCAGTATCCGTCATATGCCCCGCCCGGCTACGCCGCGCCGCCTGGCTATCCGCCCCAACCCGGCGCCTACGGCGAGGGATACCCGACCTATGCTCCCGACGCCGCGGCGGCCGCCCCCAGCACGACGCTGCGCCTCTTTGGCCAGACCATCACGGTTCCGGTGTCGGTGCCGCCCGCAGTATTGCTGTACCAGAAACAAATCGTCTATGGAGCCGTGGCTGCGCTCGCCCTGCTGATCGTCCTGTTCGGCATCACCCCGGGGCTCGCGTCCAGCCAGATTTCCACCGGCACTCAAGCGCTGACGACCGCAGCCTCGCACCAATCCAGGGTCGACGCCGTGTTCCTCCAGTTTCTGAGCGCGCAAAGTACTACCAGCGATCCGAACGCCATGAAGGCGCAGTTCGACAAGCTGGCGACGTCGTTCAACGGTGGGCTCAGCCTCGTCCAATCCGACGAGGCCGCTCTGAATTCCACCGACCAGCGGCTCTCTTTGCTCCAGTGGGTGACGCCGTCGAAAGGCGCCGACATCAGGACCGAGCGAGTTCGGCTCGCTGCCGCGCTCACCGGCCTGAAGCAGGCGGACACGGCGATGAGCGCCGCCGTCAATGAGGCGAAGGTGATGGGGCCCTACCTCGACGCCCTGATCGACTACTCGAAGATGGGCGCGGCGCTGGCCAAGCACGATCTCGTCGGGGCCGGCGCGCTTTACCCGGACGCCCAGGCGAAAGCGCAGACGGCCATTTCGCTGGCAGGAGCTCCGGGTCTTCCACCGCAGATCGCCAAGCAGCTCAACAGCTTCAACGATGTCCTCAACAACGCCGAGAGCCTCATCCAGGCGATCCAGGCGAAGAACGCCGCCGACATCAAGAAGTACACCGATGCCATGAACGCGGCGCTCAAGGCCATGTCGAGCGCCGCGGAGACGTTGCCGGCCGACTACCTGAGTAAGACGTTCGGCCCGATGCAGAAGGCATACGACGCGGCGATGAAAGCGATCTAGCGGCTAACCGGGTCGGCGCTGCGTCCCGCTCTTCCCGCCCCGCTTTTCTACCAGGGCTACGCCCTCGATCGTCATCCAGCGGTCGGCGCTCTTGGCCATGTCGACCACCGTTAGGGCCGCCACCGCCACCGCGGTCAGGGCTTCCATCTCGGCTCCGGTCTTTCCCTCACAGCGGACCAGCGACTCGACCCTGATGCCCGGGAGGTCATCGTCGCTCACGCACTGGACCTCGATGAGAGTCAGCGCCAGCGGATGACACATCGGGATCAGCTCACTGGTGCGTTTGGCCGCCTGGATGCCGGCGATCCGCGCGGTCGCCATCACTTCGCCCTTCGGCAGGTTGCCGGCGACGATCGCCGCCAGCGCCTCCCGACTCATTCGCACCGCGCCGCGCGCCCGGGCCTCCCGCGCGGTGGCTGGCTTTTCCGAGATGTCCACCATCCGGGCCTCGCCGCTGGGGTCGATGTGGGTCAGCTTCGAGGCGCTCATCAACCCGATTCTCGGAGTGCGTCCAGGTCGTCGCGCCGGACGTCCTTCTGATGCGGTCGCGCCGCTGCCCCGCGCGCGATCACGTGATCGCCGTAGCGCGCGCGCAGGTCGTCGAGCCGCTCGTCGAGATTTGCCAGCCGCGATGAGCGCCCTTCCAGCAAGCTCAGCTGCGTCGCGCAGGGCTCGAGATTACTCACCCCGGCCCCGATCAGGCGGACCGGCCGGTGGCGATCGATTTGCGTTTCGAGCAGGTGCCGCAAGGCCTCCGCCAGCTGGTCATCGCGATCGGTCGGGAACGCCAGGGTGGCCTGCCGGGACTGGGTGTCGAACGGCTGGTAGCGGATTTTCAGCACGACCGTGCGGGCCGATAGGGCGTGCGCCCGCAAGCTCCGCCCGACATCCTGGAGCAGGCCGAGCGCCGTCTCCCGGACCTTTCCCACGTCCACCTGGTCCCGGTCGAACGTGACCTCCCGCGAAATACTTTTCGGATCTCCGGGCAGCATGACCGGGCTTGGATCGATGCCACGCGCGTGCGCGCCCAGCAGGCGACCGTATTGCCCGAACAGCTCCCCGAGCAGTGGATCCGGCAGCGCCGCCAGGTCGCCGATCGTGCGCACCCCGACCCGCTCCAACCGGAGCGCGGTGGCTGGGCCGCAACCGGGGAGCTTGGCGAGGGGCAGCGGGGCGAGGAAGCCGGCTTCTTCGCCTGGGCGGACGACGACGAGGCCGCGCGGCTTGCGCAGTTCGGACGCCACCTTGGCGACCAGCTTGCAGCTGGCCACCCCGATGCTGAGGTCAAGGCCGCAGCGCGCTTTGACCTCGTCTCGCAGCCGGAGCGCGACCGCCTGCGGGTTTCCCATGAGCGCTTCCTGACCGGTCAGGTCCAGGTAGGCCTCGTCCAGGGCGATCGGCTCGATGAAGGGTGAGTAATGGTCGAGGATCGCAAAGACCGCCTTCGATGCCTCGCGATAGGCGGGGAAGTCGCACGGGACGAAGATCGCGGTTGGGCATAGCCGTCGCGCCCGGCTCAGCGGCATCGCCGACCGCACGCCGAACGGCCGAGCTTCGTACGAGGCCGCGGCCACCACCCCGCGCTCCCCCGGCACGCCGGCGCCACCGACGATGACCGGCTTGCCGCGAAGCTCGGGGCGGCGCAGCTGCTCCACCGACGCGTAGAAGGCGTCGAGGTCGACGTGCATGACCACTCGCGTAGTCAGGGTCGCGGGATTTCCCGCGTGGGCCATGGTGGCCAGTCTAACTTCAGCCGGACCCTGTAACAGGCCAGTGACAAGCGCGTATACGACGTGTCGCGGAAGGAAATGCGTTGATATGATCCCGGCGCTGGCTAGGCCCGCCGGCGTCCCTGATTCCCGTCCCCTTCTTCGGATTCAACGCCAACCCCTCCTTCCGGCGGGCCGCGCTTGTCGCTAGCAAGGAAGGCTAGAGCCTCCCGTTGCGTGGTCGATGGGCCGGCTGATCACAATCGCGGTGGCGGTCGCGTCCTGTCTCCTGATCTGGAAGAGCGGAGCCATCAACGGTGTCCTGCCGCAGCAGCCGGCGTCCACGCCCTCGCTGGATGCGGGTCCGGTGATCACCAAAAGCGGGGACGCCATGCAAACGCTGAAGAGCGTGCACCTGTCACTGACCGGAACCCTCGTCCTCGGCGGGGTTGCGGGTGTCCACTACACCGGCTCCGGGGACCTCATCTACCCGCACCAGGAAAATCTCAGCCTGCAACTGCAGGTGCCCACCGCGAATGACCAGACCGCGCTGCTCGCTATCAACGAGCGGATCGAGAATGGCCACGAGTACGTGCAGATCCCGTCGCAGGGACCGGCCTGGAAGGACGTGACCGGCAACTCGAAGGGTGAGATCGCCCCCGGCATGGACCCCATCGCGAACCTCGAGTTTGCGCATAGCTTCCGCGCGTCGCAGGACCTGGGCGACATCACGATGGACCAGATCGACGTCCACCACTTCGCCCTGGCCGTCGACCCCGCCAAATACATGCAGCAGCTCAAGGCGGACCCGTCGAGCGGCATCACCCCGGCGGACGAGGCGGTCCTGAGCAACGCCGGGATCGAGGTCGAAGTCTGGATCTCCGCCAGCGACTCCTACATTCACCAGATGAAGATCGACGTCAGCACCACCCAGTTCACCTGGAGCGCGACCTATCACTTCTCCGACTTCGTCAAGGGCGGCGGCCCCGCCTCGGCCTAACTAGACCCCGACCTTCTCCCGCTCGCGATCCCGCTCTTTGTCCGAAGGCTTGGCCGGCTGCCCGCTGTACTCTCGGAGGTCGTCCTCCGTCAGGTGGCCGGCGGCGATCATCAACTCGACGTAAGTCACCCCGAGATGCGGCGCGGCTCGCCGGAGCACCCAGGGCGGGGGGTTTTCCTTGTTCTTGTTGACCGCCTGGTAGAAGTAGATCTGGTTGAGGCCGCAGCGGACCGCGAGCCGGTGCAAAGATATGTTCTGCTCGCGACACTTGCGCTTCAGATATTCGCGGAAGTCCACCGCCCCTACCTCCAGAACCCATCCGCGATCCTACTCGCGCGACGTCACCTCATTATAGGTATCGGCTGCCCATGGTCCGGTCGTCAGCCGGGTGACCACCGCCGGCAGCTCACCCAGGCGCTGGATGACGGAGTCAGCCACGCCGGGATCGTCCTCCTGTCGCCATTCGCGGGTCAGCACCGCCCGCATGCCAAGCCGCTGTGGCCCCTGGATATCCTCCCGCACCCGGTCGCCGACAAACAAGGCGCGCCCTGGCTCGATGCCGACTTTGCGGAGCGCGTCGGTGAAGATCTCAGGGTGCGGTTTGCGTACCCCTACCTCCGAGGAGAACGTCACGCCGTCGAAGTAGGGCAACAGCCCCAGGGCGGCGAGCTGCTGCTTCATCAAGCGCGGCCGATAGGCCGCGTTCGAGACCAGCCCGAGGCGAAGGCCATGGCCCCGCAGGGTCCCCAGGGTCTCCACTACGTCGGGGCCGACGTGCACGCTGTTCAGCCAGCCCTCCTGCTCCAGTTCCATGACCCGCTCGATCAGGTCCGGCTCGAGCTCCAGGCCGAGGCCACGAAGGGCGGAGTCATAGATGGTAGCGATCTCAACCTCTTCCGGCCGGCCGGCGGCGTAGTCGCGCTGGATTTCATCGTCGACCACCTGCGACACCCGCTCGATCAGGACCTGGGCCGCCGGCACCTCCCGTTCCAGCGTCGTGGCCAGCAGACGGTTCACCTTCTCGTAGGCGCCCAGCAGCGTCGAGTGGGGGCGCTCGTCGAAATAGATCAGCGTGTGCCCGTAGTCGAAGAGCACCGCCTCGATCGGCTCACTCACAGCAGCGAGCGCAATCGGTTCAGGTTCTCCAGCCCTTCCAGCATCTCCTCGCCGGGCGTTTCCAGGACGAAGGCGCAATGGGCCAGCGGCTCGTAGTGGAGGAGCGCCCGAAAGCCCTCGAGCCCGATGTTGCCCTGACCGATGTTCACGTGCCGGTCGGCCTTCCCGCCGAAGACGACCGTCGTGTCGTTGCAATGACACGCCCGGATTCGCTGAGCCGGGACGATCGCGGTCAATTCATCGAGCGTCTTGCGCATCCCGTCCGCGCCGGCGTCGTCGTAGCCGGACGCGTAGGCATGGGCGGTATCGAAGCAGACACCCAGCCGCTCCGCGTGCTGCGGAAGTCGAGACAGGATCTGGGCCAGGTCGTCGAACTTCGCGCCCACATAGGCGCCGCCGCCCGCCGAGGTCTCGAGCAGGCAGGTCGCCGACCCGGCGGCCGTGCTCAGCACATGATCGAGCGCCGCCACCACCCGGTCGATGCCTGCCTGGGCGCCCTCGCCCATGTGACTGCCGACGTGCGTGACCACGTAGCGGCAGCCGTACGACTCGGCTCTAACCAGCTCCGCGATCAGGGACTCGCGCGATTTCTTCTGAAAATTCGGATTGGGACTGGCGAGGTTGATCAGGTACATGGCGTGAGACATCGCCGGCCGCACGTCGAGCTCTTCCAGGGAACGCTTGAACATGGCGGTTGCCTGCGCATCGATGGGCACGGAGCGCCAGGCGCTGGGGTTCGTGGTGAAGATCTGGATGGCCTTCAATTGCAGGGCCTTAATCGTCTCGACCGTCTTGTCAAGGCCACGTCCGGTATGCACATGCATGCCGATTCGACGTTCCTGGGCCACCGATCCCAATTGTATGGACCTGCGTACACTTTCAAAGCGTGTACCGACTCACCACGTTTTCCGTCGGGCCGTACGACAACAATGTCTACGTCCTGAGCGATCCGAAGGCCAAAGAGGCGCTGCTGATCGACGCGGCGAACGATGCGCCGCGAATCATCAAGGAGCTCGAGGGCCTGCGGGTCAGCCACATCCTGACGACGCATGGACACTCGGACCACGTGCAGGCCCTCAAGTCCGTGCGTGAGCGGACCCATGCCCGCTTCACCTGCCACGAGGCCGACGAATCGATGATGCCCATCGCCGCCGATTACCGGGTGAAGGACGGCGAACGGTTCCGCTTTGGCGACTACGAGGTGTTGGCGCTGCACACGCCCGGGCACACCCCGGGCAGCGTGTGCTTCCTGGCCGGCGAGCAGCTGTTCTCCGGCGACACCCTCTTCCCGGGTGGCCCCGGCAACACCGCGAATCCCTACGCGAGCTTTGTGACCATCATCGAGAGCATCCGTGGGAAGCTTTTCGTCCTCCCGGATGAGACCCAGGTGCTTCCCGGCCACGGCAAGCCCACCACGATCGGTCGGGAGCGGCCGCACCTGGACGAGTGGATTCAGCGCGGCTGGTAGCCCGGGCAGCACAACCGGCGCGCCCAGCGTCCGATTTCCAGCCCCGCGACCCGCGGCGGATCCAGCGGGTACGAACGGTCCAGGCGCGAGCCGGCCGCGTCGAGGTCTCGGCCGAGGACGACCGCGGCGCTCGAGTCCAGATCGAAATCCGTCCAGTGACGCCGAATGTGATTCGCCTCCACATCGGCGTCGGTGCCAGTCGGCCGTCTCGGTTACTGGTTGCCGACGCACCGCCGAAGACCGGTTGGCGCATTGCCGAAGACGCAGCGGGCTGGTCGATCGAAACGGGGCGGGTCAAGCTGCACCTCGACCGCGACCCTTATCGTCTGCGACTGGTCGATCCGGCCGGTGACGAGCGCTTCGCCGAAGCGCCGGACGACCGCGACATTCGCGGCGCCTACCACCATTTCCCGACCGGCCATGCCCGAGGGCTGCGCTGGTTGACGGCTCGGCTCAAACCGGGTGAGGCGATCTTCGGCCTGGGCGAGCATTTCGGCTCGCTCGATCGCCGGGGTCAGGCCTTCGCGTCCTGGACGGTCGACGCGTTCGGGGTTCGGAGCGATCGAGCCTACAAGAATGTCCCACTCTTACTGAGCTCGGCAGGCTATGCCGTCTTCTTCGACATGACGGCGCCGATCTACTACGACCTGGGTCAGGCATCGGAGGCGGCCTGGCAGGCCACCGCTCGAGCGGATCACCTCCGGGCTTACCTGATCGCCGACGACGGGATCCCGTCGCTGATCCGCAGCTATCACGAGCTGACCGGCCGGCCGACGGTGCCGCCCGACTGGTCGTTCGGCTTCTGGATCAGCCGGTGGGGGTATCGCAACCGCGAGGAAGTGATGGCGGTCGCCCGGCGAATGCGCGAGGAGCGCATCCCGTGCGATGTGATCCACATCGACCCGTACTGGATGCGCTACCACGAGGGCCACCACGGGGACTTCGAGTGGGACGAATCAGCGTTTCCCGATCCGAAGGGCATGATCGACGAGCTCAAGGCGCTCGGCTTCAAGCTGTCTCTCTGGGAAAGCCCCTACGTGCCGCTCGACTCCGAGATGCGCGTCGAGGGAGAGCGTCGCGGCTTCCTGATGAAGACGAAGGCTGGCGCCCCGGCGCTGGTGCACGGCTTTGCCAAGCCGAGCGCGGCTGTCGACTTCACCAACCCGGAGGCCGTCGATTGGTTCAAGGCGAAGAACGAAAGGCTCCTGAAGACGGGCGTCGCCGTCATGAAGACCGATTTTGCTGAAGATCTACCGGGCGACGCGATCGCGTATGACGGGACCTCGGCCGAGCAGCTGCACAATCTCTATCCACTGCTCTACCAGCGAGCCGTCTTCGAGACCACCCAGGCAGTTCATGGCTACGGCCTGATTTGGGGTCGCTCCGGTTACGCGGGCTCGCAGCGATACCCCGTGCACTGGGGCGGTGATCCGGCGTGCACCTTCGAGGATATGGCCGCCAGCCTGCGCGGCGCGTTGAGCTGGATCCTGTCCGGCGCGGCCTTTGCCAGCTTCGACATGGGCGGCTTCTTCGGGATCCCCCAACTGACCGACCCACCGAGCCCGGAGCTGTACGTGCGCTGGTCGCAGATGGGGCTGCTGTTTTCGCATGCCCGGGCGCACGGGCACACCGCCCCGCGCGAGCCGTGGGCCTATGGCGAGCCGGCCTTGAGCATCTTTCGCCGGTATGCGCAGCTGCGGTATCGGCTCCTTCCTTACTTATATGCGGCGGCTCGGCGGGCGCCGGAAGGGATCCCTCTCGCTCGGCCGCTGGTCTACGATCACCCATCCGACCCGACCACCTACCACGTTGACGACGAGTACGTGCTCGGACCCGACCTGCTGGTCGCCCCGATGTTCAAGCCGCACGGCTCGCGCGACGTATACCTGCCTGCCGGCGCGTGGTACGACTTCTGGACGGACCGCCGGTTCGACGGCGGGCGGTGGATCCACTACGACGCCGAGCTCGAAACATTGCCGCTATTCGTCCGGGCAGGCGCGGTGCTGCCGATGGGCCCTGAGCTGCAGTATGCAAACGAGCGGAACTGGGATCCGCTGAGTTTTGATGTGTATCCCGGCGACCCGGGCGCGACCGAGATGATTTTGGCAGACGATCATCGCCTGCTCCGACTCACCCTGACCGTTGAACGGGAGCGCATTCTCCTCGAAGCTGGCCCACTAGAGTACGGCATGGTGGTTCGGATCCACCGCTCGGCTCGCGCGCCGATCGAAGGCCGCCTCGGCGAGACAATCGAACTGACCCTCAGCTAACAGGGCCAAGTCATTTTATCGCCCGTCGCTCGTAGGGAATTTGCGCCTGGACTCCGTAGGTTAATGAGTTGGTATGGCGTTGAGTCCTGAGGCGACCGAGGCACTCCCTGGCTCGGAGCGCGCGCCGGTTGGGACGTGGTTCCGCCGGGCGCGGATGTTCGTGCTCCTCGGCGGACTCACCGCATTCGGACCTCTCTCGATCGACATGTACCTGCCTGCTCTCCCGGCGATTGGGAGGGATCTGGCAGCCAGCGAATCCGTGATTCAGCTCACGCTGACGGCGTGTCTTGTCGGTCTCGCCCTTGGCCAGATCCTCGCCGGGCCATTGAGCGATCGCCTGGGACGGCGTCGCCTACTCTTGATCGGAGTCGCCGGCTACGTGCTGGCATCGCTCCTGTGTGCCACCGCCCCGGTGGCGTCGGTGCTCGTCGGGTTTCGGCTTCTGCAGGGCCTGGCCGGCGCAGCAGGCATCGTCATCGCGCGGGCGATCGTGCGCGACCTCTACGTTGGATCGGCCGCGGCCCGATATTTCTCCCGCCTGGTCTTGATCATGGGGCTGGCTCCGATCCTCGCGCCAGTCATC
>Ga0207684_10001811_pt1 | contig 22376 bp, 21 predicted proteins | sample KBSK5501metaG_FD_184342 | JGI IMG/M metagenome (GOLD analysis project Ga0207684, IMG submission 184342) | Corn, switchgrass and miscanthus rhizosphere microbial communities from Kellogg Biological Station, Michigan, USA - KBS K5-50-1 metaG... | ecosystem: Host-associated > Plants > Roots >...
TGCGGAGCGAGATAGACGAAGCGTCTGTTTCGCACTTGCTTCCTCAGAACTTCGCTAAAAACCTTGTTCTGTATGCTGATACTTGACAACGAAATGTCCAAACTCCAGACACCCAACTTCAGTTGGGTGTCGCGAATGCGCGCGCGTTCCCCGGAACGGTTTCAACGGTTTTACCGGGCGCACCAACATTTCTTGAAACTGACGGAGTCTAGATCGCGCCTTTTGAAACACCTCACTGAAGGTGATGTGTTAATGAGGGGGCGCAGTAGTGAGAGCGCATTGTGATTACGCGCGCCAAGCCCTGCTCTTATGACATCCCAATCAAAACGCGCTCGCAAAGAATCGTGTCAACGCGCCGGCTCGTGTATCATCATCAATGATCTCGGGCGCAATCTGATATTGGACCCTGAATTGAAATCATAAAATTGGCTTGGGTCGACGCTCACGTTGCGGCCTGAGCTTCACATCAAATGAGCAAGTATCGTGAAGTGCCGGTTTTCTTTGATCCCGATCGAAAGCGCTGGCCGCGCTTGCGCCGCGGAGTCTTTCTGAGCGGCGCCGTGCTCTCGTCATTGTTCGGGATTCTGATAGTCAGCGTCCTTATCAATCCCATCCTGCCGCGGCTGAATCTGCCACAGTCGAGCATCTTGCCAAAGGGCGCGCATCCGCCGACCGCCGAGCCCATCGAAACTCCCTCGCAACTGAAGCTTCGCCTGACCAAGGAACGCCTTGAAATAGAGCGCAGCAAACGAGCAGCGTCGCGGCGCCCCGCGCGGCCCCCGCACGGTTCGTCAAACGATCTGCTCGACGTTGGCTTCTACGTAAGTTGGGATGAGACGAGCATGAGCTCGCTAAAAGAAAACATCCGAAACCTCGATCTTCTCATCGGCGAGTTCCTGCATCTCGAGAATGCGGACGGCACGATTCGCGAAGAAAGCTCCGGCAGCGCGCTGGGAGTGGACGCCGTGAAGGAACTCGCGAAGGCTACGCGCCCCGAACTCAAAATCATGGCCTTGATCAATAACTTCGACGGCATGCAATGGGAAAGCGACAAACTCACCCAGATGCTCGCCAGCCCAACCGCGCGGGCGCGATGCATATCACAACTGATTGCTTATGCGAATGAGCATGATCTAGCCGGCATAAGCCTCGATTTCGAAAACGTAACTGATCCAAGTCAATCCGCGCTGATCGAGTTTACTCGCGAAGCCTCAATCGCGCTGCACAACGCCGGACGCGAAATCTCAGTCAACCTTCCGGTGAACAACGACTCGTTCGATTACCCGAAGCTATCGGCGGACGTGGACTACGTTGTTCTGATGGCGTATGACCAGCATTACGCCGGAAGCGAGCCCGGTCCCGTCGCCGGTGTCGATTGGTTTGAGAATATGCTTCGGCTGCGTCAGGCCGATGTGCCCGCCTCGAAGGCCATCGTTGCGATTGGAAACTACGCCTATGACTGGAAAGAGGGAGCCGAGCCTGAGGTGAAAACCTTTGAAGAAGCCGTGCTCACCGCTCTCGAATCTTCGGATGAAACCGACAGGATTCAGATTCAACTCGACCCCGTTTCTCTGAACCCGAAGTTCGAATGGATCGAGGAAGAAGACGGCAAGGAAAAACGTCATCAGGTCTGGATGCTCGACGCGGTGTCGGCGTTTGATCAGGTGGCGATCACGCGTTCCTTCGGCGCGCGAGGCGTCGCGTTGTGGAGACTCGGCAGCGAAGACCCGTCGCTGTGGAGCTTCTTTGGCGCGGACCTTCCGCTCGATGAAACGGCGGCCCTCGAACTCAAGCGAATGATCTACGGCTACGGGCTCGACTACGAAGACAGCGGAGAAAAAGGCGGCGAGATCCTGCGCGTGACCGCGAAGCCAAAGGACGGCGCTCGAGACATAACCTTCGACGCCGCTCGCGGTTTGATCACCTCCGAGACCGTAACCGAGTTTCCTTCGCCGTGGGTGATCACGCGATACGGCGCATCGCCTCGCAAGATCGCGCTTACATTCGACGACGGGCCCGATCCCGAATACACCCCGGCGATCCTCGACGAGTTGAAAAAGGCGAACGCGCCCGCGACATTTTTCGTTGTCGGATTGAGCGGAGAACTTCACCCCAATCTTCTGAAGCGAGAGCTTGCCGAAGGTCACGAGATCGGCAATCACACATTCAGTCACCCAAACATTGCGAACATCACCGGCACGCAGTTCAGATTGGAGCTTCGCGCGACCCAGTTTCTTTTCGAGAGCGTGTTGGGCCGCGACACGTTGTTGTTCCGGCCGCCGTTCGCCGAGGATTCAGAACCGGTGACGCCCGATGAAGTGCGCCCGCTCGAGCTTGTGAACGATCTTGGCTACGTCACCGTCGGGATGTTGATCGATCCCAAAGACTGGCAACAGCCGGGCGTCGACGTGATTGTGAACGAGACGATAGCGAAGGCTGAATCCGGCGCGGGCAGTGTGGTCCTGCTGCACGATTCGGGAGGCCAGCGAGCGCAGACGGTCGCAGCGCTGCCGCTGTTGATCGCCGCGTTGCGGCAGCGTGGGTTTGAACTGGTGACCGTCAGTGAATTGATGGGAAAGTCCCGCGACGAAATGATGCCGCAGGTCCCTCGAGACAAATGGTGGCAAACGTGGGCCGGACGCGCCGCGTTCGCCGCCATCAACTTCGGCGTCAGCGCGATTCATTTTTTGTTTCTCACCGGGATCGCGCTCGGCATCGGGCGTTTGATTTTTATCGGAGCGCTTGCGGTGATCGAACACTGGCGCGAACGTCACGCGGTCTACGACGCGAGTTATTCGCCGACCGTGGCGGTGATCGTCCCGGCGTTCAATGAAGAAAAAGTCGTCGTGCAGACGATCACATCGCTCCTCGCATCGGATCATCCGCCGAACTTCGAGATCGTTGTCGTAGATGATGGCTCGTCGGATAACACCTATGAGCGAGTCCGTGAAAATTTCGCCGATGAACCGCGCGTGAGATTGTTCACGCAGCCGAATTCTGGCAAGCCGGGCGCGTTGAATCACGGAGTCGCCAGCACGTCGGCCGAGATCGTTATTGCGCTTGATGCCGATACGATCTTCGCTCGCGATACAATCAGCAAACTCGTGCGTCACTTCGCCGACCCAAAGGTTGGAGCGGTCGCCGGCAACGCGAAAGTCGGAAACAGGATCAACCTGTTGACTCGATGGCAAGCGCTCGAATACATCACCAGTCAGAATCTCGATCGCCGGGCATTCAATCTTCTGAACTGCGTGACTGTAGTGCCGGGAGCGGTTGGCGCGTGGCGGCGCGAGCTGGTGCTCAATGCAGGCGGTTTCACCGATGTCACGCTTGCGGAAGACGCGGACCTCACGATGGCGATTCGCAAGCTCGGCTACTCGATTGCCTACGAAGACGAAGCCGCCGGCCTGACCGAAGCGCCCGACACGATTCGCGGATTCGTCCGGCAACGATACCGCTGGATGTACGGAACGCTACAAGCCGCGTGGAAGCACTCAGACGCGCTGTTCCGGCCGCGCTACGGATCGCTCGGCTTTGTAGCGCTGCCAAACATCTTCATCTTCCAGGTTCTGTTCCCGTTGATCTCGCCGGTAATGGACTTGTTGATGCTGTTCACGTTGGTCACGTCGGCGATAAACAAGGTGCAGCATCCGCGCGAGTTCTCGCCCGACTCGCTTTGGCGCGCGTTGTTTTACTATTCGATCTTCGTCGCGCTCGAATTCGCCGCCGCGGTGATTGCGTTTCTACTCGAGCCCAAAGAAAACAAGCGGCTGCTCGTTTGGTTGTTCTGGCAGCGATTCTTCTATAGGCAATTGATGTACTACGTAGCGATCAAATCGACGTTGGCTTCGCTGAAAGGGATCGCGGTGGGATGGCAGAAGCTCGAGAGAAAAGCGACGGTGAAAGCGACCTGAGTGGTAGCGCAAACGAGTTGCTGGTGGACTCTCAATGTTCAGCAAGCTGCTCGGACAATCAAGCTGCGTGCACTTCGACTAGGTGAAACATGAATATCGGCAGAGCGTTGTCGCGTTTGCCAAAGATCATAGGCGTTCTGCAGCCTGAGCCAGTGCGCGGCATTCGGCTTTCCGAAAGTCATTTCAAGGCGCACCGCCATCTCCGGAGTGACGGTACCGCGCCCCTTGAGTAGCTTCGACAGGAAAGTCCGGCTCACGCCCAAACGACCGGCCGCCTCCGTGATCGACAACCCCAAGGGTTCGATTACGAGCTCCTTTAGAATCTCGCCCGGATGTGCGGGGTTGTGCATGGACATTGGATCTCCTCGATCCCGGAGGTGGTGGGTGTCTCTTGTGAAGTTGGTTATCTCTGATCGGTCTTCCAGGCAGTAACTTGATTGTGGATTTCGTCTATGCTGGCATCTCCCCAGTAGTCATTTATCTCTTGAACTGAGTCGCCCTTTCCTCGTTCCAGCAGAATCACAAACTGCGTAGCTTTTTGAATACCTAACTGTTCGACAAGAACTTTCCAGCCTTCTTCGAAAACGTGAGGGTCAATCAGAGTCGGAGTGCTCATTCAATTTCTCCTTTCTTCACCTTTTCAACAAAGAGGATCGGATTCATCGCCGAGAAATAACCGGTTCGGTGGGGCTTCGCCAGACGCCGATAGCATCTCGCCTGTCGCATCTCCGTAACTTTTCTATCGCATGACAGAAAATACCTCGCCTGCCCCAGGATGGCCGAAGCGATGTGCAACGCGTCGCGGGCTCGGATGTGACAATCGCTCTGAATGCGCTTGCCGAGATTCACCACCTCTTCCGAACTCTCGATATACTGGTTGCACAACCCAAGATAGTCTTTCACGTTAGTGCGTTTTTCTTCACTAAGGATGTTTTGAACCTCAAAACTCAAAATGTCCGAACTAAGCAAAGTCAATCTTTTTGCCTCAACTTCTGCGATGATTTCGAGAAAGGCATTGGCTTCCTCTTGAATGTCGATTTGCGTTTGATCGTCAAACGGGCGCGAATAAACATTAGTGTCAAGATAGATCAGCGTTGCATCGCTGTCCGTCAAGTTTTCTCCTTTCGCAGGGAACAAGATTGTCACGACTCTGCGACGCCGATTCTATCATATGGAGAGTCCCTTGAGATTGGCTTCTGCGAGCGCGAGATCTGGGAGGGCCCCGTGAGAGATCTTTGAACACCTGTGAATCATTCTTCATTCGCCATAGCTTTCCATGCTCCGGCGACGGGGCGCCAGTCGGCATTGCTGGTACTCGACAATTTAATCTGTCGTCCACTTCACGCATTGAAGGAGATGGCAAATTACCCTCCTGACCCCATTCGTGTTTGCCGCATGTTTTACTATTCGAACTTCGTCGCGTTGAAGTTCGCGGCGGCGCTGATCGCGTTTCTGCTCGAGCCAAAAGAAACAAGCGTCTGCTCGTATGGTTGTTCTGGCAGCGATTCTTTTATAGGCAGTTGATGTACTGCGTGGCGATCAAATCGACGCTGGCCTCGCTGAAAGGGATCGCGGTGGGATGGCAGAAGCTCGAGCGCAAGGCCACGGTGAAGGTTTGACAACCTTTCGTCGCAAGGTTTTTGCTACGTACCCGAGATGCAGGTGGACTTGACAATACGAATTGCACGCCGCTATCACCGGCCGAAACGATACGGCTGCCATCCGGCGAAAAGGCGCATGCCTTCACCTCAGGTATGTGGCCCTTGAGGGTGGCAAGTTCGGCTCCGGTCCTAGCATCCCAAGGCTTGAGGGTTTTCCCGGACGCCGAAACGATGCGGCTGCCATCGGGGGAAAAGGCGCATGCCTCAACCGAACGCCTGTGGCCCACAAGGGTGGCCAGTTCGGCTCCTGCCTTAGCATCCCAAAGCTTGAGGGTATCATCCCCGGAACCCGAAACGATGCGCCTGCCATCGAGGGAAAAGACGCACGCGTGCACCCAATCTGTGTGGCCCGCAAAGGTGGCCAGTTCGGCTCCTGTATGAGCATCCCAAAGCTTAAGGGTCTTATCCCAGGAACCCGAAACTATGCGGCTGCCATCGGGGGAAAAAGCGCACGCGTCCACATAACTTGTGTGGCCCGCAAGGGTCATCAGGCAAGCCGAGCGTGATTGAGGTTTATTGACATACTGAAGCCACGGGCGCGTTTCAAGTCCCGCTTCCGCGCGGCCGTGCGCAGCGCGGGCAGGCGCCGTAGAGTCCGGCTCATTTGCGGCTTGCTGAAAGAGCAACGGCGGGCGCTCGCGAAGGACGTGGCTCCCACTTTGAATGAACCGCAGCCAATCCTCCAACTCATCGCGTTTCGATGGTTGGCTTATAGCCATAGATACGATGAAGCGACTGTTGGTTACTTGAAGTGCTGGTCGCGCGCCGGGACACACGCGACCAGCTACTGGATGTGGGACCGCGAGAGCGAATCTGGCCATCGCAAATGTCATCGAGACGTTCGCGCCTGATCGCTCTTCACATGCTTGAGCCGCGTTTCAACCGCAGCCCAATTGACGTTCGACAAGAACGCTTCAATGTACTTCGGGCGGTCGGCCGGCGCGTAGTCCAAAAGAAAAGCGTGCTCCCATACGTCCATCACCAGCACGGGATTGAAACCCGCGACTTCGCCCGTCTGATGCAGGCTGATCCAGTGATTCGATAGCCGGCCGTTGTTGGGATTTTCATAACACATCGCCCATCCCACGCCTCGCATCTTGCCGACTCCCACGAAATCCGTTTTCCAAATCTCATAACTTCCGAAGCTCGACTCCGCGGCTCGATAAAATGCAGACGAGTGCGCGGGATCATCGCCGCCGCCCTGCTTCATGTTCTCGAAGTAATATTCGTGAAGCACCATCCCGTTGTACTCGAATCCCAATCGCCGCTTCAGCTCCGAATATAACGGCATTTCGTCCTGATCCACTTTGCCGTCCGCAAGGAACTCGGCGATCCGCTCCTCGAGATTGTTCGTCTCTTTCACGTAGCCTTCATAAAGTTTGAAATGCATCTCGAGCGTTTTGTCCGAGATGCCGTTGAGCCCGCTCAGGTTGAACGCGCGGGGCTTGTACGATTGTGTTGCGGTCATTTATTCCTCCTTACTGAATGAAATCATGGCAGTGACTTCTGTTTGGTGTGAACTAAACAAGCGTCCGTTAACGCGGCACACACTGGATCGAATAATGGTTTCAAGCTGCGTGCCATCGTCGATCAGTGTACGTGCATAAGTAGTGTAGTCCTAAAACCTTTTGCTTGCACCATCGGTGTGACGCATCGATGCTCGTGGACGAGTGGCGCGGTCTTAGCATGAGTAAACCGAGTCGCACGCGGAATTCGAATTTCGCGGAGACCGCATTTCTAATAGGAGGTGACGACACAATGACCATGAAACGAATCGCGCTTGCGGCAGCACTTCTCGTGAGCGCGGCAATCGCGCCCGCACTCGCGCAGGGCCCGCTTCAAACAAGGATCAACTTCACTACAACCACTCCGCTCGAGTTGAAGGGGACGGATGTTGTGATACCGGCGGGAAACTACGTGCTGTTTCGCATCCTGCAGAACGATCGCAATCTGTTCGCGCTTTATAGCGAAGACATGACGCATCCGCCGATTGCGATGATCCAAACGGCGCCGATTTATTACGTCGGAAATCGCTATCCGAGCAAGACTCGCATTCTGCTGGATACCGATGAATTATCATCGCTGAGTACTCCGGTTCTTGAAGGCTGGAACGTGCCCGGTGATTACGGCTGGCGTGTTACTCACGTTGTGGCGGGACGCGACTTGCTAACAACCAGATACCAGTCGAGACGATAACGAACTCATATCGCCGCGAGTGTCCGGTTAATTGGGGCCGGGCACTGCCGCGATGTCTTGCGCCACGAACTATCGCTTCTTCAATCTCTCAAACACTTCGGCGACTCGTTTACTATGTTCTTCGGAGGCGAGACACCGCTTGAATGTCTCACCGATCTCTTCGAGAGCTTCTTCGGTTCCCATATCTATCAGCACGCGCGTGAGTCTCTTGGTCTCAAACAAGGCCGTGCGAGGCTTCGAGGCAAACACTCGGGCCATTTCCATCGCACGCGCCATCAACTCTTCACGCGGATAAACGTGATTGACCAGCCCTATGCGAAAGGCTTCGCCGGCGGAAATGTTTTGGCCCGTAAGCGCGAGTTCTTTCGCGCGCGCCAGCCCGATCGATTTGTACAGCGGATGAATGATCTGAGTGAGACCGATGTTGATTTCAGCCTGCCCGAATATCGCTTCCGTAGCCGCGAGACGAATATCACAGAACGCGGCCAGGTCGAATCCGCCCGCGATCGCCGGTCCGTTGACTGCCGCAATCACCGGCTGAGGCATCGACCAGACTCCACGGAAGATTTTCACCACCGTTCCCAGATACGCCAGCTTCTGCTCGACCGACCACTGGAGGAGCAATTCCAAATCCAGACCCGCGCAAAAGGTCGAGCCGCTGCCCGTGAGCACCACAGCGCTGATGCCCGCATCCGCTTCGGCGGCGTTCAAGGCGCTCGACAACTCCTTCACCAGATCAGGGTGAAGCGTATTGCTCTTGTGCGGCCGATTGAGAGTGAGGGTCAGGACGGCGCCGTCGCGCTCAGTGAGCACCAGGGGTTCGGGCATTGTTGTGGTCATTTATTTTATGGCTCCTTATTGTTGTCTCTCGCAATCACGATCGTACATCTCGATAAAACGATCTGCTAGCGGCTGCGCTCCAGGCATTGATCATGCGGTGTGTTGACATGCCTAACTCCGCATCCTAGCATTCACATTTCGGCACCACTCGACGAATAAATTACGGCGACACTGTGCGCCCAATGGAGATGAGATGGCAACCATTCGCGCCTTTCGAGCGCTTCGGCCAACACCGGAAAAAGCGGCGGCGGTATCCGCGGTTCCTTACGACGTAGTCAACACCGCGGAAGCGCGGGACCTTGCCGCGGGTAACGCGTTGAGCTTTCTTCACGTCTCGCGCCCGGAGATCGACTTGCCCGACGGGACAGACATCCATTCGGACGTCGTTTATCAGAAAGCCGCGGAGAATTTCGAAAAGCTGAAAGCAGAAGCGCCTCTCTTCGTCGAGGAATCGCCAAGCCTGTACGTCTATCGGCTTCGCATGGGCGAGCAGCAACAGACAGGAATTGCCGCGTGTTGCTCGATCGATGAGTATGACTCCGACATCATTCGCAAGCACGAGCGCACCCGCAAAGACAAAGAGGACGACCGGACGCGTCACATGATTTCGCTTCGAGCGCAGACGGGGCCGGTGTTTCTGACTTATCGCGGGCGCAGACAGATTGACGAAATAGTCTCGCGCGCGCAAACCGAAGACCCGCTCTATGACTTCACCGCGGCGGACGGCGTCGGCCACGCGATCTGGCGAGTCGGCGACGTCGAAGCAACGCGGGTCATCGAAGAGTTCGCCGCCGTCCCGCTTGTTTATATCGCGGACGGGCATCATCGCGCCGCAAGCGCCAGCCGCGCGCGCGCGGAACTCAAATCCTCAAATCCCAATCACACCGGGGAAGAGGAATACAATTTCTTCCTCACCGTGCTTTTTCCGGCCGAGCAGTTGCGAATCCTGCCTTACAATCGCGTCGTCAAGGACCTGAACGGGAAAACGCCGGAAGAATTTCTCGCCATCGTTTCCTCTCAATTCGAAGTCAAAGAAGCGGCGTCGCCCTCGCCCTTACAGAAAGCGGAGATTTGCATGTACCTCGCGGGGTGCTGGCACAGCCTGACGCTTCCGGCCGGAACAACGAACCCGATCGATCCGATCTCCTCGCTTGACGTGAGCATTCTTGGCGAACGCCTGCTCGATCCGCTGCTCGGGATTACGGACGTTCGCACTGACAAACGAATCGATTTTGTTGGAGGCATACGCGGGACGGCGGCGCTCGAGCAGATGGTGAATGACGGCGAAGCTGCGGTGGCTTTTTCGATGTACCCGGTGACTGTCGAGCAGTTGATGGCGATCGCCGACGCGAACGAGATAATGCCGCCGAAGTCGACGTGGTTTGAACCAAAGCTGCGCGACGGCCTGCTGAGTCATTTGATTTAGGTTACAGGGAACAGGGAACAGGTGACAGCGAACAGCTTGTCCCCTGTCCCCTGTCCCCTGTCCCCTGTAACCTCTCACCTGCCTTATGAACGTTCTAGTCCTCAATTGCGGAAGCTCGACGGTCAAGTTTCAACTCATAACCACCGATCTCGATGCTTTTGCCGGTAATCAGGACAGACGACTCGCTCGAGGCTCGATCGAGCGCGTCGGCGGCGAGGCTATCATCACGCTTCAGGCGGAAGGCCGCGAGCAGCGACGCCTCACCGAATCCCTTCGAGATATGCGAGCGGCCGTTGACTTCATTATTCGATGGGCGACGTCCGAAGCCGCCGGCATAAACGGCATCCATAGCATCGCCGACATTCACGCCGTCGGTCATCGCGTGGTTCACGGCGGCGAGCGCTTCACTCACTCGGTCTTGATAGACGACGAGGTCTTGCGCGGCATCGAGGACTGCATCGAGCTTGCGCCGCTGCATAACCCGGCGAACATCAAAGGCATTCAAGCCGCGCGCGAGCTCTTCGGACCGGGCCTCCCGCAGGTTGCGGTGTTCGATACGGCGTTTCATCAGACGCTGCCCGAGCGAGCTTATCTGTATGCGATACCTTATCAGTTCTATCGGCGATACAAGATTCGGCGTTATGGATTTCACGGCACGTCGCATCGCTACGTCGCGTATCGCTATCGTCAGATTCGAAACCTTACGCGCGAACAGACAAACATCATCACGTTGCATCTGGGCAATGGATGCTCGGCTGCGGCGATTCGCGAGGGCAATTCGATAGACACCTCGATGGGGATGACTCCGCTCGAAGGGCTGGTGATGGGAACGCGATCGGGTGATCTGGATCCGGCGATCATTGATTATCTGGCGATCAAGGAAGGACTGAGCGTCCATCAGATTGAAAGCCTTTTGAACAAACAGTCGGGGCTGATAGGAATCTCCGGACTGACAAATGATATGCGCGAATTGCTGGAAGAGGCTCACGAGAACAAAGACCGCCGGGCGCTTCTGGCGGTCGAGATTTTCTGTTATCGCGCGCGCAAGTACATCGGCGCGTACCTGGCCGCGATGGGCGGCGCTGACGCGATCGTGTTCACCGGAGGGATCGGCGAGAACTCTCCCGAAGTACGCGCTTCGATTTGTGAAGGGCTCGGTTTCGCGGGACTCGAACTGGATAAGGCGCGCAACGCAAATTGCACCAGCGGCTGCGAAGGCTTGATCAGTGCGGATGGATCGAAGCTCGCCGCGTATACGATTCCGACGGATGAAGAACTGCTGATCGCTCGCGACACCGTTCGCTCGGTTCGAGGCGCCCCGCAAAGATACTGAGAGGGAACCACAGATGGACACAGATGAACACAGATATGAGAACAGAAGTCTGACTTGTTTGATATTATCTGTGTCTATCTGCGTTCATCTGTGGATGCGTTCATCTGTGGATGCTTTCCTCTAAGGAGAGAAGATGAGGATACTCATCGCCGACAAGTTTCCGGATAGCGGTCAGGCCGACTTGAAGCAAGCGGGCCTCGAGGTCGTTTACGATCCAGACGCGAAGGATGACACGCTCGTCGCAGCAATCAAGTCGAGCGAAGCCGATGTTCTGGTCGTCCGAAGCACCAAAGTCACGGCCGAGATGCTCGAAACTGGGCGTCTGTCTCTCGTCATTCGAGCGGGCGCAGGCTACAACACCATCGACGTGAAGACCGCGTCCGCGCGTGGCATCTATGTCACCAACTGCCCCGGCAAGAATTCGATTGCCGTAGCCGAACTCGCATTCGGGTTGATGCTCGCGCTTGACCGCCGAATCCCCGACGCGGCGCTGGATTTGACACAGGGCCGCTGGAACAAGAAGGAGTACAGCAAGGCTCGCGGGATCTTCGGCCGCACGCTTGGGCTGATAGGAGTTGGTAAGATCGGACGCGAGATGATCACTCGTGCAAGCGCGTTTGGCATGCCCGTCGTCGCGTGGAGCCGCTCGCTGACTCTAGAACGCGCCGAGTTGCTGGGCATCGAGATGAAGCAGTCGCCGCTTGAAGTCGCTTCAGCCGCCGACATCGTCAGCGTTCACGTGGCGATGAACAACGACACGCGCAATCTTATCGACGACAAATTCTTTGGCGCGATGCGGCCCGGTTCGTACTTCATCAATACGTCGCGCGCTGAAGTCGTCGATCAAGCGGCGCTTGCGAGCGCTGTTACGGAAAAAGGATTACGAGTGGGACTCGACGTGTTCGCGGGAGAACCGTCGGGCGGTGTCGGAACGGTCGAAGACGACATCTTCAAACTCGACGGCGTCATTGGAACACATCATATCGGCGCATCGACCGATCAAGCCCAGCAGGCGATCGCCGAGGAAACAGTTCGCATCATCCGCGAGTACAAGGCAACGGGCCGCGCCCCGAATGTAGTCAATCTCGCGAAGAAAACGGCGGCGACTCACATGCTCGTCGTGCGGCACTTCGATCGCGTGGGCGTGCTTGCGAACGTGTTCGATCAATTGAAGACCGCGGGAATCAACGTCGAAGAAACCGAAAATATCGTATTCGATGGCGCCGCCGCGGCTGTTGCTCGCATTCATTTGGATTCAGCGCCGTCGGATCAGGTGCTCAACGCGATCAAGACGAACTCGCAGGACATAATTGAATTGAGCTTGCTCAAGCTTTAGGGGATGGGGGCTGGGGGTTAGGGGCTGGGAAGAATGTCCAACCCCTAACCCCCAACCCCTGACCCCGATTCCGGAGGAATCATGACAGAACGAATCTACAACTTTTCAGCGGGCCCGGCGGTGCTCCCGCTTTCTGTTCTCGAAGAAGCGCAGCGCGATCTCGTAGCGCTGCCCGGCGTCGGTATGTCGATCCTCGAGATCAGCCACCGGTCCAAGGCGTTCGATGAAATCATAGCGGGCTGCGAAGCCGACATCCGCAAACTCGCCGGCATACCGGACAATTATCACGTCCTGTTTCTGCAGGGCGGCGCGTCGATGCAGTTCTCGATGGTGCCGATGAACCTGCTGCCCGCGGGTGGCAAGGCCGATTACATCAGCACCGGCTCGTGGTCCAAGAAAGCAATCAAAGAAGCGCAGAGGGTTGGTCAGGTGAACGTTGCTGCTTCAACTGAATCGGACGGCTTCAAGCGCGTTCCCAAACAAGATGAATTCAAACTCGATCCCGAAGCTGCGTACGTTCACATCACCACCAACGAAACTATTCACGGTGTCGAGTGGAAGTCCGATCCGGACACCGGCAACGTGCCTTTGGTGGCGGACGCTTCGTCGGACATCTTCGGGCGCCCGATCAACGTGAGCAAGTACGCGTTGATCTACGCCGGCGCGCAGAAGAACCTCGCACCCGCGGGAGTAACGCTCGTGTTCATACGCGGCGACATGCTGGCTCGCAGCCCGCAAGGCATGCACACGATGCTCGACTACAACACACACGCGAAGAACAAGTCGCTCTACAATACGCCTCCGGTGTTTACGATTTACGTGATGCGGCTTGTGATGAAGTGGCTTCTCGAAAACGGGGGCCTCGAAGCAGCCGAGCGCCGCAACAAAGAGAAAGCGGGTTTGATCTACGACGTGATCGATGGAAGCGGTTTCTATCGCGGGCACGCCCAGGCGGATTGCCGTTCCTTGATGAACGTGACGTTTCGTCTACCGAGCGAGGATCTGGAAAAGCAATTCGTCAGCGAAGCGACAAAAGCGGGACTCGACGGGTTGAAAGGCCATCGTTCAGTGGGAGGCATACGAGCATCGATCTACAACGCGTTCCCGAAAGCTGGAGTCGAATCGCTGGTCGCGTTCATGAAGGAATTCGAGAGAACACACGGCTAGCCGAAAGCGTGCGCAACAATCACTCTCGATGGTTTCGCTACGCCCGGAGCCTTGGCTGGCACTGTTGTGCGTGACGCAACCAGCAGTCGTAACGTAACAATCCGGTATCCCAAAGCCCCGGTGAACCGTACTAGAAAATCGGATTTAAGTACGATTCACAAAAACAATCTGCGCTCACATCAAGGAGGAAAGCGATGCCTCGTTTTCGTAAGCTGACCGCCGTCGTCACGCAATTGGCTCTCATAGCCGCTTTCACGTTCTCGGATATTCTGGCGAGCAACGGCCGGGATGCCATCACTCAGCAAGACCTCAAAGAATGGCTTGGCTATCTGGCGTCCGATGAACTCGAGGGACGCGCGACATTCACCGAGGGCATGGGTCTGGCGGCCGCTTACATCGCCGAACACTTGCGCTCGTGGGGCGTCAAACCCGGAGGCCCGAACGGCTCTTACTTCCAGCGAGTCCCGGTGCTCGGCGTCAAGAGCGATAACAAATCGACCGTCACCGTTGAAGCTAACGGGCAGATTCGCACATTCAAAAACAAAGAAGGCGTCACGTTTCCTTCGAACTCCGGCGGCAAACGCTCGGTCACGTCGGATCAGATTGAATTCGTCGGCTATGGGCTGAATGCTCCGCTTGCCAATCACAATGACTATGCGGGGCGGAATGTGAAAGGGAAGACGGTGGTGTGGCTTGGCAGCACGCCGCCAAAAGGAATGGACGGCCGGCAATACTTTCGCACGCTCGGCGGCCGCGCTAGATACGCGACTGAACAGGAAGGCGCGATCGCAAGCATAGGGGTGAGCGGCGGCTTTCGAAGGGGCGGCCAGGGTGCACAGGCTCAAGCCGGTCAGGGACAAGGTCAAGCACAAGGAGCGCAAGCGGACGGCGGTCAACGCCCGGCTGGTCAGGGACAGGGCGGACAAGGAGTCCCAGCGGGAGGAAATCAGTTTGGCGCTCAATCTGACAGCGCGGACTTCACAACTGTACAGCGGCTCGACGGCCCGAATCCGTCGGCGATCACCGCGCAAGATGAGTTCTTCGAATTCCTGTTCAGCGGCGCTGAGGTGAAGTACGCCGAATTGAAAGAGAAAGCCTCGAAGGGCGAGCCGCTTCCGGCAGTCGCGTTGAAAAACGTCCGGATCACCTTCAACGTCGATGCCGAGTATCAAGTCGTGCGCACGCAGTACACTCGAAACGTTGTCGGCATAGTCGAAGGCTCGGATGCGAAACTCAAAGACACCTACGTTGCGTTCGGCGCGCATTACGATCACGTTGGTTATGCGGAAGGCGAAGTGATCAAGGGCGCGAACGGCCCGATGCGAAGCGGCGCGCGAGGCCCGGTCACAGAAGGCGCGGTGGAAGATCGAATCTGGAACGGCGCGGATGACGACGGCTCGGGCACGGTCACCATGATGGGAATCGCCAAGGCATTCGCGACCGGCTCAAAGCCGCGACGCTCGGTGATCTTCGTCTGGCATACGGGTGAGGAGAGAGGGCTGTGGGGCTCGCGATACTTCGCCGACTATCCGGCGGTGCCGATGGATAAGCTCGTTGCTCAAGTGAATATGGACATGGTCGGGCGCAATCGCGACAACAAGTCGGAAGAAGCAAACACCGTTTACATCGTCGGTTCGGATCGAATCAGCACGGAGTTTCACAACATGACGGTTGATGCGAACGGCGCGCTCGCGAAGCCTTTGAAACTCGACTACGAGATGAACGACCCTACGGACCTCGAGCAGGTTTACTATCGCAGCGATCATTACAGCTACGCGGCGAAGGGCGTGCCGATCGTGTTCCTGACTACCGGGCTTCATCAGGATTATCATCACAACACCGACAGCGTCGAAAAGATCAACTACGAAAAGATGGCGAGGATAGGGCAATACGCGTATGAGATCGGGGCGCGCGCGGCGAATCTGGATCACGCGCCGGCTCGAGACAATCTCGGCCCGCGAGTCGGCAAGACGGTCACGGGTAGGCTCAAGTTCTAGCAGGAGCAATTCCAGAAGAACTGCGGGCGCCAATCGGGGCCCGCCGCTCCGCCCGCCGTGCTCCGCCCCGGTGTGGAGTTGACGAGTTCGCTAGCAGAGGCGGAAAATCGTACGCGAGTTGAGGTCTAGGCAATTGCGACTTCATCCGAGGAGTACGACGAAACAAGACATAAGAAGAAAGGGAGCCCAATGTCGAAAGACAAGCCGGGAGTCTTATTCCACATACGCTTCCCCGTTACGGTTCTAGGAGTAATCCTACTGCTTAGCCTGACTTTGATAGTCTTGTATAGGTTCCTACCGCCTTTCCGTTCGGGTATAGTGTTTATCGGTGCGGTTCTTGCCGCGAGCGCGACCATCTATGGCGCCTTTTTCACTGCTTATAACGTGCGTAAAGGAATTGAAGCACTTGAGCAGAGCAACCGAGACAAACATGTGTCAACCGCTTGCGCCTTTATCGAGCGGTGGAACTCCCCAGCCCTCCGTGAAATCAAAATGGAAGCATGGCATATTAAGGATCAGATAAAAGACAAATCGCAAGAAGAGGTCGGGGCCGTGCTTGACGCAGACGAGAAGCAGCGAGCAACGCTTTTAGCGGTCCTCAATTTCTTTGAGGAAATAGCAATATCGATTACGGTTAATGGTGCTGATGAGCAGGTAACCAAATCCTTCTTCAGGTTTTTGGCACTGGAGATGTTTAATTCCTCATACAAATGGATAACGTACTACAGACAAAAGCACAACGCTCCTCGAATCTTTGTGGAGTACGAAACCCTTTACAATCGCTGGAAGTGAATCTACAACCCTGCCTATTAAAAGGGTGCTGAGCCTTCTTTACGCATAACTATCTTCTCCTCTTATAAAGAGGCTATGTTAGGAAGCAGGAGATGTCAAGGATTCCTATGGATTCCTTGACACATCTTAATGGGGCTTACTAAGATGAGCCTCTGTTAGAAGTCAATTTCCATTCTTCGCAGGTGAGCAGATGACCGATCTCTTGGCGCTTTTTCTGCAAGCTCCGCCCAGAACCAGCCCTGTTCCGTCGGCCGGCGGGTCGGCGCCTCCGATCTACGGCTACATCCCGATCGTGATTTTCTTTTTGATCGCGGTGTTGCTGCCGGTTGCGCTGCTGGGTTTATCGCGACTGGTTCAGAGGCGAGTATTTGAACGAGAGAAGCTCCTCCCGTACGAGTGCGGTGTAGATCCGATTGGCGATGCTCGTGATCGGTTCTCAGTCCGATTCTATATTGTCGCGATGTTGTTTTTGATCTTCGACGTCGAGACCATTTTCCTGTTTCCGTGGGCGGTGATCTATGATCGGCTCGCAGTGTTCGGGCTGGTCGAGATGTTGATGTTCATCGGCATACTCGTTGTCGGCTATTACTACGCCTGGCGGAAGGGCGCGCTCGAGTGGGCGTAGTGGAATTGCGTATTGTGGATTTCGGATTGAGGATTGAAACCGGGAAAGTTAGATAATGGCAAAAGAGAGAGAAGAAATCGTAGAGTCATCGAGCGGCATCATCACAACGACGGTTGATTTTGTTTTCAATTGGGCGCGAAAGTCCGCGCTGTGGCCGATGACGTTTGGTTTGGCTTGCTGCGCGATCGAGATGATGGCTACGGGTGCATCGCGTTTCGATATGGATCGCTTCGGCGCTGGAGTCTTTCGTCCGAGCCCGCGTCAATCGGATTTGATGATCGTTGCCGGCACTCCCACCCTGAAGATGGCGCCGATCATCAAGCGCGTGTGGGATCAGATGCCCGAGCCAAAATGGTGCATCGCGATGGGCGCGTGCGCATCGACCGGCGGGCCGTTCCCGACTTACTCGACGCTGCAGGGTGTCGATCGAATCGTTCCCGTAGACGTTTACATTCCCGGTTGTCCGCCGAGACCCGAAGCATTGCTGTACGGCCTGATGCGGCTCCAGGATAAGATCATGCAAGAGCAGCCGACGCGCTTCGTCTTCGGACGCGGCAATGTCAGCCAGGAAGACGTTGAGGGCGCCGCCGCCACGGCTGAGGGCGCGAACGCCGCGGCTTAGCACTCACACATTACGATAGATAAGAGGCGCAGGAGATCGCTTGCCTGCGCCTTTTCATTTAAGACTCGGCGATGACATCTGCAACAACACCGCTTGAACAGAACCTGATCGAGCGGATCAAACGTGACGGCCGGATTACATTTCGCGATTTCATGCAGGCTGCGCTGTACGATCCGGATCTCGGCTACTACAACACCGAACGAGGGAAGATAGGGCCCGAGGGCGACTACTTTACTTCAAGCAATGTTCACCCGGCGTTTGGAGCGGTGCTAGCTCGCGCGTTTGCCGAGATGTGGGGCGACTCATCCGAAGCGTTGACGATCATCGAGTTCGGTGCCGGGACCGGTCAGCTTGCGTGCGACGTGCTCACGGCAATGTGCGACGAGCATCCAGGACTATTCGACGGCCTGACTTATGTCATTGTCGAAACGAGCCCGGCTATGCGTGACCGTCAGCGCGAAAAGTTGTCGGCATTCGCTGATCGCATTCGTTGGACTGAACTCGAGGAACTCGAGTGCGCTCCGGTGCGAGGCATTGCGTTCTCGAATGAATTCGTTGACGCGCTGCCAGTTCATCGAGTGCGTTACAGTGCGGGCTCGCTTGAAGAGAGTTACGTAACGTCGCCCGCTCGAAGCGAAGAGCCCGGGACCCTCTCTCAAAGTTGGGGTAAACCGTCTACCGATCGCCTGGCCGAGTATGTCGATCGAATTCAGGTTAAGCTTCCAGAGAATCAAATAGTCGAGATCAATCTGGATGCCGTCGATTGGCTTTCGCGGATGCCTCGCGCTCTCGCGTCAGGATTCCTGATGACGATCGATTATGGCGATCTTTGCGAAGCGCTGTGGACGCCCGACCGGCTCGGAGGAACGCTGCGATCATTTCACAATCACAGGCTGATCGAATCGCCGCTCAGCCGCTTGGGTGAACAGGACATAACCGCGAGCGTGAACTTCACGGCGTTGATCGAATATGGCCGCGAGTTCGGATTTGAGCCTGTGAGCTTCGAAAGGCAGCCCGCCTTTTTGATGCGAATGGGGCTGATCGAAAGAATCGCTGCGAGTTATCGGCCCGATGAGACGCTCGATGATTTGAAACAGAGGCTGGCCGTAAAGAATCTGTTCGTGCCCGGCGGAATCAGCGATAGCTTTCGCGTGCTCATTCAGAGGAAGCAACACTAAATGCTTCTTCACGTAAGAGATCGAAAACGATGATGACTGACCACATCCTGCCGATATGTCTCGGGATTCTCGTAATCGCTTTCCTATATTCATCGGTGGGTCACGCGGGGGCATCGGGTTACATCGCGGTGATGACGCTGTTTGGCCTTGCCACGACGGTCATCAAACCAGCCGCCCTCCTGCTGAATATCCTTGTGGCCAGCTTAACGGTATGGCAGTTTTGGCGGGCCGGGCATTTTTCGTGGCGGCTGTTCTGGCCGTTTGGCGTGCTGTCGGTTCCCTTTGCTTTTCTCGGGGGGTACATCAATCTGCCAACCCACTTTTTCAAAATACTGGTGGGAGCGGTTCTGCTTTATTCGGCCGCGCGATTCTTTATCCAAACGAGCCCCGACGCCGAGCCTCACGAACCTTCAAAACCTATTGCGCTTGCCACGGGCGCGGGGCTCGGACTCCTGTCAGGCCTGACGGGAACCGGCGGCGGCATCTTCCTGACGCCTCTTTTGATCTTCATGCGGTGGGCAAGAACAAAGACTGCGTCGGCGGTCTCGGCGATGTTTATCCTGGTTAATTCGATCTCCGGTCTACTTGGCAATATCAGCAGTACGCGAGAGCTTCCTCTGTTCGCATTGCCGATGGTAGTGGCCGCGGTTGCCGGCGGGGCGGCAGGATCATATCTTGGAAGCCGTCAGTTCTCGCCGAACCTCATAAAGAAAATGTTGGCCGTCGTGCTGACGATCGCGGGATTCAAGCTGATTCTTTTTCCATAGCGGAGCTAACTGAACTCTGACGAGCTATCGCGACATACGGCAGGTTGCGATACTTCTGTTGATAGTCCATGCCATACCCGACGACGAACACGTCGGGTATCTCAAATCCCCGATAAGCGATCGGCAGGTCGATCAATCGGCGGGCCGTCTTGTCGAGCAGCGCGCATATATCGACGGACGCCGGATTGCGTCGCTTGAGCGCCTTCACGAGATAATTCGCGGTCAGTCCCGTATCGATGATGTCTTCGATAAGGAGCACCGAGCGGCCGGCGATGCTCTCGTCGAGATCCTTGGTTATGCGCACGACTCCCGAGCCCGTTTGGCTCGCGTAACTGGAGATTCCCATGAAGTCGATCGAGCACGGAATTGTCAGCTCGCGAAGCAAATCCGCGGCGAAGACGAATGACCCTTTCAGTATCGCAATTACAGCAAGGTCTTTGCCGGCAAACCCTTGTGAGATTTCGAGGCCAAGCCCTGAAACCCGCTCCTGGAGCCGATCCTGAGGTATTAGCACCTTTCCAGGCTCGAATTCAGCGGTCGAAAAATTTTTCATGATTTTTTTCGCGCATGAGTGCATTTTTTTGTTGACAAAAAACTTTGCTGTGGTACTATCACACCCGCTCGGTTGGCAACAACCGGGTCCGATCCCGAGAGGTTGAAGTTGAAATTCTCTAGTTCGCGTGCTCGTTGAAGCTTCGCAAGAAGTGGAGATGGTACGCGGAACTTCAGTGTGGTGGCAGAAGCCCGAAAGGGTTTCGCGCGCTGGGGTCCTTTGGATCTCGGCGACGGGAATCCGCAAGGGTTCCCAACATTAACGCTGAGGGCCTGAGGATGGAAACGGAGATCACTCGGGATCGTTATTTTCATGGACGGAATTCTTCCGCGCGAGGCCGAGCGCAGCGTAAAAGCCGGACCCCGGGCGCAACCCATCACTCATTCACCCCATCTTCCGGAAAGCTGCCGCTGCCTGCGAACTTCTCGATCAACTTCCGATAGTCCGAAGCATACAACACCTTAATGTTGACCTCCGGGTAGAGGTCGCGAAGCCTTCTGATCTTGCGGTTTTTTCTGGTGACCAGCGGTTGCCGCGCGGTGGTCAACTCGACGTAGAGATCGTGACCGGGCAGATAAAAGTCCGGCGTGAAGCTGCTTGCCACGTTGCCTTCTTCGTCCCACTCGACCGCAAACGTGCGTGGTTCGTATTGCCACTCGATGTGATAGAAGTCGAGTATTCGGGCAAACTCCGCTTCGGACTCGTGAGCGAAGCTGATCGGATGCCGGGCCGGAACTTCGGGTTCGTCGTCATCGCCGAAATTCTCCTCGAGCACTGCTACGGCTCGCTTGAGCTCGGGCAGCAACGCAGCCGGAATCTCAATCGTCTGTTCCGTGGTCGAGATCCTTCCCGCGGGGTGCTGCTCTTTTATCACGATGAACTGATGCCCATCGCGCTCGGCTATTTGTATAGTGACCTCGGTGCTGGTACTGACGCTGAAACGGCTTACTTCATCGGGTCGCTCTTCAAACTTCGTGGTCATAACAAACCTTGCTCGAACCGAACCCAGATCCTGCTCGCTCGAAGCGCACCCGCTGAAGGGGCGGCGCGGGCGCTATCGTTCCCGGGCCTTCGGACTACCAATGTGATTACAAGGCAGTGATGCCGTCAACCATGACCTCAAATGACGAAACCCCCGCCATGCGTCGCGAACGGCGCAAACGGGGGTCGTTTCAAGCGCCAGTGTACCTCAGTGCTCATTCAAACACAAACAGAGCCATCAAAGTTCGTAAGCGTCAGCCTACTATTCGCGCTTTTTTGAGACGGAACAATTGAAGAAGCGTTGGATGGCGCCACCTGTGCCTGGCGATGCTGGCATCGCTCGAATGACTGAACTTTGTCGCTGCGGCACGGGGCTCAGAGAACTAACTGAACGACGCGTAGAAACTCCTGATTGCTGAAAGGCTTTGCGAGCGCATAATCGGCGCCTAGCGATTTGGCTAAAACCAGATAATCCTCAGGCGAGACCCTGCCGCCTCCGGACATCGCTATGATCTTGATGCCGGCGTTGTTATGTCGCACCTGCCTGATAGTGTCCAAACCTTCTTTGTCTGGCATGATCAGGTCGGTGATCACAAGATCCACGGGGTGCTCGCATCGAATCCTGATTGCCTCATTGCCGTTGCACGCTTCCTGGACCTGGTGCCCTGCGCGCGTCAGAACAATCTTGAGCATTGTCCTCAATTGTTCATCATCGTCTACGAGCAAGATGTTTGACATATGTTTTACGGCCTGAGCGCCGGGATAAACCGGCGGGTTGTAGTGAATGAAAGAGTCATACGTTAAAGGTCTAGCCAACCGTGACGGCCCCGAGTCATGCGCCGGCGCTCGTAAGGGCGACGACGAAGCGTTGACAGGGGAACGTGCAGGCAGGGTATTGAGCCGCGAAATAGACTTAGATCGGGATGCCGACCCTGTAGGAGAAAGGGGAAGGCCACAATCGACGCGCCGGTATGGCAAGGCGCGGAGG
>Ga0207684_10001812_pt1 | contig 22331 bp, 21 predicted proteins | sample KBSK5501metaG_FD_184342 | JGI IMG/M metagenome (GOLD analysis project Ga0207684, IMG submission 184342) | Corn, switchgrass and miscanthus rhizosphere microbial communities from Kellogg Biological Station, Michigan, USA - KBS K5-50-1 metaG... | ecosystem: Host-associated > Plants > Roots >...
GAGAGCATAACCGATACCCCATGCTATCAATCCGCAGGCTACAAAAACTATGGCGAACATGAGCAGTCGTCGCCACCAACTTTTTGGTGGTTTAGGCCGACGTTGTGGACGAGCTACTCGCGTTGTCTGTGGTGGATGTTCCACTCTTGTCATGCCAGGAGGACGTTGAGGGATAGCACGTTGTTTCCCGCTGCCATTACCATTAGTGGCAGCAAACAATTTGCCGGAGGATCGATCACTGGGATCGTATCCTGGGCCCTGTCGGCCTTGCATAGTCTAGTCTCCTGCTAGATACATTATTTGACTGCGATCGTTGCTCTGCTTTGCAACAACCGTGATACATGTTACGGATTTAACATGATTGCACCAACTAGTTTCACGTGAGCACGGTCTAACTGTTCTTGTGCCTGTTTTGCCTGTTCGCGAGTGGTGCGACCGGTAATGACTGTCAACAATGTCTGATCAGTTAATGCGCCAATAAGTGAAGCATCAGCGCCAGCTAATACTGGTGAGCAATGATAAATTACGATGCCTGGCGCGCTTCCTGGTTCAACCAGGACCTGGCGAATACTATCCATGCATTCGTCTAATTTAGGTGATAGCAACAGTGTTGCCCCCTCCGAAGTTGAAGTGCCTGAGGAGAGTATTTGCAAGCCTGGAATGAACGTTGATTGTAGGTGTTCGGATATTTTCTGTAGTGTAATCGATGTTTCCTCTAACAAATCGCTTAAGCCAGCACTCGTGTCAAGTCCGAAGCGTTGTTGGAGGCTGGTAGTACGTAAATCGGCATCAACCAGAATTGTCTTATAGTCGCTCTGCGCTGCTACAATAGCCAGATTTGCGGCGATGGTGGCTTGATCTGCATACTCGGATACTGAAGTGAGGAGCAGTGAATGAACATGTGAAGGCTCATTAGTATTGGTCTCCCAGTTAAAGCGAATATTAGCAAACAATGTATGAAAAGCTTCGCTATAAGAGGTATTTCGATCGTAGTCTGTAAGCAGTGCATACTGCTCTTTTGATTGGTTGCCCATGGAGTTAGCTCCTTCAGGTTACTATCATGTTAATCGGCGGAGATTACCGGGGACAATCTCTGCCTGCCAACTGCCTTTCGTACTATACTCAAGATGAGTGAATCCTGTCAAGAATAGAGATACGAAGGTCAGGGCCTTTTGAACACCGTTCATTTCCGAGAAACTGGCGACCGAGAGCGACCTGGAGACGGCGCATGGGGTACAACTGCATAAATGGGAACTCCGAGCAATTGAGTTACCTCGTCTTTGCTTCTGATACGATCATCAAGATAATCGAGGAGGAATGTCAACGAGATACCTAGCGCGAGTGCGATTAGCAACATGAGAAGGAACAACGATACTTTATTTGCGGATGATCCAGGCACTGAAATTGGATCAGGAGCTGCGGTGATTACCCGCGCAGATACTTGGGGTGGCACAACATTACCTGTCGAGTTTTGTGTTGCATTGTTTTTAATCGCATAATCGAGATAGGTACCTATTTTTGCAATACTCACCTCTCCAAATGCATTTGCTATTGCCCATGCTCCCGCTGGTGTACTCCAGTTGGTAGTGATCGTAACAAGACTATGCACGCGAACAGCGGTGAATGCCTGACCTATTGCGGCAGTGTTCTGCCAGTCACCAACATCTGCGTTGGCACCGTATCGCTGTTGAATCAGACTCATATCCTGTCCAATTTGATTGGTAATGGCGTTGTCGAACTCATGCGAAGTGAGGATAGGACCAGCTACCATTGCATCGGCAAGGGCTTCAGAAACGGTAATGTAGTTTGCGCTGTTCTGGTCTCCATTGCTGGTTGGTTGCAAGCCAATTTGGATGGTTATGTTAGAGCTATATGCTTTCAAGGCTCCGGGCGTTTTTCTCAGGTGGTAGTATTGATAACCGACGTATAGAGCTACTATTCCTACTACCAGTGCTACTACCCATATACGTCGCCAGATGATTGTCCAATATGTTCGTAGTTCCACGTTCTGTACTCCCTATTATCGTATCAGTTCGCTTGTTGGCGTGCGTAAATCTCTTGTTTTTCCTTCACTCATCTTGGCTTCAATAAACTGTAGGATGCGGCGGTGGAAGCGAGGCTTATCAAATTCGAGTGCATGATCACGAATAGTCTGTGGATCAAACCTTCGTTCGTCAAATGATTCCAGTACTTCTACCAGGCTCTCAACAGTCTGTTTTTGGAAAAAAGTTCCGGTTACATTATCGATGACTGATGCCAGCGCACCTCCTGCAGCGTACGCGATTACCGGCCTTCCCGATGACTGTGCTTCCAGAGGCGTGATGCCAAAATCTTCTTCACCAGGTAGTAGAAATGCGCGGCAGTGAGCATAGTAGTGGAGTACTTCCTCATCGGAAAGTCGACCCATAAAACGAATTGTAGGTCCAGCAATGCTCTTAAGACGGTTTTCGTCACGTCCACTACCAATAATTACCAGGGGTAACTGTAACCGATTGCAAGCCTCAATTGCCAGGTCAATGCGCTTGTAGGGCATGAAGCGGCTGACAATAAGGAAGAATCCTTCCGGTCGGGTTGTTACATCGAATGTGAAGCGACTGGCTGCAACAGGAGGGGGAATGACAACTGCATCTCGCCGGTAGTACTTTTGAATTCGATCAGCTACTACAGGAGAATTGGCGATGAAGTGATCCACGCGCATAGAGCTTGTTTGATCCCAAACACGTAGTCCTGTAATGAAAAAAGGTAATATGCTTCTTGAAATTCCACCCAGCCGCTCGCGTTCTACATATTCATCGTAATTCCAGCACCAACGCATGGGGGTATGACAATAACAGATGTGCAAGGTTTCCGGTCGAGTAACCACACCTTTACCAAAAGCGCTGGAACTGCTGAGAACGAGATCATAGCCGCGCAGATCAAGTCGCTCCATTGCAAATGGGTAGATAGGTAAGAATGGTTGATGGTGTTTTTTTACCAGTGGCAGCTTCTGCATAAAGGATGTGCGAATATCAATGCTCTCGAAGGCGGTATCGACTCGCTTAGGATCATATATTGATGTATAAATAGGGGCATCAGGAAATATTTCATGCAATGCTAAAACAACTCGTTCGGCGCCACCCATTTGATTCAAATAATCATGTACCAAGGCTACTTTCATCTAGTAAGCTCCTCGGCCGAATATGACAACCGGAATGGTGCGTAATAGCGTCTGGAAATAGAGGCGTAATGACCAGTTTTCGATGTAATACAAATCCATCAGCATACCCTCATCAAAACTAATATCGCTACGACCTCGAACTTGCCAAAGACCAGTCATACCGGGTTTGATGGCTAATCGTCCTTTTTGCCACTCTTCATATTGGGCTACTTCATGCGGAAGCGCGGGACGAGGACCTACGAGGCTCATCTCACCTCTGATAACGTTAAAAAGCTGAGGAATCTCGTCAAAGCTTGTATGACGTAGAAATCTTCCCACTGTTGTTATACGTGGATCATCCTTGATCTTGAAAAGTGGCCCTTGAGCTTCATTCTGTGCCAACAAATCTGCAAGTCTCGCATCCGCATTTTTAAACATCGAGCGGAATTTGTAGACTTTGAATGGTCGCCCTTCGAGACCTATACGTGTTTGTTTGTAGAGAATGCCGCCTGGCGAACTGATTGCAATTGCCAGTGCTATACAGAGCCAGACAGGAAAACCTATGATTAGAATAAGGAGGCCTACAATAACATCAACAATGCGCGTGACAAATCCTTGCAATGAGTTGATAGACACCTGCTTGATACCGATCAAAGGAATACCCTCGATTGCCTCCATATCAATACGTGACAGGCTCAACTCATACAAATCGGGAACGAGTTTGAAAGATGTTCCCAGTCGTTCACAGAGGCGCACACTGCGTATAGATTGTTGGTGCAAATGTGAGGGCAATGCGATGATGACTTCATCAATTTGCATTGAGCGAATCACCAACCCCAGGTCATCCAACGTGCCAAGCATTTTAAATCGTCCGAAGTCACTCGGAGGCTCATTCAAATCGTGAAGGAAACCGACTATATTATAACCCAGGTTGGGATTTGCAACGATATGTTGCATGATCATTTTGCCCAGTCGACCTGACCCGACGACAAGCAGACGTGTCTCACCAAGGCCGAGCCGGTAGAGAATTCCCATTATCGATGAAACGATCAGTCTTGCAGCGCATAGGACAACAATAGCAGTTGCCCATACGAAAGGTACTAGCAAACGAGAATTTGAAATCGGTTGAAAGATGAAATAGTATGTGATGAGAATAGCCAAACCCAAAGTAGTGGAACTGACAATCGTCCATACCTGGCGAAACCAAGTTCCAGTCAAACGAATTTTATACAGGCCTCTCAATGCAAAAATTAGCATCAGACCGATCACAATACCGATTTCAAGTGACTGGAAATAATTAAATGGCGTAAGTGAATCTTGAGTTATTTTCTGAACGGTATGTGCATTATTCTCTATGCCAAGCAGGCTATAGCGAAATGTTGCCAGCAGTTTATTTTGGAAAAAGACAGTATAACGCAGGTAGTAGGCTAGATGAAAAGCAACAAATACCAATGTCGCATCCAAGGTGATCATGGCGATGCACTCGAAGATGCGCCACTGGCGGCGATGCGAGCGCCGTGCGGAGATAGCTTTCGTAATAGGACCAGTTGCTCCGCCTATCATATCGGTAGTTCCTGCCTGCCCTGCTTGTGGGGCGTGATCGATAGTACTCATACTTTCGGTTGTTTGTGACAGTTTACTGCTATTCAAACCTGAAGCCTCGCGGGGGGTAGAAAACTCGCCCCTATTTTATGAAAGAAACACTCTTCTTTAGATGTTGCGCTGTATGCAAAACTGCTGATTGCTCATAGACAGCGATAGTCTGTTCAGCCATCGTTCGGGCTGAGAATTGCTGTGCGACGGTGGTCGCCTGAGTTCGGCATCGCTGGCGTACAGCTCCATCAGTCAAAGCCTGATATATAGCCCCTGCCATTGCCTCCGAATCATGCGGGTCTACCGTCAATGCCAGTGTAGCTCCTGCCTCGGGCAAACTTGAGACATTAGAGGTGACCACCGGAATTCCACATGCAAGCGCCTCTGTCACTGGCATACCAAATCCTTCATACAACGAAGGATACACAAAAACTGCTGCTGAGTGATACCAAAGCAGTTGTTCTGCATCCGACACGAATCCAGGGAAAATGACTTCTGATTCTAATCCAAGTTCCTGGACTCTTTGGAAAGTCGCATCATACAACCAACCTTTTCCGCCTGCTAACACAAGTTTCTCGTCTCGGCTGTAAGTAGCTCTCAATTGTGCGTATGCATCGATGAGAGTCGTAATATTCTTGCGTGGCTCCAATGTACCTAGATAAAGAAGATATCCCATCGTTAATCCATGTGCCTGGCGATAGGATTGTACATCCTCATCAAGTACAACGTTGGAAAAGCGTTCATCGATGCATGGATAGACCGTACGTATGTGTTTTGCGGTGATACCTGCTAGTTCAATAGCATCTTGTTTGGTACTATTTGAGTTTGCTATGATCATCGTCGCGCGATGCAGACTACGCATTGTGAACGTGCGATGGTACACATGCTTTGAGCGAGTCAAGACATGTGGATATCTTAAAAATGCCAGATCATGTAGCGTTACTACTCCTGCGCAACTGTGAGGTAACCTTTCTGGTAACACATTCGCCGGTGAATGGAACACATCAATACGCTTTTCACGAAGTAGTGCAGGAAGCTTCAATTGTTCCCATGCGACTCTTGAAATGGGTCTTGACTCGGGCCAGGATACAGGAACATAGCTAATTTGAGTTTGCTTTGAGTTTCCTGCCGTGTTTTTCCTTATAACCTCTTTGAGACATTCAACTACTTCCTGACCATTAACAAAAATCGTGTATTCATGCTGTCCTGGTTGATTTGCCAATTCAGTTAGCAGGTAAAGGATGTAACGACTGATGCCGCCATTCCGATAATTCTGACTAAAAGATAGCAGTTGGGCATTGATACCGATATGCATACGATTAACTTCTCTGAAAGGTAGTTCTCTCTAAAAGATATTACTCTACTATTACTAACGTGTTACTCTGTATTTCAGGAGTGATAGAAGCTTGTTCTCATGGCTGTATAACGTCTCTGGAATTATGCAGGTAACAACCCTAGACATTTATTGCATCCTTTGCCACAGCAGGTAGTTATCCTGGAAAATTGGGTGGATCTCGCCTTGTGTGTAAAGCGCACTTAACGCTGCTTGTATAGTTGTATTGTAAAGCGCGTGCTGGGGGAGAGTGGTTATCGTTGCACCATGAGCAGCGGCTACTGAACTTAACACATCTATAGAGCTGCGAGCCTCTCCATTTGCAAGTGAACTTCGCACTTGTTCCAGGATGCTTTCTAATCGCTGAACGGTATATTCAATAACCCGTTTAACGTAATCGGGCGAGCTATATATTTCCCCATGTCCAGGGACTACTAGCCTAAACGGTGTGGTTTTTGTTTTCGGTGTACTTCCGCTCATTTGTGTGAGTGCGGTAGCACTTGACGCGGTAGGGTCGTTCACAAATGGTTCTTTCGAAGAACTTCCGTCCGTTTGTGTGAGTGCGATAGCACTGGAGGTGGTAGCGTCGTTGATAACCGTTTTCAGGAAACTGAGGGTCTTCAGTCCTTCCTGAATGTCTGTATAGAAAGGAATACGATGTTTATCAAGAATCTCAGGTGTGAAAAAGGCATCACTGATAAAAAGCGTATTGCCATAAGCTACGCCGACCTGTTCACTGCTATGTCCCGGTAAGGAAATGACTTTTAAGGGAATCTGGTCCACCGACTGTTCATTTCCTTCGAGAATCACATCGGCCGTACACGGTTTTGCCAGAAAAAATTTGTGCTGCAATTCTCTTGGAGGCTGTGCACCGCCAAAGAGGTAAAGTGGTTCCAGGATTGGCCCGGACATTACAGATGCCTCAATACGGGTAGCAAAGACTTTCAAACCTGTCTGTCGCACCAGGTAGTGAGCTCCGCCAAAGTGGTCTGCATGAGCGTGAGTGATGAGCAATGCTGTTGGTGTCAGTCCCAACTTCTTTACCTGCTTTAGTATATTCTGGCCAGTTTCTTTATCCATACCACTGTCAATGATCAGGCAGTGGCCTTCATGCGCCATGATGCCGATATTTGCCCCGCCTTGAATTATCCAGGTGTTTTCTTGAAGTTCAATCAGTTGCATTGTTTACCTCATTAAGAGAAGAATAGTCCTTGTTCTGGGACAAAGGTACCGATTTTCTCATCCCTGTTTTCTTCATGATAGCATTAGTATAGTAGTTGCTCATTCTTGTGTGCTTAAGTATGAAAGAGTATACTCATGCAGAATGTTGCGGAGAAAGCAACTGAAAAATTATAATGGGCGAAAAACCAGGGTGCGTTGCGTTTTTCTCTGCGTCGGTGTATTATAGCCTAAAGTTTTGAATACGCGCAATACAATTCAGTAGCGTTGTGATACATTTGAGGTTTTCCACAGTGCATGAACAGCACAAATCGAGTGGACAATCGCCACGGTTGTCCCAGCTTTACGGGAGATAAGTGCGTTGGCGAAACAGCTCCGTCTTGATGTTGCACAGCTAACCGATGTTGGCCGAAAGCGTGAACATAATGAAGATAATATGGCCTTTGTCATCCCCAAAGATACACTAGTGATGGCAAGCAAGGGCGCGTTATTCATTGTGGCCGATGGTATGGGAGGACATGCAGCAGGAGAGGTTGCAAGTGAAATTGCTGTAGATACAGTAAGCAATATGTATTATCAGGGAGACAGCAATGATGCGACTGTTTCTCTGCTACGCGCCATTAAACGCGCAAATTCATCCATCCACCAACGTGCAGCAGAAAACCTGTTACGTACTGGTATGGGAACAACATGTATTGCGGCAGTGTTGCGCGGAAACATCGCATACATAGCCAATGTCGGCGATAGCCGTGCATATCTTCTTCGAGGAAACCAGGTCAAACAGATATCACAAGATCATTCCTGGGTAGCTGAACAGGTAAGGGCCGGTTTACTTACGGAGGAGCAGGCACGCACACATGCTCAGCGTAATGTTATTACGCGTTGTCTCGGTACTCAGGCAGAAGTCGACGTCGATGTCTTTCACGAAGAATTACATGAAGGAGACTCTTTAGTACTTTGCACCGATGGATTGTCAGGATTAGTCAGCGATGAAGAGTTAGTGCGCATAGTTGATCAATTTGTGCCACAAGAGAGTGTCTATCATCTAGTAGAACGAGCTAACGAGAATGGCGGTCCGGACAATATTACAGCCATTGTCGTACGGGTTCAGGAGGTTGGTGAAGAGCCACCAAGCGTGCGCTACCCTGTTGGTGTCGGCGGGCGCGAAATGGGTGAAGATACTGTTACTCTTGGCATGTCCTCCGATACAACATTAGGGACAGGTGTCAGTAACGGCGAGATAGGTATATCCAGTGGACCCTTGCGTCTGAGCAGTGGCCCATTAATCTCTTCTCCCGATAGCATTACCGCTCCTCAGCCTGCGTTGGGAAAACGACAAGGTGGTCGAGGTCGTCTTTTTTATCCTACACTTGCCTTAATTGCACTCCTTCTTATTTCGCTGATTGGCGGAGGAGCGTTCTACTTGTTACGATCTAACGAGAGCCAGGCTGCCAATCAGGCTTTAGATGCTGCACAACTACAAATTACGAACGTTATTACTGAAACCCCCTCGTCTGCTCTCAAGACCCTGGCATCTGCACAGACCGCTCTGGCGTCTGTGCAGAAAAACTATCAGCTCAATGATGTGCAGATGCAGCGTGTGAGCGCTCTTCAAAATGAGCTTGTAAGCCATGTCCAACGTGCGATTTCCGCCTACAACCAAAATGCCAAAATCTATGTATTGCATTGTAATGGCACAACTCATCCTATCGACAACACCAGCTCGCATACAACTCCCGAAAGTATCGCCTTTGCAGATGGTTTAAAGACCATTCCTTTTCTCTACACATTGGGACTCAACAATTTCTTGTACCAAATCACTAGTCAATACGGTATGGTGAGTCCTCTGGCTGCTGGTAAGATTATTCCTCAATTTGTGAGTATGGCAAGCAATGGGTCATTGCTTTTTCTCTTGCAGAAGCAGGTGAACGGCAATGCTCCACCTATTTTTACTCTTACTGTAAACCAACCGGGTCAGCAGGGAGTAGTGGGAGCTCCCATCTCTTCGGCTCAAATTGGTGCAAATTTTACCGATAATACGTACCTCCCTGCCTTTATCACTGCCTGGGGTAATACTGTGTATGTGATGCTTGCCTCACAGTCCGACCAAGGGAATGCTCGTATTTTACGTTATGTTCTCGATACCAAAGAGCATCTCAGCCCGGGGAATGAGACGAAAATTTCAGTCTCAGCACCCATTGTGAGTATGGCGGCTTTCCCGAGTCAACTGTTCCTGCTCTTGTCAAGTGGCGATGTGCAGAGCTTATCATTAGTGAGTGGGAGCCAGCCTTCCGCTCCACCGATGCCAGTGCTTGTCCAGCCTCAAATAGCGCCACCCCTGGCGACAAACACCAGTGACTATAGCGCGAAAACACCTGTACCGACAGTGACAGCCGTTGACCCGAATGGAAGTGCTGCATTAACGATTCCTGGCCCATCGCAAGCCAATCCAGCCATGTTGACAGCTGGTCAGATACATGGTGTTCCACATCTCTATATTGGGGATCCAGCCAATCATCGTGTCCTCAATTTGGAAGCCAGTCAAAGTGGGTCAACTACCTCAACTCCAACAGGAAAAAATGTAACAGCCAGTAGTGTAAAATTCCAGTTGGACCAGCAGTATGTCTCATACTCGGATTTAAAACAGGTGAAAAGCCTTGCTGCTGATCGACAGGGCAATCTGCTTGCTGCCTTATCACAAAATTCTCCCACAACGGCGAGCCTTGTCTCGATCAATACAGGTACACAGAATGGAGTACCTGAAAATTGCCCGGCGACATAACAAGGTATTTGATCCGGATCAGGGGTTTATCCGGTGCCAGGGTAATTGGAGTAGTAGTATTTCTCGGTTTCGTAATCTGCATTTTTGCATGCATATGAAATTTACTTAAAAGATTTAGCAAGGAGTAGTGATAACTGTGGGTTTTGAGGTATATTATCGCACACATACGTGTGGAGAGTTAAATGCCAGCAATGTTGGCCAACAGGTTACACTGGCAGGTTGGGTGAATCGACGGCGGGACCATGGTGGACTTGTATTCCTTGATATACGAGATCGTTATGGTATAACACAGGTGATTTCCGATCCAGAACATGCTCCTGAGGTACATCGTATTGCTTCGGAACTACGTTCAGAATATGTCGTGCAGATCAGTGGGAAGGTAGTACCTCGTCTGGCAGGAACAGAAAACCCAAATTTGAGCTCTGGAGCAATTGAAATTGCTGCCGACGATATAATAATCCTGAATCCTTCACGTACAACTCCTTTCCCGATTAGTGACAATATACAGGTTGATGAGTCACTCAGGCTCAAATATCGTTATCTTGATCTTCGCCGACCCTCAATGCGAGACAATATTATACTACGTCATCGTGTGGTTAAAACTATACGCGATTACCTGGATGAGCGTGGATTCCTGGAGATCGAAACACCTATCCTGATGAAGAGTACTCCGGAGGGCGCTCGTGACTATCTTGTCCCAAGTCGACTCTACCCAGGAGAGTTTTATGCCTTACCGCAATCACCACAACAATTAAAACAATTGCTGATGGTAGCTGGCATGGATCGTTACTTCCAGATTGCGCGCTGTTTCCGCGATGAAGATCAACGCTCTGACCGGCAACCGGAATTTACCCAGTTGGATCTGGAAATGGCGTTTGTGGCTGAAGAAGACGTGATGTCTCTCATTGAAGGGTTATTGATTGAACTGATCGAAAAGACAACCAATAAACGCATTAAAGAACTGCCTTTCCCTCGATTGACGTATGCCCATGTCATGGATCGCTATGGCACAGATCATCCTGATTTACGATTTGATCTTCCACTTGTCGAGATATCGGATATTGCCTCGGAAGGGAGTTTTGGCGTCTTCCAGAATGCGCTCGCAGCCGGAGGCATGGTCAAAGGTATTCGTGTGCCGGGAGCGGGAGGTTATAGTCGTAAAGAAATAGAGGAACTCACCGAGTTTGCCCGCTTGTTGGGGGCAAAGGGATTGGTATCACTGGCGATTAGTCCCACTAACGAGATTAAATCGCCACTAACCAAATTTATGTCTACGGAAGAGGTAAAAGCAATAATCGATCGTTTACAAGGAGAATCTGGTGACCTTTTGCTATTTGTCGCTGATAGCGCCAGGGTTTGTAACGATGTCCTGTTTCGTTTGCGAGTCAAGCTAGGCGAACGTTTGAAGCTGGTTGATCCAGACGAACTGGCGCTATGTTGGGTCGTTGATTTCCCCCTTTTGCATTATGATGAAGAAAGTCAACGTTACGAGGCCGAACATAATCCTTTCTCAGGCATGGATGAGGCACATATTGATCGGCTCGATAGCGATCCTTTGAAAGTACGTGCAAAACAATACGACATCATCTGCAACGGTTACGAGATAGGCGGTGGCAGTGTGCGTATCAATGTCGCCGAGCTTCAGCATAAGGTTTTCTTGTTGATGAAACTGAGTGATGAAGAAATCAAAGAGCAGTTCGGACATATGCTCGAAGCTTTCGAATATGGCGCTCCTCCCCATGGTGGTATTGCGCTTGGTTTAGATCGCCTGGTGATGTTATTCGCGGACGAAGACACTATCAGGGAGGTGATAGCATTTCCAAAGACACAGAGCGCCCAGGATTTATTGATGAATGCTCCCTCACCTGTAGATGAAAAGCAGTTGCAAGAACTGCATTTGCAAATAAGAACTGACGGGAAGAAATAGGCTTCTTTCGCTCTAGCTTTTCTGGAGTTTCCTGGTAAGAAGAACAATTATCGCTGCACATTGGCCAATGCTTACTGGCAATGATATGGCGGTCAGTAGCTGTTTGCGCTGCTTCCAATTAATAGGAGCAAGGGCAACAATGAGAAGTGCCATCTGGCTGGCACCAATCATACGATACCACCACGGACCTCCCCCCTGAGGAAGTTTACCCTGCTTCAAAGCGAGTAGAGGGTCCAGGTAGTGTATGATGGGAGGGAGAAGGCACCAACATGGCAGATTACCCCAGGCAACTGCTCCGGCGGCAGACCAGAGTGTAAGCCACGAATCCGCCTCTATATCGAGCACACCCCTCAGGTAAGTTGGACCAGCCCGCCGAGCCAGTGGACCATCGAGCCAATCAGTTACTCCAAGCAGAGGCATCAACCAACCAATCCAGCCGGCGGTGCCGTTACGGTCTCTGATTCCAGAAGCCACTAGCCCGGCGAGAACTGCCCCGGTTGCAGCTCGACTCAAGGTCAGCGCATCGGCCAACGATGATTGTTCTGGTCCGATTTTACGAATCATCGCGGAGAGAAACACACGTTGTACTATCAATGCCGTGGTGAGACCGGCCAGGTAGCGTAGCGTACTTCCCAGACCATAAGCCCGCCAAATTGCGAGAGTAGTTGGCACTACGGTGATCAGTTCGATGAGTCGGACAGAATACTTGAGATTTCCTTTGGATAAGCTATTGTAGCGAAGAAGTAGTCGTTGGATAAGTTCTTCATTAGCCATGAGCGTGTATCCTTTCACGGAGGTCTATAGATCAAAGGATGTGTTAAAAACAGTATAAGCTATGTTGTATGCTTTGATCAATTGTTACGAGAACTTCAAACTCTCTAGTATGAAAGAGGCCCTTACAATGGCGCAAGTCAACCAGGCAGATAATGGAAATACTAGGAGTATCTTGCTTAAGGTAATAGAATCTCAGATTGCTAGCGGTGATAAGGTCAAGATCTTTGTTCATGCGTGGGTGCCTCGTGATGCTCAAAGAATACTTTTATGTGTACAGGGGTTGGGAGGGCATGGTGGTTACTATGAGAACCTTGCACATCAGCTTGCATCTGAAGGCACAATAGTAGTTGCTCCTGATCTGCGTGGTCATGGACGCTCTGAGGGAGTACGTGGAGATATCGATCGCTTTGATCGCTATCTTGTGGATCTCGATGCAACGTTCACCTGGGCCAGCACTATTTGGCCTGATACCCCTGTTTTTGTGCTGGGTGAAAGCATGGGAGTATCTATTGCGACACAGTTTGTTGCCAGTGGACGGTATCCAACTGGTCAAAATCCACTCGCTGGGCTTGTATTTGTCTCACCAGTCCTCAGCTCAGCTCTTCGTCCAACTTTGGGAGAGATGATCCATTTTATCCGTTCGTTGTTTATTGCGCCAAAACGACCCTCTATTGCGATTACGGGACGTGAGGGATTGGGGTGTCGTGACCCTGTTTTCAACGAATTATTACGGGATGACCCTCTCTTCGTACGCCTCGTGAGTACTCGTTTTCTCATACAACTAACATTTTGGTTCAGGCAAAGTGATCGTAAAGCTCATAAGGTCAGCATGCCGCTATTAGTGCTGATTGGAGGACGGGATTATGTTGCACGTACTAGCGGTACATCCGCGATTCTTCGTCATGTATCTGCCAGTGATCAACGCATTGTAACCTTTCCAGAGGCTTATCACAGCTTGTTCCACGACCCCGATACACCTGCTGTTGTCGGGGTACTGGCTTCATGGCTTGGTACCCATACCGTGATATAGTTCAGGATTTACTCTAGGGGGTGTACCTATGATCCAGCTACCCCATAAGCGAGGTATCGATCATATCCAGGTAACACGCCAGGCAAGGCAAGTAGTATGGCTTGCACTTTTTGCCGTTGGAGGTATCGTGTACTTTGTTGTGGCTGTTGTGGTGTTGCACTTTCTTCGACCCGAATATAATCCCATCAATCATGCAGTGAGCAATTATGCCATTGGTCAATATGGATATTTGATGACCGCTGCATTTTATGCTCTTGCATTGAGTTTGCTTGCCCTGGTCTTTGGACTTATTCGCAACATGACTTTTACCAATCAGGTGAGAGTTGCTGTGCTGCTTCTGTGTTTTGCGAGTGCTGGCATGCTAATAATGGGTATTTTCCCCGGTGATGTACATGCACTACATCCGCCCGCTACAATAATTGGCGTGATGCACTGGACTGCTGCCGGTATATCCTTCTTGAGCATCATGATTGCTGCTTTTCTTTTGTCGAGTTCCTTCAAAACGGATGAACGATGGCAAGCGTTCCAGCACCGGTGCTTTGGATTAGCGCTGGCAATGGTTGGTGCGTTATTGTTGTATGGGATACTGGCGCTTGTTGGTTGGATAGGTATTGGTCAGCGTATCTATATTGCTGTTTGCTTGCTGTGGTTGCTGGTTTTGGCAAGATGGCTTTTGTTGATTGCTATGTGGGAAACTTCAGGCTGAAAGGAAAATTGAAGTGCTGGTATTTGTGTGATAACCAGCACTTCAATTTCTATTGACAAGGCATCTCTGCTTGTAGTATACTTGTCTTCGCAGTAAGCGGTAATGTTCCCTCTAAAGCGGCTTGATTGGAAATTGGATACTTTGTTATGATCCCGTAGCTCAGTGGATAGAGCGACAGATTGCGGATCTGTAGGTCGGAGGTTCGAGCCCTCTCGGGATCGCCCTGGCTCCCCAGGCTAAGTGGGGAGCCTTCTTTGTGTGCTCTACCTACAAGACCTGTAGGTCAGAGAACGAGGGTTTTCAGGTTGCACTCCTAAGAGTCTTTATATTATGGAGCAATTGTTATGGATAAAAAAGCTGTTGTGCTCTTGTCGGGAGGCTTAGACTCCACGACGGCACTTGCCATCGCTCATGATGAAGGGTTTGAACTACAAACGCTTTCTTTTGATTATGGACAACGTCACCAGCGTGAAGTTGAGGCGGCACTAGCAGTTGCCAGGCATTATCATGTTCAAACGCAAAAGACGATTACTATTGATCTGCGAGCTTTTGGTGGAAGCGCCTTGACCGATGCCTTTGATGTACCTCATGCCAGAAGCATTGAGAAGATGTCTCAAGAGATACCTATCACCTATGTTCCGGCCAGGAATACGATTTTTCTGTCGTTCGCACTTGCCTACGCTGAGGTCACAGGCGCTAACGACATCTTCCTGGGCATTAATGCTATCGATTACAGCGGATACCCCGATTGCAGACCTGAGTACCTGGAAGCATATGAACGGATGGCGAACCTGGCTACGAAAGCTACAACGCAGGATGGACGAACGTTTCATCTACATGCTCCGCTCTTACACATGAATAAAGCTGAGATCATTCGCAAGGGAGTTGAATTGGGTGTTCCTTTTGTATACACATGGAGCTGCTACGAGGGTTGGGGATTGGCCTGTGGTACATGTGATAGTTGCCTGCTGCGTCTTAACGGATTTGCTGAAGCAGGATTGAAAGACCCGATTGGCTACATGCCTCAATCGCGCTAACAGGATTTCTGGGAGGCAGAAAAGGAGTTTGAAAGTTTGAAAGTTTCGTTCTGGTTTGTGGTTATTGCTGCTGTCTTTGTAACGTGCCTCATCACAGCCAATATCATCGCTGTAAAGCTCATTTTGTTATTTGGTTTTCTGGTGCCCGCTGGCATCATCATCTTCCCGCTCAGTTACCTGTTTGGGGATGTACTGACTGAGGTGTATGGGTATGGTGCGGCTCGTCGGGTCATCTGGTTAGGCTTTGCATGCAATTTGCTCGCTGTCATAGCGATTTATCTTGGTGGCATTGCGCCTGCTGCTCCTTTCTGGACGCTACAGGGGGCTTATAATGCTATTCTTGGCTTCACTCCACGTCTACTACTGGCATCCTTTATCGCCTACCTTGTTGGTGAGTTTACCAATTCATTTTTGCTTGCCAAGTTGAAGATTGCTACGCAAGGACGCTGGTTGTGGACACGCACCATTGGTTCGACGCTCGTAGGTGAGGGGCTGGACACGGTGATTTTTATCAGTATCGCTTTTTGGGGGATTATCCCGGGGTCATTGATGCTTCAAGCAATTCTTACGCAGTGGATTTTCAAGGTTGTTTATGAGGTGGTTGCTACTCCGTTTACGTATTGGGTGGTGGGTTTTCTCAAGCGTCGTGAGAATCTTGATACGTATGATTATGAGACTAATTTTAGTCCGGTTCTTTTCAGGCGTGAATTGTCTGAGAGCAAGGGTAGTTAGGCTGTCTTACTGATCCTTTTTTATCGGAAAGGTAAAAGTAGTTTTTCGGGACGCGCTTCTGCATCCCCCAGATGCGCGGCCCCGAACCCCGGCAAAGGGCTGCGCCCTCAGCACTCCCATACTACATGTTTGCGGGGAGGTAGCGTCGGAATTCTGGGTGTGGTCCCTGGTAATTAGGGGAGCTGTGCTCGGCGAAGATGATGGTTTTGATATTGCCGCGTACGGTGAAGTCGGCGACTACACGCATCCAGCGAGGGGATAGCAGAGTGACAAGGTCATCCAGGATGGTGTTGGTAGCTGACTCGTGGCTGATTTGCCGATTGCGATATTTGTTGATGTAGAGCTTTAAGCTTTTCAGTTCAACGACGTACTGGTCGGGAACATAGTCGATGATGATGGTGGCAAAATCGGGGAATCCTGATCTTGGGCAGAGACAGGTGAATTCTGGAATTTCGAAGTGTGCTATGTAATCTCTCTCCGGGTTAGGGTTGGGCCATGCCTCCAGTTGGCTTGACTCGATTTCCTCTGTGCCGTATTTGCCTGGCGTTCGGTTTTGCGTTGGGTTGTCCATGATTAGTTTGATTGCTCCTCTATTGCGGTTTGCTTGTCTGCTGATCGATTCCAAGAAAAGTTGGGTCTCAATCCTTCGTTTCTTTTTACTCTAAAGGATTGAGGCCCAAAAAATACGAGGTACTATCGTTATTATGTCGAAGAGATAGTATCACATGACAATGTGATGCACAAGTTTTACAGTTTGTTATGTATCAATTGACCTTGACAAAAAGCGGGTCGATTCCGTATACTCGCTATAGTGAGATTGCCTCAGCAATCTCAACAATTTGCATTAGACTATAATAGTCTTTCAGGTATAATGATTTTGCCTGGAAAGAAATAACACAAAATCTCGTGAAAGGAGATAGCAAGCATGGCTACACGAACCAAGTGGCTTAGCATTAGCTGTTTGTGCAATGAATCTGCTTATTACGGCCATGCTTTGCCTTTCGACCTGGTGAAGCTATGCATCATCGATGGGACCTCTAACATTCTCAATGGGCCCATCTTTGTCTTCGCCCAAGGCCGCAGTATGCCCATCTCCAGGGGGTCTCCGCCTATTCCATGATAGATAGGCACAATTGAAGAGACACCCTCTACCGTGGGCACTGACGAAAGCAAAAATTCAGTCCCACGGTTTTTTATTGCTCTTTAGATTTGTAGAGAAAAAGAATAGTTCGATATAGCAGGCGAGGCACCTCGCAGATAGTTTCAAAAAGGAGATACATTCATGGCTATCCAAAATATTGAGGATATGCAATTAACAGAAAATATCGTCATCGACGCAACGAAAGATGCTGTGGTGATCGATGGCGTCTCTAAGATATTCAAGAAATCTCGTCCGTTGGTGCGCTTGCCAGGCAGAAAACATAAGGAAGTGAAGCGCGAGGTGCATGCTGTTGATAATGTGACTATGACAGTAAAACGGCGCGAGATTATGGGTATCCTCGGCGCAAATGGTTCTGGTAAATCGACACTCATTCGCATGCTCTCAACATTGTTGATCCCTGATACAGGGCATATGACCATCTTTGGCTACGATGTGGTGAAGGATGAAGCCATGGTGCAGCGGATCATCAACCGTGTAAGTGTAGAGGCATCGTTCTTCAAGAAGCTCTCGCCAATGGAGAATCTGATCTACGCGGCGCGGCTGTACAACATGCCAGGTGGGGAAGCGCGGGCAAAGATCAAGAGTATATTGTCACGGCTGGGCATTCCTGAGGATCGCATTGGACAACCTCTGGAAAATATGTCGCGTGGAATGCAGCAAAAAGTTGCCATTGCGCGTGCATTTCTCACCGCGCCGATTGTGCTTTTGCTCGACGAGCCTACGACAGGCCTTGATCCTCGATCGAAGATCGATGTTCAGACTTTTATCGAGGAACTGCGTGCAGTGCACGACGCGACCATATTGATCACCACCCATGATATGGACGAGGCGGAAGCGTTGTGTGACCGTGTTGCTATCATCGACAAGGGGCGCATTAGGGCAATGGGTACTGTTGAGGATCTCAAACACGCAGTAGCTGAACGTATGGAGCGGACAACACCTGTCACCATGAATGAAGTGTTCATGCACTATACGGTCGCTCATCTGATCACTGATGCCGACATTGAACGTTTCGGAAGCTGGGAAAAAGCCTTCGAAGCGTTTGAGGCTCAAAAAGAGGATGAGGAAGAGTAAACAGGAGAGCTAAGACCAATGTCTTCACTATTACATAGAGGGCGGGCGTCATACGCCTTTTTCGAACGCAACTGGAATCTGACCAAGCGTTACTGGGCCTGGGAGATTGTGTGGCTTGTCTATAACATTGTCAATGCCATGGCAGTCACCTACATTGGCGCTGCCGCTCAGTTGATTACTAAATCCAAGGTCGATACAGATTACCTGATTATGTACCTGTTGATTGGAACAGCGGTCTGGTCATACCTCAGCGTCACGTTTGAGGGGGTGACCGACATGATTACGATCGAACGCTGGGAAGGAACTATAGAGCACACATTTATGGCTCCTATCTCACGTTTCACGCACCTGATAGGAAGTTGTTGGTACGCTGTAGCGCATGGACTGCTCTTCACTTTTGTGCAGTTGATCGTGGTGGGATTTTTCTTCCACCTGGATCTGAGCCATGCTAATTACCTGACGGCAACTTTCATGCTGCTGGCCGGTAGCATCTCGTTCATTGGCTTTGGCATCGCCGCGGCCGTGTTGCCCTTGCTCTTTACCGAGAGAGGTTCGCAGATGTCTTACATCGTGAGAGCGGTCTTACTGCTGGTTTCAGGTGTCTACTATCCGATTGAGGTTTTGCCACAGTGGATGCAACCTCTGGCAAAAATTTCACCTGCGACCTATGTACTGGAAGGATTGCGTGCAGGACTGCTTCACAACCAGGTGATCTGGTCGGCAGAGATTTGGAGCTATACCTGGCCGCTGATTGTTACCGGTATCGTAAGTATTCCGCTCAGTGTTTACATCTTCAGGATTGCTGAGCGCTATGCAAAACGAACTGGCAGGCTGAAAAGAAATGGTTAATGTTCGACTATGGCTGGAATAGATGAGAGGAAAGACAGATACAGTGCGAAACGAATGTGAAACGCTTCGTACCTATACTCAACAATAGAGGCGTTCCCCATCCTACATCTGTTCCAGTTACATATCAAAGAAGGAGAATATAGTAATGATAGATAGTTTTTCAACAGACTTTCTCGTGCGACCTCCAACGATGAACGATCTGGAAGCAGTCCATAGGTTGCTTGAGGTATGTGACATTGCTGAATACGGTGTACCCGATATCACACTTGGGGATCTGCGCACGCTTTGGCAAGGACCTACCTTTAACATTGCAACAGATGCCTGGATGGTGATTGCGCCTGGAGATCGGCTGATTGGATATGCCGACGTGGAGCATAGACAGCATGTACGAATCTACACATTCATGCGCGTGCTTCCTGAGTATGCCGGTCAGGGGGTTGAGGAATACTTACTCCAACTTGTAGAAGTCTGGGCACAAAGACACATACCTCTGGCGAAACCAAGTGTGCGAGTGACTCTGAATAGCTGGGCAAGCAGTCTGAATGATGCCGCTCCGCGAAGCTTTGAGCGAGCCGGCTTCAAAGAGGTACGTCGTCACTGGCGTATGGAGATCGAAATGTCAGAGTCTCCACTTGCCACAGAGTGGCCTGAGCAAGTTACCGTGCGTACATTCATCTCAAGACAAGATGATCGTATTGTCTATACTGCGGTCGACGAGGCTTTCCAGGATCACTGGGGACATATGGAGGGTAACTACGAGGAGTGGAAGCATTGGACGATTGAACGCGAGAACTTTGATCCCTCGCTCTGGTTCCTTGCTTTTGATGGTGAAGAGATTGCCGGAGCATCATTGTGTACCTACCAGATGGATAACGGATGGGTGGACACACTGGCGGTAAGGCGTCCATGGCGACGTAAGGGATTGGGAATGGCGCTCTTGCAACATTCCTTTGCTGAGTTCTACCGGCGGGGCAAATATAAAGTAGGTTTGGGTGTCGATTCACAGAATTTAACTGGCGCAACACGGCTCTATGAGCGAGCAGGCATGCATGTTGCGAGAATATACATCTCCTATGAGAAGGAGTTGCGTGCAGGAATAGAACTGAGCACGCAGGCTATCCCGATTTAGATCGGAAATCATCCCGCTCCTTCTCAGGATAGATCGAAGAACGGAGAAACTGACGATGGCTGTACTTTTAAAGAACCTGTTGGCTCGTGCTCCTAAGATGGAAGACCTGGTAGCCATCACAGAACTCATAACAGCGTGTGATATCGCTGAGGATGGTATAGCGGATAGCACGATGGAGGATCTGACCTCCAACTGGCATCAGCCTGGTTTCAATCTGGCGACCGATGCCTGGGTCATAGTCACGAATAAGGGACAACCTGTTGGATTTGCATATGTGTGGTACAGAGACTATGAACGGATCTTCACATTTGTGTGTGTGCATCCCGAGTATCGCGGTCGAGGTATCGGGACGCTCCTGCTCCGGCTGGTGGAGGAACGTGCGCGTCAGCATGTTCGTAATGCGCGTCCAGGCACACGAGTCACCTTGAGTGGCAATGTGAACAGCCTCAATGAGCAGGCAAAGAGACTCTTTGAGCGAGAGGGCTATACATCGATTCGTAAAATCTGGCGTATTGTTGTCGGGTCAAACGACTCTATGAAAAGGTCATCTCAATATCATGCCTACAGAGCCGATCTGGATGTTGATTCGCACCGCCTGGTCGATGCGACACAACTCTATGATCTGGATGCGATATACATTATCCGAGAGTATAACGTCTATGAGAAGGAATTGCGTGCTGGAGAGAAACTTCCAGTAAGTTTAGAAGACGAACTGAAGGTGCTTATGGCAGTAGGGTAAGGAGGCGTCACCTTCTCAAGCGCAATTGAGGATGCATGAAACGGGCCTTGGTTTTGCGAAAAGTCCTGGCCCGTCTGCCACAGTACTTTCTAGCTTACTCTTATCGTTACTTTACACCTTTCTGTGCCGTCATGATAACATATGTGTGGTATTTTTTGACTCTTACAGCGTTATGCAGTGCAGGGAGGAAAATGTATGCAATTTGTCCTGGGGATATCAGCATTGAGTGCAACTGGCAATGGGGGAATGCGACCGTTGTTGCTACTATTACTTATAGTGGCTGTTATCCTGATACTCGTAGGATGTAGTATCGCACTGTTAACCCTCTGGAATCAACGGAAGGACCAACTTGCTTTTATCACCGTCGAAACATCAGATTCAGACAGAGAAGTGGACTAAAATACCCCGGCGCTCAGTGGCGCCACTTCTGATCGGCACCTTTATATTGCGAGTAAATGGTGGTGCAGCGCCTATTATACTTGGTCGCCTTCTCGCACAACTATCATCACAGCAAGGCCATCCAATATCAAATATTCACGTCGGGTTGCTCGCAGTCACATATTTTATTGTGGAGCTTACCCTAGCTCCCGTCATGGGGGCGATCAGTGATCGTATAGGTCGACGTTTTTTCCTGACTCTTGGACCGCTCATTGGCCTGGCTCAAGTTGTTCTTCTCGTCTTTACTCCAGCGCAAAACCCTTTACCGTACTTGCTAAGTTTACAAGTATTGGCTGGCGTCTCTACCGCTATGCAGGTACCTGCTGTACTTGGATACCTGGCGGATTACACATCAGAGAATCGGGCACTGCGTATGCGTATCATGAGCCTGTACGAACTAGCCACAAGTGGTGGTTTCGCCGTTGGTGTGGTGCTAGGCGGTTTCGCCTGGGATCGTTTTGGCAGGCAAGCCTATGGCTTACTCGCAGTGGGCTATTTAGTGGTAGCTGTCTGCATGTTCCTGGTTCCAACAGTGAAGCAGGTGATTGAACACAGTAAGCTGAAATCGACAGTCAGGCGTTATTGGGGGGTTTTACGAACTCCACGCCTGTTTATCTTCATACCAGCGTGGATAAGCTTCTGTGCGCTCGCGGGTGTTTGGCTTAGCTCCCAACTTACCTTCATCCTATCATCGTCCAGACACAATCCCAA
>Ga0207684_10001813_pt1 | contig 22328 bp, 21 predicted proteins | sample KBSK5501metaG_FD_184342 | JGI IMG/M metagenome (GOLD analysis project Ga0207684, IMG submission 184342) | Corn, switchgrass and miscanthus rhizosphere microbial communities from Kellogg Biological Station, Michigan, USA - KBS K5-50-1 metaG... | ecosystem: Host-associated > Plants > Roots >...
CCGGCGTGATCGGCCGCGTCGAGAACGTCGACGGGGTGCCGCACACGATCGTCGGCGTGATGCCGTCCGATTTCAACTTCCCTCCGAAGACGCAGCTCTGGACGCCCTTGCGGATCCGCCCGGGGTACCGCGACAACGCCATGAACAAGGTCATGGGCCGGCTCGCCGACGGCGTGACGCCCGAGCAGGCCTTCGCGCAGGCCACGACGCTCATCGTGAGCATCGGACGGACGCTTCCTCCCGGCAAGCGCAACCAGGAGATCACCGTCGTCGGGCTCCAGGAGTCGATGGTGGGCCCGTTTCGACGCCTGCTCCTGATCCTGCTGGGCGCGGTGGTTTGCGTCCTCCTGATCGCCTGCACCAACCTGGCCAGCCTGCTGATGGCGAGGGCGGCGGCCCGGGGGCCGGAGATGTCCCTGCGCGCCATCCTGGGGGCGCGTCGGGCCCGGCTGCGGCGGCAGCTCCTCACGGAGAGCCTGGCGCTGGCGGTCACCGGAGGCGTCGCGGGCCTGGCGCTGGCGCATCTCGGCCTGCCCGTCCTCCTGCGTTGGGTCCCCCCGGACGTGCTGCCTCGTGCCGAAGAGATCCGCGTCGATGCCACGGTGCTGGCGGTGGCGTCCGCGCTGTGTCTCCTGACGGGCGTGCTCTTCGGCATCGCTCCGGCGCTGTCGGGCTCCCGGCGCGAGCTGCGGCCGCCGAATCGGCGCAGCACGTCCGGGAGCACCCACGCCGAAAAGCGTCTGCACGGTGCATTCGTGATCATCGAAACGGCCCTGGTGCTGGTGCTGCTCATCGGCGCCGGCCTGCTCCTCAAGAGCTTCTGGAAGCTGCAGCAGGTCGATCCCGGCTTCCGCCGCGACCGGATCCTCACGATGAGCATCTCGCTGCCGGACCGCGTCTACGGGACGCCCGCGCAGAAGCGGGAGTTCTACGATCGCCTCCTCGAGCGGGTGCGGGCGATCCCCGGGGCGGGCGACGCGAGCGCGGTGAACCTCGTGCCCTTCGGACCGCAGTTGTGGCAGGGGGACTTCACGGTGGAGGGCCAGGATCACGCGCGCGACGACCTGCTGGTGGGCAAGCCGGCGGTGAGCGAGAGCTACTTCCGGGCCATGGGGATCCCGCTCCGCCGCGGCCGCGTGTTCGACGAGCGCGACGGGGCCGAAGCGCCGCTCGTCGCCGTCGTCAGCGAGGCCGTCGCCCGCCGTTGTTGGCCCGGTCAGGACGCCATCGGCCGCCGCATCACGATGGACGATCCGAAGATGGGCTGGCGGACGGTGGTGGGCGTCGTCGGCGACGTGCGGCAGGAGAGCCTGGCCGCCCGAGCGCTGCCCATGATCTACGTGCCGCTGCGGCAGGAGAGCCGCTCGTTCTTCCTGGGCTCCATGACGTTCCTGGCGCGCGCGCAGGCGGATCCGGCGGCGATGACCGCCGCGTGGCGCGCTCAGGTGCGGGCGCTCGATCCGGAGCTGCCGGTGCAGCGCGTCGAGATGCTCGACGAGATGCTGTCGGGATCTCTCGCGCAGCCGCGGTTCCGCACGGCCGCGCTGCTGACCTTCGCCTTGCTCGCCCTGCTGGTCGCGCTCGTGGGCATCTACGGCGTGACCGCGTACGAGGTCACGCGACGCACGGCCGAGATCGGCATCCGGCGGGCGCTCGGCGCCCAGACGAGCGCCGTGCTCCGCCTGGTGGTCGGCCGCTCCCTCGGCCTGGTCCTGGCCGGGCTCGTCGCGGGAGTCCTGAGCGCCCTCGCGGCGACGCGGGTGCTCGAGAGCTTCCTCTTCGGCGTGACGCCGGTCGACGTCGCCACGTTTCTCGTCGTTGCTCTCGCGGTGATCGCCGCCGCGACCCTCGCCAGCGCGGGTCCGGCGCGACGCGCCACGCGCGTCGACCCCGCGGTGGCGCTTCGGTACGACTGAGCCGGGCTACCGAAACAAGAGCGGGGCGAAGTGGGCGAGGTTCCTCCGCCACACCGGCCACGTGTGGCCGCCCGGCGTCTCGATCTTCGTGAAGGGCACCTGCCGCGCCTGCAGCCAGTCCCAGAACTTCCGGTTGGCCGCGGTCAGGAAGTCGTCGGTCCCGCACGCGATCCACAGCAGGCGCAGCGGCGGCTTCGTGTTGGCGTCGAGGCCGGGGAAGGCCGCGTCGGGATCGTCGGGAACCGCGGAGCTGAAGGCGCCGACCCAGGCGAAGCGGTCCCGCGCGTTGAGGCCGACGTCGAGCGACTCGCCGCCCCCCATCGACAGGCCCGCCACCGCCCGCGACTCGCGGTCGGCCGAAACGCGGTAGAGCTTCTCGACCATCGGGATGACGTCGAGCAGCAGCGTCTCGCGGAAATTCTGCTGATTCCGCTTGCGCAGGGCGACGTCGCGGAACTGGGGACCGGTACGCGAGAGGATCTCGGGCGCGCCGTAGCCGAAGGGCATCACGACCAGCATCGGCCTGGCCTGGCCGCTCGCGATGAGGTTGTCGAAGATCACGTGCGCGCGGCCCACCGCCGTCCACGCCCGCGCGTCGTCGCTGAACCCGTGGAGGAGGTACAGCACCGGGTAGGGCGCCTTCGCCTGCGGATCGTAGCCGGGCGGCGTGTACACGTAGAAGTCGCGGTGGTCGCCTACGACGGAGGAATGGTGGAAGTGCCGGTGGATGGCTCCCCGCGGGACGTCGCCCTCTTCCCACGGCAGCGAGGACGGCCCCGGCACGTGCAGGGAGCTCGCCGTGTAGAGATAGTTCGGGACCGTCGCCGGGTTCGAGGGATCGAAGTGCGTCACCCCGTCGACGGAGAACGAGTAGCCATACACGTCCGGATCGAGCGGCTCGGTGGTCACCGTCCACAGGCCCTGCTCGTCCTTCTGCATGGCCAGCTTCGGCGCTCCTTCGCGCGCCACGAAGACCTCTTTCGCGTTCGGCGCGCGCAGCCGGAAGGTCACCCGCCGGTCGGCGTGGACCTCCGGCGAGATGACCGGCGGCGGCGGTGACGGAGGCGCCGGGACCTGGGCCAGCGCCGGCGCCGCCGCCGCGACCATCAGCAGAAGAGCGTGCTTCACCGTCGTCCGGCCGCATCTCATGGCTGCCTCCAGTGGAGTCCTAGCCTATCGCAATCGTGGCGCCACCCAGTACCCGTGACGTGCCACGCGAGGGCTGGCACCGCATCGAGATCAGGTTGCGAGGTCGGAAGGGCGGCCGCGACCAGCTCCGCCGCCTGCCGCACGCCGTTGTCCTTCAGCTCGAAGCTCGAAGCCGGAAGGCCTCAACGAGACGACTTGGTGTTCGGCTTCCCGCTGGCGATCAGGCCCACCGCGTACTCGATGTCCGGATCCTTCTCGCGGCGGTGCCGGGCCTCCCGCACCATCGCCTCCCCGTCCCGAGCCGGATCGACGATATCGCGGCCGGTGATGATCCGGGCCTGTTTGTAGGCCTCGATGAGATACCCGGCATCGAAGAGAGCGAGGGCGCCGGCGGAGCCGGGCCCCGCGGCCCGGGCTCTGTCCTCGAGGCGGGCGAGCAGCGCCCGACCCCGATCGGGGTCGCCCATGGCGTAGACGGTGGCCCGGCGCAGCGTCTCCATGCGGACCCGGATCGGTGCCGAGGGTGAGAGCAGGGCCAGCGTGTCGTTCACGAGTCGCGTGCGGTCGTATCCTGGCTGCGGCGTGTTCCACCCCGGCCCCGAGCCCCACGGGAGCGACGGAGCCCCGCCGATGTCGACCGGATGGCAGATGAGCGGGGGGCCGGCCTGGACCGCCGCCGGTGCGAAGACGAGGACGGCGAGGGATGCGGACAGGAGTCTCACGCATCGCTTCATGATCACCTCCAAGATACGGGCGAGCTCCGCTGCGCTCGCGCGGATCGGAGCGACTCGCCCTGGGTCAAGACGCGTCCGACGGGAGGTGTGTTAGCCACAGACGCCACCAGCCCACGGAGCCGAGGCCGAGGGCCTCCCACCACCGGTCGAGCATCCGGCGGTCACCGGCAAGCACGCCTTCGCGGGTGACATCGTCCGGGGGGGCGACCAGCTCCGCCAGGCGGTCGTACGTCGCGGCCCGCTCGGTGCCGTCGAGCCGGACGAGCAGGTGCCACAGCGAGAGCGCGTCCACGCGACGGGCCGACGCCAGCACGCTCCGCAGCGCCTCGCGTCGGGCGACCGTCGGGCCGAAGTCCACGTCGGCCAGCGCGCGCCGCAGCTCCTCCGGGGCGTCCTCGTAATACGGGGTGCCGGGACCCTTGCCGGGACGCGTCGCGCAGACCGCGCCCCGGGGCACGAACGACTCCCGGCCTCCGTGCTCGATGCCCACCCACCCCGAGCCGACCCGGAGAAGGCCGGCGCCGGTCTCCTCCACCGCCAGCGTGTACTCGCAGCCGAGGTCCACCGCCACGGCTGACGGCGTGTCGACGAGGAAGCGTCCCGGCGGCGCCCAGATGCGGGCATGGAGGACGCCGCGGGCCAGGGCGAGACGGTGCGAGGCGGCGCCCGCGTCCACCAGACGCAGGCGCGTCCCGGACTCGATCTCCACCTGCCCGATGACCCCGACCTTCACGCGCGCGCGCGCCGAATCGCCGGTCTCCAGCCACTGCCCGACCCGCAGGCGCTCGACCCCGGCCACGGTCTCGCCCGACGGCGTGCTCTCGAGGCGCGTGACCTCCCACGACGCTTCCGGGCGGCGGGCGACGAGCCACAGGCCGGACGCCGCGAGGAGGAGGGAGGCCGCCGCCGCCAGCGCGGCGAGCCTCCCTCCCCGGACCCTCCGACGCGCGGCCGCGGGCAGCGCCGGCGCCGGGCGGTCGGAGCGCAGCGGCGAAAGAACCCGCTCGAGGCGCTCGATCTCGGGATCGGGCTTGCCGGAGCCGTCCCAGAGGTAATCGTCGCTCACGGCGCCGCCTCCTTGCCGAGCCTCTCGCGCAGCATCTGCATCCCGCGGTGGAGGTTCACGCGCACCGATCCCGCCGTCAGCCCGGTACGCTCGGCGATCTCGGGTCCGGTCATTCCTTCGACGAGCCGCAGGATCAGGGGCTCGCGATACGCCTCCGGAAGCCGGCGGATGGCGGCCAGCACCGCGACGGCCTCGCCCTCCGGATGCGGTGCGCCGGGAAGATGGTCCGGGAGCTCGCTCGCTTCCTGCGGCCTCCGGCGGAAATGGTCGGCGGCGCGGTTCCGCGTGATCATGGCCAGCCACGGACCGAAGGCGCCCGGGTTCCGGAGGCCGTCGAGCCGGCGCAAGGCGAGGAGGAACACGTCCTGCACCAGGTCGTCCACCTCTCTCCGGGGCACGCGCGCGAGCAGGATGCCGTGCACCATCCGCGCGTAGCGTGCGTAGAGCTCGCCGAAAGCCGCGCGATCGCCCTCCCGGGCCGCTCGCGCGAGCGTGGCTTCCTCGGGCGCAGGCGGCACCATCGTCAACAGACGCCGCTCAGGCCCGGACCGTTAACAGCGCCTTCACCGATTCCAGCGTGTCGGCCTCCGCGGCCGGCTTGTCCTTCCGCCAGCGGAGGATCCGCGGGAAGCGCACCGCCACTCCCCCGCGGTGCCGCGAGGAGGGCGCGATGCCCTCGAAGGCCAGCTCGAAGACCTGCACCGGCTCGACCGCGCGCGTGGGGCCGAACCGCTCCCGCGTGTGCCGGCGGACCCAGGCGTCCAGCTCGGCGATCTCCGCGTCCGAGAGCCCGGAGTACGCCTTGGCCACGGGTACCAGCTCGCCCCGGTCCCACACGGCGAAGGTGTAGTCGGTGAAGAGGGTGGCGCGGCGCCCATGGCCCGGATGCGCGTAGATGAGGACGGCGTCGATCGTGTAGGGCGCGATCTTCCATTTCCACCAGTCGCCGCGGCGGCGGCCGGTGCGGTACGGCGACGAGAGCCTCTTCAGCATCAGGCCCTCGACGTTGCGCGCGCGGGCCTCTCCGCGCACCCGGGCCAGGTCCTCCCAGCCGAGGCCGTCGACGACGGGCGACGCGCGCAGCGCGGGCGCCGCGGCGCGGGCGAGGAGCGCCTCGAGCCGCGCCCGCCGCTCCGAGAGCGGACGCTCGCGCAGGTCCTCTCCGCCTTCCTCCAGGAGGTCGTAGGCCATGAAGGCCACCGGAGCGTCGGCCAGGATGGCCGGCGTCAGCTTCTGGCGGCCGATGCGCTTCTGCAGCACGGCGAAGGGCAGCACCTGGTCGCGGAAGGCCAGCAGCTCGCCGTCGAGCACGGTGCCCTCGGGCAGATGGGTGGCGCCGGCGACGATCTCGGGGAAGCGCTCGGTGACGAGCTCCTCTCCCCGCGACCAGACGTAGGTCGCGTTCCCGCGCCGGACGAGCTGCGCGCGAATGCCGTCCCACTTCCACTCCGCCATCCACTCGTCCCGCGCTCCCAGCGACGCCGGATCCTCTTCGAGGGGCGAGGCGAGGAAGAACGGGTAGGGATGCGAGTCGAGCCGGTGCTCGGGCTCCGGCGCGAGCAGGCGCCGGAAGAACCCGGCCGAGGGCTGCCAGTCGCCCATGACGCGGTGGGCCATGATCGATTGCGGCACGCCCGCGACCTGGGCCAGGGCGCGGATGGCGAGGGTGGCCGAGGCGCCCACCCGGAACTCTCCGGTGATGATCTTGTTGAGGACGAGGATCTCCAGCGTGTCCAGCTCGCTCCAGTACTCGCGCATGGCCCGCGCCTGGGGGGCGAGGTCCATGTCCTTCAGGGGCAGGACGCGCTCCTCCATCCAGCGCTCCAGCGAGAGGTCCGCGGCCGGCGGCCGGTCCGCGGGGCGGTCGACGAGCAGCGCCACCAGCTCCGCTCCGTCCCCCACCGCCGCGTAGCAGTGCTCGAGCAGCCAGGCGGGGACGCCCGTCATCTCCAGCGTCAGCTCCCACAGCACGCGCGTCGGCAGGAGCCGCTTGATCTTGCGCTGGGTGAGGAAGAACAGCGCCCACGCGGCGTCGCCGGGAGGGGCGGAGCGGAAGTACGCCGCCATCGCCGCGACCTTCGCGTTCGTGGAGGTGGTCCGGTCCAGCTCCTCGTACAGATGCGCGAACGCCTTCAAACGTCCGCCTCTCCCTCGAAGTGCGTGGCGAGCACGCCCGCGTCCCGCCCGCCCTCCCGCAGGAAGCGCGCCAGCTCCTCCGTGTACCCGTGGGTCGCCAGCACGCGCTCGGCCCCCGTCTCCTCGATCGTGCGGAGGAGCGCCGGCCAGTCGGCGTGGTCGGACAGCACGAAGCCGCGGTCGTAGCCCTTGCGCCGCCGCGTGCCGCGCACGCGCATCCAGCCCGAGGCGAGCGCGGTCTCCCGCCCTCCGAAGCGCCGCACCCACGGCGTTCCTCCCGCCGAGAGCGGGGCGAGGACCAGCTCGCCCGCGTACGAGCGGCGCGCGGGCATCTCGGCCACGCGCGTCGTGGCGAGCATCGAGACGCCCTGCTGCCGGTACAGCTCGCTCATCTCCGCCACGGCACCGTGGACGAGGACCGGACGGTCGGTGAGACGGCCCAGCTCCGCCAGCAGGCGCTGCGCCTTGCCCATCGCGTAGCAGAAGAGCAGCGAGGCCACCCCCGCCTGCCGGTTGCGCTCCCACCAGGCCATCACCTCCGCCGCCACCACGCCCGGCTCCGGCCAGCGATAGATCGGGAGCGCGAACGTCGCCTCGGTGACGAACACGTCGCCGCGCACCGGCTCGAAGGCCGGACAGGTGGGATCGGGAGCACGCTTGTAGTCGCCCGAGATCACCCACACCTGGCCGGCGGCCTCGATCCGGACCTGGGCGGAGCCGAGGACGTGGCCGGCGGGATGGAACGACACGACCGCGTCGCCGACGCGCATCCGCTCGCCGTAGGCCGCGCCCTGGATGGCCGGGCCGTCGCCCATCCGCCGGCGCAGGAAGGGCGCCGAAGCCTCGGTGCAGAGGTAGGCCGCGCTGCCCGGGCGGGCGTGGTCGGCGTGGACGTGCGTGACGACCGCTCGCTCGGCCGGTCCCCAGGGATCGATGTGGAAGCCGCCCGCGGGGCAGAAGAGGCCCACGGGCGTGGGCACGATGAGGTCGTTCATTGACCCCCCACCCTGGCGTTGTTCCGGTCTCATTGTTTCCCATCCTACCGCCCCGCGCGGGGCCGGCCCGAGGGCGCTACTCTTGGGGGAATGCCCGGCCGCCTCCGGCTCGCCCTCGTCCTCGCCGCGTCCGGCCTCGGCCCGTCCGCCCACGCCCAGACGCCGGGCCCGACTCCATCGCCGGTGCCCACGCCCACCGCCACCGCGCGCCTGGAGTACTGCAGCCTGCTCGGGAAGTGCGGCCTCTCCGTCCCCGCCGCGTGCACGGAACCTCTGACGCGGGGCGTCCCCGACGTGGACTACGACGCGGAGAGGTGCGGTCCCGCGCGCGAGCTGAGCCAGCGCGGCGTCGATCCCCGCGAACCCGCCTCCTTCGGCCTCTTCCGCTTCCTCGGCGAGCGCTACCAGGTCGTCTATCGGCTGGAGGGCCGGCTGGCCATCAGCGAGGCGCGGCTCGACTTCCTGCTCGACGACCTTCCCCTGGCCGCCGCGCTGCTCACGCACTTCCAGAAGACACGCTACGAGGCGGAATACCTCGACGAGCCGGCGCGCCGCCGCTTCAAGGGCCGCCGCGGCGACAACCTGGACGGCGAGGCCACGCGGGTGGCGGGCGATCCCGTGGCCCGCGACCTCGTGTACTTCGGCCGCGGCACGTCGCAGGTCGGCCCCTGGAAGCTGCGCGGGCTCGGCCTCGTGCAGGTGCGCTACGCGGCCGAGCCGCGAGGGAAGGGCCTGCGCTACGAGGTGCGCGTGGTGGCGGCCCCGGTCAACGCCGTGGTCAACCTCGTGATGAGGACGGGGATCTTCCGGCGCATCGTCCTCGGCCACATCCGCGAGATCCTCGACGACGTGGCCGAGGCCGGCGCCAAGCTCGAAAAGCAGGGGCTGGGCGAGGGCGGTGCCTTCTCCCCGCAGCAGAAAGAGAAGATCGCGTCCCTTCTACGGCTTCCCTGACCCTCGCCCAGCCCGCCGAGTCAGTTACCTCTACGCTGACGCCGATCGTGCCGCAGGTCCCTGCGGTCCGCGCGCGCGTCCCGGCGGTCCTGCCGGACGTCACGGCGGTCCTGCCGTAGGTCCTGGCGGTCGTGGCGCAGCTCCCGGTACTCCTGCTGCGCTTCCTTGCTGTGGCGTCCGTCTTCTTTCACCGCCTGCCGCAGGTCGTGCCGGTCCTGCCGGACCTCACGCCGGTCCTGCCGGACGTCCCGACGGTCCTGCCGCAGATCCCTCCGGTCGTGCCGGATTTCCCTGCGGTCGCGCTTCAGCTCACCCGCACCCGCCGACGGAGCCGCCAGGGCGACCGCCGCCGCGAGCAGGGCCAACGTTATCGACGTCAGCCGAACGGGAGATCTCATGATCTCGCCTCCTTCGCAACCTTTGACAAGGAGGCGGCGCCGAGGGATTAGTCCGAAACGAGCGGAGCGGTGAGGGCCCTCACCGGCCGGGAAGGGGAACTCAGGCTTCGCGCAGCGCCGACGTGATCGGAAGGCGGGCCCCGCGGAACGCGGGAAGCAGACCGCCGAAGAGGCCCATGATCGTCGCGAAGACGAGCCCCCACCCGAGGATGTCGGGCGTGATCTGGAAGGCGAAGGCGACCTCGCTGAAGCTGGGCGTCTGCCCCGAGGCGGTGCTGAAGCCGTTGATGGGGAACGCGAGGAGGCACCCGAACAGGCCGCCGGCGAAGGCCAGGATGACCGACTCCACGACGAACGAGAAGAGGATGCTTCGCCGCGAGAAGCCCAGGGCCCGCAGGGTGCCGATCTCGCGGGTGCGGGCGGCCACGATCGCGTACATCGTGTTCATGGCCCCGAAGACGGCGCCGACGCCCATGATGATCGAGACGAAGGCGACCAGGAAGAGCAGGGTGGCGGAGAGCCCGCCCGCCTGGTCCTCGTAGTACTTCCGTTCCTGCACCGCCTCGAGCTGCATCTCGGGGTCGTCGCGGATCCAGCGGTCGAGGCTCTCCAGCGTCGACGGGTCCTTCAGGCGCACCGCGAGCGAGTTCGAGCCGCCCTGCCGCCGGAAGGGTCCCGCCATCGTGTCGAGGTCGCCCCAGATCTCGCTCTCGAAGGCTCCGCCCCGCGAGGTGAAGATGCCGACGATCTTCCAGTTGTGCTTCTGGATCGGGATCGTCGCTCCCAGGTCCAGGCCCTGGATGCGGTCGGCGATGCGCCGGCCGACGATGATCTCGTCGATCCCCGGCTGGAAGTTCCGTCCCTCCTTGATCTCGATCCCTCCCCGGACCTCGAACGCCTTGGGGGTGACGCCGCGGATGGTGACGTTGGTCTGCAGGCCGTCGGTCCGCCGCGGCATCGCCCCCACGACGACGATCTCGGGCGAGGCCATCGGCCGGCCGTCGGAGGCGACGGCGACCCGCGGATCCACCACGATCTTGTTGCGGTGATCCAGGGGCACCCACGACGTCAGCTCCGAGGCGGACCCGCGCTGGACGACCATCGCGTTCTCGGGCACGCCGGTCGCACGCAGGGCCATGGTGAACCCGGTGCGCATCGCCATCAGGGCCACGAAGACCGTCACCACGAGGCCGATCCCGATCACCGCCAGCAGGCTGACCTGCCAGCGCGTCCTCACGTTCCGCACGTTGTACGACAGCGGCAAGGCCACGCTACACCTGCCTCAGCATCTCGGTGATGCGCGCGCGGTAGGCGGACACCGCCGGTATGAGGCCGGCGGCCAGGCCGAGGAAGAGCGCGATCGCCAGCCCCTGGGTGCTGACGTCCCCGCGCAGCCCGAAGTTCGGGAAGCCGTTGATGAAGCCGCCGACGGCGGGGACCTTGGTCATGCCCCGGATGATGAGCACGCTGAGGCCCAGCCCGATGCCGCCGCCCAGGGCCCCGATGGCGAGGGCCTCGGCCAGGATGAGGCCCATCACCTGGCGGCTCGTGAAGCCGAGCGTCTTGAGGACGGCGATCTCGGTGCGGCGCTCCCGCACGGCCATGCTCATGGTGTTGGCGGTCACGAGCAGGATCGTGAAGATCACCGCCAGGCCGATGCTGTTGAGCAGCAGGGCCAGGTTGCCGATCATGGCGATGAAATCGGCGCGGAAGGCGGCCTCGGTCTCGCTCTTGGTCTCGGCCTCGCTGTTCTCGAAGACCTTGTCGATCGACCGGGCGACCGTGGCCGCCCGGGTCGGGTCCTGCAGCTCCACGACGTAGAGGCCCGCGCCGACGCGCTGCCCGGTCGACTCGTAGAGATACTTGTAGTGGAAGTACATCACGCGGTCGTCGGCGGCGGGCTCGCGCACCTTGTCCGCGTCGTAGACGCCGCGGACGACGAACTCGAACGGCCCCTCGCGCCGGCGGTAGGGCGGGATGAAGCTCTCCAGGAAGAACGTGTCGCCGACCTTCCAGCCGAACTGCCGGGCCAGGCCGCGGCCGATGATGCAGCCGCGCAGGTCCTCCCGGTACGCCTTCATCTCCTCCGGAGCAACCTTGAACTCGGGGTGCATCGCGAAGTAGGGCTCGTCTTCGACCGCGAGGTTCGTGAAGAACTTGCTGAAGTCGGGCTGCCCCTCGGCGCCCTTCTTTCCGTCCTGGCTCTCCTTCTTCGCCGGCAGCGAGCCTCCGAACCAGCTCGAGATCGCGACACGCTTGACGCCCGGGACCTGGGCGATCTGGCCCTCGTAGGAGAGAGGCAGGTTGTAGACGAGGCTGACCGCGTGCCGGGTCACGAGGCGAGTGACGTTGCCGTACTCCCGCGCGTCGTCCATCGCCTTCAGGACCGTGCGCAGCGTGCAGAAGAGGAAGATGCAGACGGCCATGCCGAGGACGGTGCTCCCGGTGCGTATCCAGTTCCGCCGCAGGTGCTTCAGGATGTAGGGAAGGAACCTCATCGCGCGCTCAAGCCTTCAGGACGCCCTTCTCGAGGTGCTTCTGCGTGTGGGCCCGCTCGGCCGCCCGAGGATCGTGGGTGACCATGACGATCGTCTTGCCGAAGTCGCGGTTCAGCGACTCCATGAGGGCGAGGATCTCCTCGGCGCTCTTCGCGTCGAGGTCGCCCGTCGGCTCGTCGGCGACCAGCACGGCCGGATCGGCCACGATCGCGCGGGCGATGGCCACCCGCTGCTCCTGTCCGCCCGAGAGCTGGCGCGGGTAGTGGCCGGCGCGGTCGGCCAGGCCGACCACCTTGAGCGCGGTCAGCGCGCGCTCCCGCCGCTCCTTCTTCGAGAGCGACGTGAGCAGCAGGGGCAGCTCGACGTTCTCCAGCCCCGTCAGCACGGGGATCAGGTTGTAGAACTGGAAGATGAAGCCGACGTTGTGGCTGCGCCACCGGGCGAGCTCGCTCTCCGAGAGCCGGCCGACGTCCGTGCCGGCGACGATCACCTCCCCCGAGGTAGGCCGGTCGATGCCCGCGATCAGGTTCAGGAGCGTCGTCTTGCCGGAGCCCGACGGCCCCATGAGGGCCATGAACTCCCCGGTGGGCACCTGGACGTCGATGCCGTCCAGGACCGTGATCTCCTCCGCATCCCGGCGATAGACCTTGCGGACGTTGCGCACGTCCACGATGGGGCCCGCCGCCGGCTGTCGCACTGCTTCCGCGCTCATCCCTTCACCCTCACCGCGTCCCCGTCCTTCAGCGTCTCGGGGGGACGCACCACGACCACTTCGGCGCCGGCCAGGCCCTCGCGCACGACGAGCTGCCCCTGGCGCTCCCCACCCGGCACCACCGGCCGGACGCGAACCCTCCCGTCCTGCACCTCGAACACGACCGTCTTGCCGTTGCGGCTCACCACCGCGTCCTTCGGAACCATCACCACCGGCGCCACGGGCTCCGTGGCCGTGGCCGCCTTGGCCGGCTCCACGAACGTGACCTTGGCGCTCATCTCCGGCTTGAGCCGCGCGTCCTTGTCGAGGATGGTGACCTTCACCTGGACCGTGGCCTTGGTGCGGTCGGCGGTGGGGATCACCTGGCGGAGCACCGCGTTGTACTTGCGATCCGGGAACGCCTCGACCGACACCTCGGCCGGCTGATCGGGCGACAGCTTCGCGACGTTGGACTCGCTGACGTCGGCCTCCACCTCGAGGGTGTCCAGGTCGGCGAGGGCCACGATCGCCCCCGACGAGGTGGAGATGTTCACGCCCGGCGGAATCGGGGCGACGGACTCCCCTACCTCCGCCATCTTCTTCACGACCGTGCCCGAGAAGGGCGCGCGGATGACGGTGTTGGCGAGCTGGGCCTGGGCGAAGGCGAGGTCGGCCCGCGCCTGCGACACCGCCGCCTCGCTCACCCGGGCCCGGCTCTCCGCCGTCTGGAGCTGGTCGGTCGACATGATCTTCTCGTCCGTGAGCCGGCGGGCCAGATCGAGCTGCCGGCGGCTCTCCGCGAGGTCCGCCTCCGCGCGTTGCAGAGCGGCCCGGGCCCGTTGGACCTGCGCCTCGTAGTCCTGGCTCTCCAGCCGCGCGATCACCTCGTTCTGGCGGACGCGGCTGCCCTCCTCCACCCGCAGCTCGGAGAGCCGGCCCTGGATCTTGGCCGACACGACCGCCTTGCGCCGCGCCACGACGTAGCCGGACGCGGTCAGGATCGGCGCGCCGGCGGAGGCATCGCCCTGCCTCACCATCGTCGCGCGCGTGGTCTCCACCTCGGGGGCGGAGAGAGCCTGACGGGCCCGAAGCCCATAGAGGACGCCCAGGACCAGCACGACCGGTACGAAGAGGAGCAGGGGCCAGCGCCGCAGGCGAGGCTCCGCCGGACGGTCGCGGTCGATGCGGAGTGAGGCGAGTTCTCCCTTGAGATCGCTCAAAAGGCCAATACTACAACGAAGTCGTGACGGCGGCGTGACGGACGGCCGCCCGCGACTTCTACGCGTGCGCGGGGGGAGAAGTTCCGCGCGAAAACGCCCGACTCAGAGGCTGCGGATCCAGTACAGCTCCTGCCCCGACGGCATGTGCAGGGCCTCCCGGCGCACGGCGGCGGGCAGCGTGTCGAACTCGACGTGGCTGAGGAGATGGATCACGCCCTCGCCGTGCATCTGCACCAGGAACGCGTCGATGTCGGCCCGGCTCAACTGGCCCGCGCTTTCCCGCCGCAGGGTGGGAATCGACAGCAGGCCGTGGGCGGTGAGATCGTCGCGTTGCGCCAGGTCGCGCACGAGCGCCTTGAACTCGTCGTAGCTCAATCCCTCTCCTCGCAGCAGTGGCGGGGCGACCACGCGGGTTCGGAAGAATGGTCCCGTGCCCACGAGGCTTGGACGGGGCAAAACGTCTGGCGTTTCGCCTGCGCTGGAGTCTTAAGTAATGAGCGGGCCACGAGTTGGGTGCCCTCGGAGGGAGACAGAGTGTCCATGGCAGAGGTCGCCTCGTCGAGGCCGACCGCGCGGCGCGTGTATACTCGCGGTCCGCGCGCCATGGGACTCCTGTATCTTCTCGCCCTGATCCTCGGGGGAGGGATTCTTCTCGTCCAGCTCGTCGGCGGAGGACATCACGACGGCGGGGGCCACTTCGGCCACTTCGGGGGAGGCGATCACCTGGGCGGCCCCGACCATCACGCGGACCAGGGCCCCGGAGTGCTCTCGACGCGCTCCGTGACCTACGGTCTCTTCGCGTTCGGCTTCGTCGGCACGTCGCTTCACGTGCTGCGCCTCGCCGGAGAGCCGGCCGGCGTGGCGATCGCCGCCGCCGCCGGCACCGGCGTAACGCTGGCCGTCGGGACCGCCCTGCGCGCGCTCGGCGATCCCGGGGCCACCGGCGAAGCGGCGCTGCCGGAGGCACGGGGACACTCCGGCCGCGTGCTGGTGGCGCTCTCGCGGACGCAGCGAGGCAAGGTTCGGGTGCAGATCAAGGGCCAGACGGTCGACCTCCTGGCCACCACGGCCGGGGGCGAGCTTCCCGCCGGAACCGAGGTGGTCGTCGTGGACGTGAAGGGAGAAGTGGCCGAGGTCGTCGCCGCAGGCGCCGCGCGAGCGCAGGAGGAGCGGAAGCCATGATCGGAATCGACGTGGGGCTGGGCACGGCGGTGCTTCTGCTGGCCGCGGCCGTGGGCGTCGTCGTGGCGATCGCGGTGTTCATCGCCATCCTTCGGCAATTCCTCTTCATCTGCCGCCCCAACGAGATCCTGCTCTTCTCCGGCCGCAAGCACCGTCTGCCCGACGGATCGTCGGTCGGCTACAAGGTCGTCCGCCGCGGCTGGGCGGTGCGCACGCCGCTCGTCGAGATGGTCTCCCGGATGGACATGCGCCTGTTCATGGTGGAGGTCGCCGTCACCAACGCCTACTCGAAGGGGGGCATCCCGCTCGCGGTGCAGGCCATCGCCAACGTGAAGATCTCCAGCGACGCCAGCCACGTGCGCAACGCGGTGGAGCGCTTCCTGGGAACGACTCCCGAGCAGATCGCGGTGGTGGCCCGGCAGACGCTGGAGGGCGTGCTGCGCGAGGTGCTGGCCCAGCTCACCCCCGAGGAGGTGAACCAGGACCGCTTGAAGTTCGCGGAGTCGCTGAAGGCGAACGCGCAGGACGACTTCGACAAGCTGGGCCTGGAGCTGGACGTGCTGAAGGTGCAGCACGTCTCCGACGAGCAGCAGTACCTCCAGAACCTGGGCCGGGCCCGCATCGCCCTGATGATCCGCGACGCGCAGAACGCGGAGAACGAGGCGAACCAGAAGATCGCCGAGGAGCAGGCGGGGGCCCGGCAACGGGCGGAGTCGGCGCAGAAGAAAGCGGAGGCGTCCGTCCTTCAGAAGAAGAACCAGCTCCGCGGCGAGCTGGCGAAGATGGAGGCCCAGGCCAAGTCCATCGAGAACGAGGCGGCCGTCGCCGCCGAGACGGCGCGGGCCACCGCCGAGCAGGAGCTGCAGAAGCTCCGTTCGGAGCTGGAGAAGGCGCGCCTGCAGTGCGACATGGTCCTGCCCGCGGAGGCGGCCCGCCAGGCGGCCCAGGCGCGGGCGCGCGGCGAAGCGGCGCCGCTCGTCGAGAACGGCAAGGCCGCGGCCGCCGCGCTGCAGGCCGTGGCCGCGGAGTGGAAGGCCGCCGGCCAGGGCGGGCGCGAGGTCTATCTCCTCCAGCAGCTCCGGACCTTCGTCGAGGCCGCCGTCGACCGGGTGGCCCAGGTCCAGCTCGGCGAGCTGCAGATCGTGGACGGCGGGGACGGCCGGGCCTACACCGCCTTCGTGGCCAACTTCCCCGCCGCGGTCGCGCGCGTCATGGCCGAGACGGCGCGGGCGGTCGGGGTCGACGTGCGGTCGCTGCTCGGCTCGAAGGACGTGACGCGATGATCCCCGTCCTCGCCGTCCTCGCCGTCACCGCCTTCGTCGTCTTCATGGCCCTGTCCGCGATGCTCCGGCGGCTGCTCTACGTCAGCAATCCGAACGAGGCCCTCATCTTCTCCGGCCGCGCGCGCCGGGTGGCCGACCGCGACGTGGGCTACCGGGTGGTGCGCGGCGGGCGCGCGCTGCGGATGCCGCTGTTCGAGCTGGTCGACAAGGTCGACCTCACCAACATCCCCATCGACATCGAGGTGAAGGGGGCCTATTCCAAGGGAGGAATCCCCCTGAACGTCCACGGGGTCGCCAACGTGAAGCTGCCCGGAGAGGAGCCGCTGCTGAACAACGCCATCGAGCGCTTCCTCGGCCGCACCCGCGAGGACATCCTGGAGATCGCCAAGGAGACGCTGGAGGGCAACCTCCGCGGTGTCCTCGCCCTGCTCACGCCGGAAGAGGTGAACCAGGACAAGATCCGCTTCGCCCAGACGCTGCTCGAGGAGGCCGAGCACGACCTCGGCCGCATGGGCCTCGTCCTCGACACCCTGAAGATCCAGAACATCACCGACGACGTCGGGTACCTGAACTCGATCGGCCGGATCCAGGGGGCGCGGGTGCGCATGGAGGCCGCCATCGCCGAAGCGGGGGCCAAGGCCGATGCCGCCGCCCAGCAGGCCCAGAACTGGTGCGCGTCCGAGATCGCCAAGGTAGATGCCGACCTCGCCATCGCCCGCCAGGAGACGCAGAAACGCATCGTGGACGCCCAGACCCGCCGCGAGGCGATGATCGCGGAGTCGCAAGGCCAGGTCGCCGCCCAGGTCGCGCAGGTCACGGCCGAGATCGAGCGGCAGAAGGCCCGTGTCCTCCAGGTGCAGCGGCAGCTCGACGCCGACGTGGTCCAGCTCGCCGAGGCCGAGTGCCGGGCCCGGGAAGAGAAGGCGCAAGGCGACGCCGCCGTCGTCGTCGAGCGCGGCAAGGCGGAGGCCGAGGCGCTCAAGCGCGTCTTCGAGGCGTTCGCGACCGCCGGCGACGGAGCGCGCGAGGTCCTGGCCTTGCAGCAGGTGATCCCGCTCCTCGGCCAGGTCGCGGGCGCGGGCCACCCGCTCTCGGTCCAGAAAGTGTCGGTGCTTCCCGGGACGGACGCGGGCGCGCCCGGCGAGAGCTTCGCCAAGTCCGCCATCGGCGCCAGCGAGCAGATCAGGGCCGCCACCGGCGTCGACCTGGCCGGCCTCGCCCGCAAGCTGGGGGGCGAGAAAAGCTAGCGCGGCCCCTCGTCCGCCGATGGCCCGTAGATCGACGGCACCTTGCCGCCCATGGGCCGGAGGTAGGCGCAGAGCTGCCCGCGGTGGTGGACCGCGTCGAAGAGGAATCCCCAGAGGAAATCGCCGACGGGTTGCTCGCCCGCGACCTTGCCGCCCATCATGATCTGGGCCTTGCGCGTCCATCCCGCGTCGTCGAGGCGGACCACGCCCTCGCCGAGACGCTTCCAGCTGCGGTTGAAGGTGGACACGATCTCGTCGTAGCCGGGGGGTGGCGACGACGCCCAGTCGGCCTTCCCCTTCTCGACGAGGTCGCACAGGGTGGCGTGCGTGGCCGCCAGCGTCCACATGACCTGGGCGGCGCTCGGCGATCTCTCGTGCGGGCGGTAATCGATCTTGTCCTTGGGGAGGGCGGCGAACACGCGCTCGAACTTCGGCTGCTCGAGCTTCCGACGCTGCATGTACAGCTCTCGATCATTCATGACACTCATCCCGGAGAATGGTCTTACTACTTGCTCAAAACAGGCGGTCCACGTAGACGTCCATCTGACGCTTCCAGTATGGCCAATCGTGGCCGCCCTCGGGGCCCCAGTCGTCGAGATGGTGCGGGATACCCCGGGCCCGGAGGACCTCCGCGAGCCGGTAGGTCGGTCCGCTGTCCTCGAAGGGCCCGCACCCGGTGGCGAGGTGGATGTCGCATTGATGGAGGTGCGAGAGATAGTAGGGGTCGCTCAGGCCGGCCACGTAGTCGACCGGGTTGTTGAAGTAGAAGTTGTCGTCGTAGTCCCCGTCCATGAACCGCCGCAGGTCGTAGACGCCGGAGAGGGCCAGGCACCGCCGGACGATGTCGGGGTGCTTCAGCAGCGTGTTCGCGGCGTGGTAGGCACCGAAGGACGCCCCGGTGGTCGTGATGGGGATGCCAGCCGTCCGGCAGTTGTCGCGGATGAAGGGCACCACCTCGAAGGCGACGTACGCGTCGTACATCGCCTGCACGTAGCTGCGGTGGCGGGGGTGGGCTCGCTTGTCGTACCAGCTCTCGTTGTTGACGGTGTTGACGCAGAAGACCTTCACCCGGCCCGCGTCGATGTGATGCGAGAGCGCGCCGATCATGCTCCGGCCCTCGTACTCGTTCTCGTCGCCTCCGCTCGTGGGGAAGACGAGCAGGGGGAGGCCGTAGTGCCCGTAGACGCGGACCCCCATCTCCTTCCCGAGCCGGGACGAATGCCACGAATGGCGCTCCTGGTTCATGCCACCTCCGGAACGCGGATTGTGCGTCCCGGGTGGCGGCCGCGGCAAGCCGGCCCGGCCTAGGCGCCCGGCGGGCCCGGCTCGCGGATCGTCACCCAGTCGGTACGGGTACGGTCCCACTCGTGGATGTGGAGGCCGTGGGACTCGAAGAGCGCGCGGATCGCGGTCCGGCGCCAGCCGGCGATGTCCTCGAGCACGGGCACGAGCACGCTGAGCGCGTCGTCGCTGAGCACGGTGCGGCGGGCGATCTGCGCGATGTGGGGGGCCTCGGAGACCGCGATGCTGTAGCCCTCCCGCCGGTTGACGTGGAGCATCACGTGGACGTCGGAGCTGCCGTCGCCCATGTAGACGACGCGGTCGGGCGCGACCCCGAGGCGCGACTGGAGGTCGTCGAGCACCGCCACCTTCCCGTACCCGGCGACCACCCGCAGGATCGCCTCGACCTCGCCGGAGTCGGGGTTGTAGTGGAAGCGCGTGCCGTGGATGTGGTCGGGCGGCACGATGCCTTCGAGCGCGGACTGGATCACCTCTTCCGGCGCGGCCGACACCACGTGGAACGAGAAGTGGTGGTCCGCGATGCCGTCCTCGAGCAGCCGGCAGAGCAGAGGGATGTTCCGCTTGAGGCGGATCCGACGGCCCGCCTCCTGCAGGTGCTCGCGCCGCACCTGGCGCAGCTCCGGGTCGTGCAGGATCAGGTAGGCCAGCTCGCCCCCCTGCTGCACCAGGTTGATGCGGGCCAGCCCGGCCACCTTTTCCGCGAAGCTCCCCACGCCCAGGATCTCGCTCAGGACGTGGCCGGAGTCGTTGAAGCTCAGGGTCTGGTCGAAGTCGCTCGCCAACAGGTACTGCTTCATCCCGTCCAAGGTACGATCCCGCATGACCCCTGTCAAATTCATTGTTTTCATATGCATCATGAATTACATTCATGTTAGACCCATGGAGCTCAGCCAGCTCAGGACGCTGCGGGAGGTGGCCGCGACGCTCAACTTCACGCGCGCCGCCGAGCGGCTGGGACTCACCCAGTCCGCGGTGAGCCATCAGATCAAGTCGCTGGAGGCGGAGCTCGGCGAGCCGCTCTTCGTGCGCGCCAAGAGAGGCGTTCTTCTCTCGGAGGGCGGCCGGGCCGCCCTCGAGCATGCGATCCGGATCCTCGACGAGACCGAAGCGCTGCGCGTACGGCTGCCGGGCGCAGGGCAGGTCCCGTCGGGACGGGTGCGGGCGGCGGCCGCCACCCAGGCCTTCGTCCACCTGTTCGCGGAGCTGTTCGAGTCCTTCATGAAGAGCCACCCCCGCATCGAGCTGACCTTCCGGACCACGGTCAGCACCGATCAGACGGTGGCGGACATCCTCGACGGCGCGGCCGAGGTCGGCTTCGCCGCCTTGCCCGTGTACTCACCCTCGCTGCAGGTGAGGGAGCTGTTCGAGGACGAGCTGGTGCTGGTGGCGGGCCCGCGCCACAGATTCGCCGGGCGGAGGTCAGTGTCCGTGCGCGACATCGCGGCCGAGCGGCTGGTGCTCTTCGAGCGGGGGTCGTCCATTCGCCGGGCGACCGACGCGTTCTTCCATCAGGTCGGGGTGCGTCCCGAGCTGGCCCTCGAGTCGAACGACACCTACTTCGTGAAGCTGATGGTCGAGCACGGCCTCGGGGTCTCGCTGCTCCCGGCGTGGGCGGTGCGGGAGGAGGTGACGAAAGGCCGGCTCGTGCGCCTGGCCGTCGCCGGCCATCGCCTGCGGCGCTCCGTGTCGATGATCTTCCTCGGCCGCCTGCCCCCGGCGGCCACGCGCGCCTTCGTGGAGTTCATGCTCGCCCACCGCGACGAGCTCCAAGCCGTCGCTCGCGCTTAACGCAGGAATCGACGAACGGGAGCCGGCGCGACGAGGGTCGACAGGAACGCGGAATTCGACGGCGTCTTCTGGATCTTGTCGATGAGGAACTGCGCCGCTTCCACCGTGGACAGGTCGGCCAGGGCCCGGCGCAGGAGGTGGCGTTTCGACAGCTCCTCCGGCGAGCACAGCAGCTCCTCGCGCCGCGTGCCGGACTTCAACACGTCGACGGCGGGGAAGATGCGGCGGTCCGCGATCGCGCGGTCGAGGATCAGCTCCATGTTCCCGGTGCCCTTGAACTCCTGGAAGATGACCTCGTCCATCCGGCTCCCCGTGTCGATGAGGGCGGTGGCGAGGATGGTCAGGCTGCCGCTGCCCTCGCAGTTGCGGGCGGCGCCGAAGAACTGCCGCGGGAACTGGAGGGCCCGGTTGTCGACGCCGCCGCTCATCGTCCTCCCCCCGGGGCCCATCTCGCGGTTGCTGGCCCGGCCGAGGCGCGTGAGGCTGTCGAGGAGGATCACGACGTGCCGGCCCGCCTCCACCAGCCGCCGGGCCCGCTCGATGGCCAGCTTGGCGAGCCGCATGTGGGCGTCGGCGGCGGAGTCGGCCGAGGAGGCCAGCACCTCCGCCCGCACCGCGCGGCGGAAATGGGTGACCTCCTCCGGGCGCTCGTCGATGAGCAGCAGGATGAGGTGCACCTCGGGATGGTGCTTGGCGATGGCCTGGCCCAGGTGCTCGAGCAGCGTCGTCTTGCCCGCCTTGGGCGGGGAGACGATGAGCCCGCGCTGGCCCCGGCCGATGGGCGCGATGAGGTCGATGACCCGCAGGCTCGTCTCCGCCTGCTCGGCGGCGAGCCGGAAGGCCTCGTGGGGGTTCACCGACACGAGATCCTGGAAGTGCGGCAGCGCCCGGTACTCTTCCGGGGTCAGGCCGCTCGCCTTGTGGATCTCGACCAGTGTGCGGCGCCCACCGCCGCCGTCACGAGCCAGGCCCTCGATCTCCGTCCCGTCGCGCAAGGCGTAGTCCCGGGCAATCGAAGGCGGGACCACGGCGTCGTCTCGGGTCGGCAGGTAGTTCTGGGCGGCCTGCCTCAGGAACCCTCCGCTACCCTCGGTGAGATCAACGACCCCGGCGACCGGTGTGGTCGGGCCGGTGGTCGGGATCGGGGCTTGGCGGGGATCCCGCGGCCCTCGCGGCCCCTGCTGCTGCGGATGGGGTCCGTTGGGCCGATCGTGACGGTGGGGGTGTCGATGGCGCCGCGGGTGTCGCGGGCCATGCCTCATGGGCGGCCCGTGTGCCGCGGAACGGTCATCGTCTCCTCCGACACCGACTATAGCACGGACCGGGAATTTCTGTAGGGGGAAGTTCGGGGACGGCCCCCGCCGGACGAATCAAGGCCGCTCGCCCGGCAGCATGGGCCGGAAGGCCACGACGTAGTTCTTGTCCCCCACGCAGACCGAGGCCGGGCGGGCCCCGGTGGGCCAGTCACGCAGCGACTCGCCGGGCAGCGTGCGCGGAGCGAAGACGCTCTCCGCGGGCGATTCCTTGAAGGGCCACGAGCGGCAGCCGCCGGCCAGGGTCCCCTCGCGCGCGCTCACGGCGTAGGCGACGGGCTCGTAGGGGCGCAGGCTGGGATGGTCGAAGCGCGCGAGGTCGTCGATGAGCGCGGCCAGGGGCCGGAGGCCGGGCGCCGCCTGAGACGTGTCGCCGACCACGACCATGTCCAGGGGCCGGCCCCGCCGCAGCAGCAGGCGCCGGCGCCCATCCCCGCCGCCCAGACGGACGGTGCC
>Ga0207684_10001814_pt1 | contig 22321 bp, 20 predicted proteins | sample KBSK5501metaG_FD_184342 | JGI IMG/M metagenome (GOLD analysis project Ga0207684, IMG submission 184342) | Corn, switchgrass and miscanthus rhizosphere microbial communities from Kellogg Biological Station, Michigan, USA - KBS K5-50-1 metaG... | ecosystem: Host-associated > Plants > Roots >...
CTATGAAGGGAAGAACCGGTTTCAGCTTATTCGGATCGCCCGGCTTCCATTCGGAGAGAGCTTGTAGATAGTTTTGCTTGTCCTGCCATGCTTTCTGAATCTGGTCCGCAAAACCACCGCTCCCACCAATGACCAGGATCGGCCAGGTCTGCCGTACGCTCCTCACAACTTCATCTCTAGCAGTGGGGCTGTCATTTACCAGGATCGTTAGAATGGGAACACGCTGAGAGAACTCCTCGGCTATCCCATACATTTTGTCCATCTCACCATCTGAATCGACATTTTTTACCACGACGAGATGGGTGTAATTGGACTCCAGCATCCTACGCCCATTAGCGCCATCCGAATGATCGCGGCCAGGCCAGGTGATCTGGCTGTCATTGGCTATTCCTAGAAAGGAGGCTTTGTTGGTACGCTCTAGCAGAGCCCTGCCCAGTGCCGTCATCACTCCACCTTCGGCGTTCCCGTCTATGATTAACACGCTGCTCTTGGCTACGGCACGCGCCAGGCCACGGCTGAACAACTGAAACAGGCGTGCTTGCTGTTCGGCATCCAGTATGTCGGTCTCGCCCACAATGAGGATGACCGCCCGTGGTGTTACGTTTCCTGGTGTTGCTGCTTCCGTCGTTCCCAGACCAAGTATCGTACAAATCTCTGTAGCGGTCGCACCAGGCATAGCTTCCACCAGTGTAGCATGTCTTCCGTTGGGAAACGTAATTTCGCTCTTGCTAACATTGCTTAGGTTTTGGCTCACGGCTATCCTCCTGTAGTCTAAACATCAATCAATATTCACTGTATTGTATTAGTAAATCGATGTCAACAATTATGAAACCAACATCTCCCATCAAAAGGGTTCCATCAAAAATCGGGGTTGAAATCAACTCTTCTGTGTATAGTAAGGGCGTTCTCCAGCTGCATCCCGGAGGAGGATGAAGGCAGCGAGCGACCCAATATTGTTCAAATAAGGAGAATCGTGGTAGAAAGGGCTCGAAAAACACATCCATATTCGCTTGATGTGACCTTACACAGTTCTGCTTTTTGCAATTCTTGCTCTTTCTTTCGAGTATTTTTATCGGTGATTCTCCTAATTTGAATGGTATTGACCCAAAGGGGACTCTTTTGGCGAATGCGACCCCGAATGGAATAGCTCATGCCGCCTGCCTTTCCCTTTGGATGGAACGACGCGGTTTCAAGCTCGCAAACCGAGAGATGGAGGTTTTACCCGGGAGCTCGCCCCTCAGATAGGCCTCGATGCGCAGGCAATTGAGGGCCGTAGCTGTGAGCACCTCCTGCAACTGCACTTTGCGCAGTCCCCGATAGCGACTCTGGCGCAAGGGCAAGCGGCGCGCAGCGAGTGCTTCGCTGAGGGCTTGGGGCCAATACAATTCAAATAAGACAAAAGGGGAGCAGAGAAGACAACGGGGGAGCCTTTCTGCGATACTGCCTGAAGAGGTACAACTGGGCAGCAGAGCAGAAAGGATCGATCAGATATATAATGAACTTTAATAAATAAAGTACGATGTTTTGAGCATATCTATATCTCATTTAAAAAGTTAAAGTTCATTATATATAGAGTACGCTGCTTGGAGCAAGTCGACAAGATGAGCAAGCAAGTCCACCTGAGGATGCTGGAGAAAGTCTATCCTGGCCAGTTGCTGCAGGAGTACGCGCAGCGCAGTGTGACGAGCGCACCCAAGGTACGGCACTTTACGGCGTTGAGTGTGCTGTGGTTTGTACTGGCGATGGTGCTCTGGAGTCGGCTGGCGCAAGCGCGGATGTGGGATAAACTGACGCACCGGCTCCAGGATCGAGACCCGACTAGGCCGCAGGAGCCAGCGGGGGCCTCGGTGGCTCCGCTACCAGCGCGAGCAGTTGGGAGTCGAACCGATCAAGCAGTTGCTTGAGCAAGGGATGCAGGTCCTGTGAACGCCAGAGACGCCGGCCTACAGACAGGCGTTTGGACGTAGCCGCAATCAAGCGGGCAAAGGAGCCTATCCGCAGGCCCGAGCGGTCTTCCTGACGGAGTGTGGCAGCCATGCCAAAGGCGTGCTGTACAAAGACAATAATGTTCTGTACCAGACAATAATATCCTGTACTTCATGAAGAATACGTACTTATGCCAGAGTTTCTTCTTGCCTCTGAGGAATAGGATAGATAGGTTTGAGACTGGTTGCAGCACACAATCATGAGCTGGGCAGCATCCCAAGAACGCGAAGGCAAATCATTGACCGGGTGGAACAAACCGTGATCGGATGGAACCTAAACCTTGGTCCTTTGTGTGGAATGACAAGCAGCGTTGCCACCTCGAATGGTCTCGCTTGCTCAGATTGGCTGGCTCAGTAGCCGCCATTCGCGTTCGTAAGCCTATTGCCAGTTGACCCACTGGTTGTACCAGGTTTCGTTCTTTCTATGTTCCTGATGGCTTGAGAGATACTATCTCGAATGTCCTGCTCTTCAACGCTAAGCAGCGCTTCATTCAGCCCGGGCAATGCGGCTGGATTCCCAATCTGTCCTAGCGCTAAAATCGCATTCCGACGGACCTCCTTGTCTGTATCTCCTAAGGCATCAAGCAACCAGGGTATTGCGTCTGGATGCTCGATTTGCGCTAGTGAAATAGCTGCTCGTAAGCGTACATCGGCCTCATCATCGTGTAGTAAGGAATCACGCAAGCCTGTCAGTGCATCAGTGTGTCCAATCCGTCCCAGCGCTATAGCTGCTTCTAAACGTATAGCTTTTACCTGATCTTCTCGTAAAGTCTTAAGCAGGTCTTGTATTGCTTCAAACCTTTCGGTCACACCAAGCGCAAAGGCTGCTTCCTTACGCACCTTTTCCTCTTTCTCATCCTTTAGTACTTTTAGAAGACCAACGATCGATGGAAACCCAATTTGTCCTAAAGCTAAAGCGGCATTATGGCAAACTAGATCATCAGAATCATAGAGTGCCTGAAGTAGTCCGGGAACGGTCACTTTATCTTTGATATTACCTAAAACCTCGGCAGCCTTTCGTCGGATACGCACGCTTTCATTCTCCAGTGCTCGTAACAGATAACCAACAGAGGGTATGCCAATAGTTGTCAGAGCTCTTTTGGCTCGATTGCTTATGTCCTCATTCGAATAACGAAAGGCTTCTATCAAGGCAGGTACACCTTTGACGTCTAATAGTGTTAGGGCAACCTCAATGCATACATCGAGTTCAGAGTCAGGGTTGTCTAATACTTTTAATAGAGCTTCTTTGGCTGTGAGATGGTTTGTCTGTGCCAAATCCCTAACCGCTTTACTTCTAATGTCCGGAATTGGACTCTTTAACGCATCAATAGCCTGTTTGACGAATGTTGCAATATCTGCTGAGAGTTTTTTCTCTCTCTCTGTCTCCAATTGAGTGAAAAGGGTATCCCAAGGTCGAGCTTTGCGGACAGTAAAATTTAAGTAATCAAATAAACTGATACGAGCAGGTAGACTGGTTTTCTCAAGCATTATGGGAATCACTTTTTTACCTGCACCGAGGGCAAAGCCTATCTCGTAGATTACATTTTCTGATTCCTTTGCCTGAGGAGTCATTATCAATAGTATTGCAAAGGCATCTTTGATCGCTTGATCGACCTTTTTGGGCCAGTCATCTGCCAGCGGCAAGTTGTCAAAGTCCTCAAATATCCAGACCTCAAATTCTTTATCCTCGAGATTTTTTTTTAAGTCTTCAATAAAATCTCCGCTGTTTTTATTGTAGGAGATAAATACGTGACTCATAGCACTCTTTACTGCCTGATTCCTAATTCAACAGCTTTCCGCTCACTTGGTTCAATAATATGCTCCTGCAATGATGAAAGTAGATCAGGGAGATCTCTGTATGTATATGTTGGAAGAATCCAAGAATAGCGCTTGCGGAGGTCATTAAACATAGCGTATTCCTGTTTTGATTCACTAATTAGAGTTAAAGGCTGTACAGCTATTGGAAAACGTGTGACAATTGATGCAAGCTCATAGGGTATGCTGCTTGCGTCTGTAAGATCAGCAATTACAAAGCGAGATAGAGAGGCGAGGATGGTGATTGTTTCCGTGAAATCACGGTTCTGTGGCCGATCAAAGTCAAACAAAATAGGTACGTATCCTTGTTGGCGAAGCGCTTCTCGGAGGGCATCTAAGATGGCTTTTCTTTCTGCCGTGAAGCGTCCGAGTATGAGAACAGTTTTTCTCGTGATGGTATCGATCACTTGGCGAACTTTGGCATTATTTAACAATAAATAGATGAGCTGAGCGAGTTCAAGATCATCGACCGTGATGATAGGCTCGTCTTCTGGAGTGATGACGAGGTCGCGCTGTTTTGTCCCTTCGAGATCAATCTTCCATGCTGCTATTCCATAGATCGAACACTGGATCAAGCTCGCTTGCGACATATTTGTTTCGACTAGAATAGCCCTACTGAGGTTGGCTCCGCTGAGGTTGGCTCCACTAAGGTCAGCTCCACTAAGGTCAGCTCTAGCAAGGTTGGCTCCGCTGAGGTTGGCTTCGCTGAGGTTGGCTCCACTAAGGTCAGCTCTAGCAAGGTCAGCTCCACTGAGATAAGCTCCACTGAGGTCAGCTCTAGCAAGGTCAGCTCCACTGAGGTTGGCTCCACTGAGGTCAGCTCTAGCAAGGTCAGCTCCGCTCAAAGAAGCTTTATTCAGCTTGGCATTACGGAAAGTAATCCCATGGAGTATCGTCCTATTAAGATATACCCCTATGAGATTTGCGTCCATAAGCAAAGCACCACTCAAGTCGGCACCACTCAAGTCGGCACCACTCAAGTCGGCACCACTCAAGTCGGCACCACTCAAGTCGGCATTATTCAAGCTTGCTTCCGTAAGATCTGGAATAGTGCTAGGATGCTTGTCCCTCCAGAGATTCCATTCACTAACACCTCCCAAGAGAAGCTTGAGTTGTTCTTCATTCGCCATGTCAGCCACTTCCTGATTAATATCCAAATACTCTTAAGAAGAGTATATCAGGGATAGTCAATGTACATTATTGGTAGTTTCAAGACCAGCTATTCATGAAGTTCAGAACATTATTGTCTCGCAATTATCCAGAATGACTGTGCTATAAAAGTAAGAAGACGTATGAATTCCGACTTTTCGAATGTTATCCTCTTCCAAAGAAGTATTCTATTTTGTGCTTTGAGCATATTCTGAGTTCAGAATATTATTGTCTGGTACAAGACATTATTGTTTCTGCACACGTGCGGGTGCTGTTCGCGAGGCCCTGCATGGTGACGCTCCACCGGTGGCGCAATCTGCCCGATGGCAGTTACCTGGCGCTGCTCAAGCCCAACGCGCAAGCGGTCTATCCGATGCAGCAGGCGGTGTGGGTGCGCATCATCGAGTATCAGATCACCGAAGAGCGCCTGGACGAACCGGGGCAGGTGTATCGCTTGGCCACGACCTGGCTCAAACCGAGCAGTGCCCCGGCCCAAGAGTTGCTGGTGCTCTCTCATGAGCGCCGGGAGATCGAGCTGGTGGTGGACGAGCTCAAAACGCACCTGCGCGTGCAGCAGAAGGTGCTGCGCTCGCACACCCAAGGGGTGCGCTAGGAACTCTACGCGCTGTTCGTGGTCCATTTTGCCATCCGGGCCTTGATGTATCGCTCCGCGCTGGAGGCCGAGCTCGACCCGGATCGCTTGGGTTTCAAGGAGGCCATCTTTTAGATCGGTGAAGCGGTGGCTGATCCGTGTGAGGAGGAGGGGACCGCCGTGCAGCAGTGGCGCACCCAACGGCTGCGGCGCAACCTGTTAGCTGAGCGGCACTTGCGCATCAATCGACGTCCACGGGATGCGCAATGAGATTGCTGCAGGAAGGCGATATGGTGTAAATCAGCTTCACAAGCAATTTTGGTTATATCGCTTTCTTGTCGGCGATTTCGTGGACATTCCGCTTCATCATAGAAAATACGAATGCAACAAAGGACGGTCTAGAGCCACTTCATTTGGATAATTATATCTCGTTGCGCATCCCGTGGGACCAGTCGTTCCAACTCGGCAATCCGTTCCTGTTCAGCACTTCGCTGCTGGTCATGCTCAAACACCAGTGAGGCTCGTTCTAGAAATTCCGTCTTCCAGCGTGAGAGCAGTTGCGGGTTGAGTTGGTGCTGCTGACAGAGCTCCGCCGCACTATACACTCCACTTATGAAATCGAGCACCACTTGCGTCTTGAGCTCGGCGGTAAAAGTTCGTCGTTGTGTCCTTGTGTACCCCTTTCTGGATGGTATTATACTTCCTGGCTTTCACTTTGCCAGGTGTCCAATCCCAAGGGGGCACTACACTACCAGCGTGCACCCGAACAGGCATCACCTTATATCCTGCTAGGTGGACCGAGACCAGCTATAATGATGGACCTATTATAGCAATATATATCCAGGTTGTTACACATTTTTTAGTTACTTGACATAGGATTATGGTAAATTTTCTGGCCTTTTAGGCCGCCACCATATCTGGCTGTTTACTGTGCCTTTAGAGAGAGGACTTTCTACTTTACCAACGTTTCGGGCCAAGCGCCCTAATGACACTACTTCATGAGCAAAAAAGATGCCATGCGCGAAGAATGTTCCCTGCCAGGGATCTCTTGAAGGTTTGCGCCGAGCCTCAATTGAGATCCATACCACCAGCCCAGTGCCTGATGAGATATCGAGCGGAGCGCTACCCCTGGCTTTGATGAATAGTTCTTCGAAATGGGCCGTACTGCCATTTTCATCGGCGGACCAGGCTTTCGGGCCGGCTCCAGGCGTGGGAGTAAAGGATGTGATCGCGAAGAGTAGGCGTTGCTGGGGAATGCGTGGGTCAATTTGTGGCGCTCCAGCTACCCCTCCTACGCCAGCGAATTGTGGGCCAGCCTTTGGCTTGGGCGGGAAATAGTCTGTCTTCTCTGTCGCTGGTGTGCCCCAGCGCCAGTGAATGTGCGCTGCGTGCGAAGCTCCGGGGGTCTCCGGAAGCGTTTTGCCCACAGCCCATTGGTGAATATTGTCCCACTGGCTCTTTGTACCCCAGTCGAGGCCCTCACCGAGCAACTCCCATTTGACCGGCTTCTCGCCGGCATCGAACACTTCGTCGATGCCATATGGGAACTTCAGGACCTCGCCATCGCGAAAGACGCCGATTTGATCCTGAAACTCCGTCCCCTTCCTGACATTTGTGGCGTCGCCCACAAACTGCTCGACGGTGAGCGCCAAGCGGTAATCAACGCGGATGTAGTCTAGTAGGCGAGCGCCTGCGGTGCTAGCCGGATAACGAAAGCTCAACAAGGGATAAATGCGTACTGCATCGATGACGCCCGCTGGTTCATGCGGTGGATCCTTGCCATAGTCAGTGAACAGGTAGTCCTGCTGAACGGAGAGCGGTTGCGAGCCTGTGTCGAGACCGAGCACGGGGTCGGTCATTTCAAAGTTTGCTGATTCTTTAAAAGGCACATGGTAAGGCGCAATGAGCCCTTGCTCAGTGGGCAATGGAATAGGGCCGGTCGTGATACTCAACGGCAGCGCAGCAGAGCCGAGCTGAAAGTCCTTGAGGATGGGTTTTCCTGCAATCAGCGACCCGGCCCAGAGGCGCGTGACCCGCATATCTTTAGCGAGCAGATACTGCTGGTGGCGCACATCTTGCAGCACCAGTCCACCAGCGGCATCCCTTTCGCGCAGCACGCGCGTGTATGTCCAGTCGTCGTGACTGATCGGATCAACCTTACTCATGACACAAGCTGCTCCTGTGGTTGGGCTGCAAAGATTACACGCTGTGTGCGTGCAATCGCGCCGGTTGTCTGATCCTGTACATCAAGCACAACGTTATAACTACCCACGCCCATGAGTGTAATCTGTTGACGGCCAGTCGCCAAGAGACGGAAGCCAGTGGCAAGGTCATCTATGCGCCAGGCGCCCCAGGCATAGCTGAATGGACCAGGCACGCTATCCGGGGTTACCGCGGTCAGCATGATGCCGGACCCCGTGATCTGCGTTTCGATACCTGCGAAGAGCGAATAGCTACTCGCAGGCGAGAACGAGCCCACATCGTCTGTGCCAGTGAAATAAAAAGGGGCAAGGAATGTTTGCGGGTCCTCACCATCCGCCATGTGGTAGAACAACTGTGCGCTGTCCGGCGCACCCTGGAAAGCGATATGCCTGGCGCGCTGCCAGCTGTCGAATGGCCGCCAGGTTGAAGACATTCCCACCGGCTGATGGTTCGGACCCATGCGTAACTCAATTTTCGCATCAACAGGAGCGCTATCAGGATTGGAGATCCCAGTGGGTAATGCAACAGCAAAAATGCTGAGCCAATGGTCAATAAACGCCTCCCCGGGATTACGAGCAGCCGTCGTGAGTACGTGACTCAGTTGCGAGGGTATCAGTTGGCTCAGGTCTACCTTAGTACGAGACTGGAATGCATTGAAGCGTGATCTTGCGCCTCTCAAGAATTCCTCGGCAACTTGTTGTGCCTCAAGTGCAGCAGTGGGAAGACTGGTGGAACTACGATTCTGCCATATTCGCCCGGCATCGGTGTAGGTCAGACGACCGCTGATGGGCGAGATGGTGAGGGTCTTCTTCCCATCGCTGACGGATTTCATGCTAAAAAACGCTCGTGCAATGGCGTCCTGTTGTGCCACGATGTTGTTAGCAGAGACAAGTCGGTACACGTTGATCTGGCCATTGATGTCTTGCATCGTATACATCTTTCTGCATAGGGATACGGGGTCAGTAAGATCCAGTATCCCTACACTTTCACCTTTTCTCACCTATTGTGGAATCCACTCTCCCTGGGCATTCTTCGTCCAGCTTGGAAGGGTTGCGTCTGGTCGCAGCCTCACCAGAGTGGTTGGTATCCTGACATCCCACGGGTCGCCTTGTGCTACTTCTTTCCCTGGTGCTTGTTCGCTCTCTTTGATCTCCTGAATGATGGGCACGTAGAACGGGCTGGACACATCAACATCGTTGAAATTGAGAATCTCGCCCGTATCAAGGAAGTTGATGATGGCCGATTCGAATCCGGGCCGCACGGGGAAGACTACACGCCCCGCGCCCGCCTTGAGGAATTCGGCGAACGTGGTGTCGGTATCGTCCAACAGCACGCGCTCATACCAGTTAGGTTTGCGTCCCCAGAAGTAGGGGTAGAAGAAGTACATCATCTGCTCCCACTCGAAGGCCTGCTCGAAGAAACGGATGTAGTTGCCCTCCGCCTCTGCCCGCGTGAGATCGACCTGGGGGTACTTCTTAGGTCCCGGGCTCTCCTCGATACCGCTGAAGAAATCGAGGTGTGTAGCGGTGAGCAGGGAGAGGCATGCCTTCTTGAGTTCCGTTTGCTCTAGCTCCCGGTTAAGCGCGGGGTTGTGGGACGAAATCTGTACACCTTGCTGCACCGCCAACGCCGCCAATTTGTCCTCGTAGTCGCCAAGAAGTTTGAGATAGGCTTGCATAATTTTAGCGTGGGTAGCAAGCTGCCATTTTGTGAAAGCATGCGGCGTCCGCTTGCAGACGACCTCAATGCCAACGGCGTATGATAGGATATCATTCGCCACAAGAGTGACAGGAATACTTCCGTCCTCGTTGAGTGAGAACGATATGGGCGGGGAATTGGTCGCTGATGTAACCGAACCCACGTTCTCCCCGATAGACACATCCAGAAACACCTGATCTTTTTTATCATCCGAAAAGATGAAGGCCCAATCGAAAGTTCCAACTATAGCGATATAGTCGTCAGGGAGTGCCAGTTCGATGGACTTGGAGAATTTAGCATCGGTCTTGTCTCCATGTTCATCGAAGACCTTTGCCACAGCCACGAATTCCAGCGGAGGTGGATCGATACCGGTTGCCTGATATTGACTAACATATGAGTAGTAGTTGGCCTCGGTGAGCTGATCCGGAGTGATTGTGAAGGGGGCCGGCTTGACCAAGTCCACTCCTTCCGCTTGATGCACGATCAAGGCATCAAGTAGGAAGGCCGCAGGCTCAGGCACCATTACGTCGAAGAGCAGACGTTTCCCATAGTTGAAGACCTGGGCTTCGTAGATTTTGTCCACCCATTGATAAATGCCGACGATGTGCTCTTTCCCGTTCGTGTTGTCAAAGCCGTGCTCGTTGGTCTCCTCGAACTGCTCCACGATCTTCAACGTCTGCCGCTGAAGAACGCGCTCCGTCACTTTGCTGGCAGCACGATTCGTCACATCTTTGCTATAACTGGTGGCCTGTTTTGTAGCCACCTCTTTGGAATCGTTGGTCGCCACATCGAGGTTCGATTTGACTTGGAGAAAGGTCCCATACGAAGCAGAGACTGCAACGCCGACCTTGAGGCTTGTATCCTCCTTGATTGTCGTATCGGTCTCGTTCTTCAGCTCGAAGCGCTCGGTGGTTTGCAGATCGCGCTCCTCCTCTTTGGTAGTCTCGGTCTCGGTCAAGAAGGTCTGTTCGGTCGTGGTAGAACGGCGCGTCTCACGTTTTCGCGATTCGCTCTTGAGCACATTCTCGATGTAAGAGATCTCCCCGGCCTCGTAGCGCTTCAGCTGTTGTCGAACCACCAGTAGGTCGCCGATGCCAACAGGTTTGATATCGCCATGTGTAGTGGGCAGATCGACCGGAGCAGCAGCTGGTACGGCTGCTCCGTTGAGCGCTGGAGCATTGATGTATTGGTTGCCGATTCTGAAGACATTTGGTCTCGTCCAGATGGGTTCATATGCATTGAGTGCTGTAGTGGTTTGTAACAGCTCGCTTTTTAACCGCGCTACCGCTGTAGGAACTGGGGTGGTACTAAGATCGATATTCAGGTTTGCCAGCGTATCTTTCACCTCTGGGTCGAAGCGCTGTACAGTTTCAGCCTTTAAAGTGAGTAATGGAGACTGAGGACCGGTAGATACATGACTGACAATCGGTGGCGACGAGCCATTTTGCGCTGCAGGTGGTGCTGCTACAGCCGCTGGAATCGTAGTAGCTTCAACTCTCGGAGCCGCCTGGGTTATGCTTGCTACTGTAGTTGACGCAGCATCCGCTACGTCTATTCCAATCAAGCTCACAATCGCAGATGAGAGCCGGGCTACCTTGGCCTCTAGCTCGCCCCTGTTCACGCTCCCGTCACCTGAACCATCTGCTGCTACTGGAGGTGGCACAGGTGTAAAGTCTGCTGCGTCAACTCCCATCAAGCTCACAATCGCAGATGAGAGCCGGGCTACCTTGGCCTTTAGCTCGCCCCTGTTCACGCTCCCATCACCAGGCTGCCTCTCACCCGGCGCGCCTGCGGATGGTGGAGGTAAGGGGAAGAGTGGAGCGGGTAGGGCGATGATACGCTGTAGGGCCTCGTGCGCGACCCCCGGCTGGTCGAGGGTTTTGTCATTCGCTGCCACTCGCTCAATCAACGCAGTCACCAGCGCGAAATGAGCCAGGTCATTCATGGGCGAAGGTTGATTGATCAGCGCAATCTTGATGGCGATGATGCTATCAAAGATACGCGCCTTATCGGTCTGATAACCCTGGTTGGCAACTAGTTGAGCCGGACTTAACTTAAACTGATCATTAATAAGGAACTGAAGCCGAGCCAGGTTGAGATCATTGTCCTCCTCCCGGTTTACCTCCGTAAAGAAGGACGGAAACGCTTGATGATAGGTGAGCGTCGAAATATCCTTGACGTAGTTAGCACTTGCCACGTATTCTTGCGCGATCCTCGTCATTACCTCTCGTGGATTCTCTCCTGCCCGCGCAATCGCCAATTCTTCCTGGAACTGTGTAGGTGCTGCGACCGAGACAACTTGTTTGTTATCTACTGTCTGTGCTGAACGAAGGGCGACGAATCGAAAAAGCTCTTCCATAATGTGCCTCCTTCCAGGCTTACTCGATCATTTGATAAGGGTACATCTATTATCCCAAGCTCATGGTAGAGAAATGCAGTTTTCTGGAAAAGGAAGTGGCTCGAGAAATCAAACTGTACCATTTCTCCCGGTGGTTTTTCGGCTATGCGTCACTGCAGTAAGTGCCCTTACTCCATTGATCAAGCGTGTGCTTTTGAGCTGAAAACTAAGGGAAAGCCAACGTAATGCTCGCCCTCAAGAGAGGCTAACACTACCTTTATCAGACATATCACGAGGATTACGAAGTTAAAGTGATACTACCAAACCAGTAAATTGTAACAGATAATTGCTTAATTGTCAATGTTTCAAAAAAGGATAAAAGGATATTTTTACGATCTAATTCCTATAGGAAAACATTTAAAGAATATTTCCAGTAATTCTATAGAAGTTTTCTTGTCTTCTCTGTTTTCTTGTAATCGCTACATGAAAATATCGGTGGCGGTTGTTATGCTAAAGTGTAAATTGTTGGCCTTTGAGGAGCAACGGAACGGAAAAACACGTTAAGCAATGAAATGGATTGTTAACGCTGCCCGAAGAGTGAGCCATCTGCTACTCTGAAATCATTGACCGCTTGCCTCCGAGAACATGACATCAGTTTTCGCCTGGAAAGGCAGGAACAATGCGCCTTCCTTGCCTTTCTCGCATGTTTCAGTCAGGCAATGATCACCTGGAAAGCGGCCAGTAATTCTCACTAGCGAGTGGCTCATTCTTCCGATAGCGATCACACTTCTGGGTGGTCTTCTTCTTATGAGTCACCTGGGATGAAGCAGGAGTGAAAGTTTCCTCAGCAGGAGGAGAGGGCAAAAGGCTCTCTCTCCACTTGCTTACTTGCTTGGGAGCACCCTCCTCAGCCGACTTCAACCCCAACTCGACCTGCACATCCTCCCAATCCCCCATCACCATCGGATCGACATACCCCTCAGCAAAAGCCCGCTCGATTACAGGTGCTGCCTCCTTCGCTCCCAACTCTACCAGTGCCTCTACGAGAAAGGCATTCACATCGGACTCGTTCTCCTCAAACCGTTCCAGCCGCTCTTCATGCCGCAGCACATACGAAGAACACGTACCTCTCGGCACAATATCACCGCTTAGCCGCACGGCGTGGGGAGAAGAAAGCTATGATAGCCGTCGGACACAGCATTCTGGTGATCATCTATCACATGTTGCAACAACAGAAGAGCTATGAAGAGCTGGGAGGCAATTACTTCGACGAGCGGGAGCGTCAAGCGACCGAGAAGCGCTTGGTCAGGCGACTGGAGAAGTTGGGCTATCAGGTTGTCTTGGAGCCTGCCCCTCAAGTTGCCTGAGGAGCAGATCTCGTCACTATTTTTTCAGAAGAGTATCAAAAAATGAAACGCACCCATCGAGGAAAAAAGCAATAATGCAATGATAAGCAGTCGTGCTGTGTTAATGCAACTACATGCTATCTCGTCTGAAATATAAATACTATCTTATCTGGAGCTTCAAATATAAAAATGTATAAAAAATTCGTCTGAAATTCCTTGAAAGTATAATAAATATCGAGTATACTTGAGATATGACAACGATTCCTGCGAAAAAGGGTGTCACAGGACACAATGCTCGGCCGTTTTTGTAAACTTATGCGTCTTTGGGATTGTCATTTGTCAAAATGATTGGTCGCTCTGTGCCAAAAGGTTGGCCGCCTGTAGATAGAAGGGATAAATGCCCGCCACAGGTCGGTTTACCTTTCTTCGGGCCCGAGCGAGTAAAAAGCCACGTTTTTGTTGTTCTCTTCCGCTCATCTGGCTTCACAAGCCAATCTACTTGCAATGAATATGAGCGGCCAACCTTTTGGCACAACACGGCCAATCATTTTGACAAATGGCAGGGATAGACAAAGCAAAGGGCTGGTTCCCGTATTGCCTGAAATGCTGCACCTTCTATGGGGAAAAACCTGTTTTATTGCACAAAGCCTGGATTGACTCGAAAATAAGCTATGGGTTTTTGAGCACTTTCGGCCAGCCTTTGCGTCCTTTAGGCTATGTTGACCAGCTTCTTTCATCGGTTAATGCCTTTCAATCACGTTATACCTGACAACCTTTGCGTCCGAAAATGGCTAATCTTTGTGTCCTGTGACAAAGGGCCATTTGTCCCGCTTCTACCCGTTCTGCTAGAACGAAGTTGTCTGTGCCTGAGAAACAGCTTTCTCGTTGAGGGGATATCTCTGCTCCAAGAGCTGAGCAGACATTTCTTTCAGGGGTTTTTAGGAACCTGAGCCGACATCTTCCATAGCTTTTTAGTGGCTTTTGTGCTGCTACTAAGAATGAGCCGTAGGAACTCACGTCTCTTCACAGAGGTAGTAAGTTCCATGAAGAGCTAAAAAAAGGTGTGAAGGATATTACGGATGGAAATGGCCCAAAAAGGAAGCCATCGTTGTCATACCCCAGAGTGGGTTGTAGGCACAGCCTCGTAGGTAATGGTTCGTAGGTTCTCTCTTTATCCATCCTCTGCATGTGGACTGAAATCGGCTAGCCGACAGAAGAACTGCAAATCACTAGAAAGGAGACTTCGTGTGAATCGAGAAGAAAGCAAGATGATGTTGTCACAGGATGCTATGGAAAAGGCACAACCGGCGCTCCCTGCCGCTGTTGACCAGTTGCTCAACCCTGAGCAGCCACGCGCCAATGTCATTGGTGTGGCCGTCGGGGTGAAGTGGACGGGCGGGCAGCCGACAGGCGAGGCGGCCATCCTCGCGCTGGTGACCCAGAAGGTGAGCGCAGAACTATTGAGCTCGAGTGACCTGGTACCATCCAACGTGGGCGAGTTGAAAACCGATGTGCTCACTGTAGGGTATCTCACTGCTGGTGCACCGTTAATTGCTGCGCCGACAATGACGATGCCGGAGTTGCAACCTAGTGTCACCAGGAGGTATTTCCCCCCCGATGAGCGCGTACGTGAGCGTATAACCGAGGTGCTCGCGGCTGCCCCTGCCCCCCCTGTCATTGAAGTTCTCACCCATCGCATCCGCCCGGCGAAAGGCGGTTACAGCGTCGGACATATCGCCATTACGGCGGGCACCATCGCCACATGCGTCTACGACATCTTGCCGGCTGGAATTGGTGTCCCGCCAAAGTTCTATATCCTCAGCAACAACCACGTGCTTGCCAACAGTAATAGCGCGAGCTTCGGCGACCCCATCCTCCAGCCCGGCCCTTTCGACGGCGGGCACTTCCCAGAGGACCTCATCGCCCGACTGAGCCGGTTCATCCCCATTACCTTTGAGCCACCGGTTCCCCGGTCGTTGCACCGCAACCTCGTGGACTGTGCCGTTGCGGAAGGAGCCTTCCAGGATCTCGACCGGGAAATCTACTGGACCGGCCCCACGCGGGGCTGGCGGCTGCGGAACAAGGTGCTCGGGATGGTAGGGCAGTCGGTGAAAAAAACCGGGCGCACCACCAACATATCGTTTGGCAGGATCACTGCGGTGAACGCTACGGTCGATGTCAACTACGGTGGTGGACGACTAGCACGGTTTACGGACCAGATCGTTACCACCGCTATGTCGGCCGGCGGCGACTCCGGTTCACTACTGCTCACGCCAGATAACGTCGCGGTGGGTCTACTGTTTGCCGGTTCTTCCATCGCGACCATCTTCAACCAGATTGAAACCGTGCGGTCGCTGCTGCGGGTGGAGGTGGCGGAACAGATCCTCTAACCAGCGTCAGCATAGGGAGACACGCGGCAGCACCATGCGGCGCCGTAAAAGAGTTGAGACTGGGCTGGCATTGCGCTCAGGCGGTCTTTTTGAGCGCCGGATTGTACTACAACCGTAGTTAGGAGAAGGAGAAGGCTGAGCGAGGGTTAGGCAGCGGGCAACCACATCATGGGAAAGTCAGGAGGTTGGGCTGCGCGCTTGCGATAATGACTTCTTTTTACCTAGTTGAGGCCTGGTCATAAATAGGAAGCCAAGCTGGAGGCTTGCCCCAGCAAGGCGATGCTCCTAGCATTGTGGTAGTCATACTACAAAGACAAGAGGCACTCCTATGGTATCCCAAGACTCGCTGCTTGTCACGTTAGTCAAACTTGTCGATCGCCTGCCGATGCCTGCGCTTCCACCGAAACGAGGCCGGGGGCATCCGATCGTCTACCCAGACCGCTTGTTTTTGAAAGCCTTAGTGATCATGATTGTTCGTCATGTGCACACCGTCCATGAACTGCTGAGCGTCTTAGCCCAGCCAGCCGTTGAAATGCGCACCCTGCGGCTCTTGTTGACGCAACAGGAACGCTTCCCCTCGCGCCGGACCTGGGAGCGGCGCTTGAAAGCGCTCCCAGCAACCTTGCCTGCGCAGATTGGCTGCTTAGGCCGGTATCTCATCGACCTGATCCAGCCATGGACCACCTGTGGGCGAGCGGTGGCAATCGATAGTACCGTGCTGCGAGCTCGCGGCGGCGTCTGGCATCAGAAGCACCGCGAGAAGGGGGAGATCCCCCCTTTGGCGTCAACTTAAGAAGATTGTACCTGAACAACTGAAAAGCAAGCGAGGCCAAGCCCAACCTGCTAGAGTAGGAAATAATCAATCACCTACTCAAGTAAGGAGGGACTCATGCCTCAACGAGATCATTCTAGCGTATGGCCTGCCGAGCTGGAAGCCCAAGCCCGAGAATTGAAAGCCTTTCAGCGGGCGCGTGGCGTGCCATCAGCGTTGCACCTGTTGCGAGGACTGCTCTATTATGTCCTCAGCCACTCCAGCTTGCGTGACGCGAGTGTGTGGAGCCGGTTGATCGGCCTGACCAGCACGGTCATCTCGAGCCAAGCCTGGCACACACGCAGACTTCCCAGTGCCGACTGGCTCTTGTGGCTCTTCAATGCGCTTCTGGCAGCCCCCAAAGGCAGCTGGAGCGAGCCTTCGCAGCGCATCCTCTTGGTCGATGCGACCCATGTCTCCTGCCGAGACCAGCGAGCGGACACCTGGCGCTTGCACTGTGCCTACGACCTGCTGGCGGGACGGTTGGCCTGGGTACGCATCAGCACGCAGCACGTGGGCGAAGGCTTTGCGCATCTGCTGCTGCACGTCGGCGATATCGTGGTGGGTGATGGGGCCTACAGTTGTGCCAAGCAACTGCTGGCTGTCGCTGCCGCCCAGGCCTTCTGCCTGGTGCGCTACAGTGTGGCGCATGTGCCGCTCTACGCGCCTGGCGCTCCGGCTTGGACCCAGCCGTATCGGCTAGATGTGCCAGCGTGGTTGCGCACCCTGCCTCCCGGTCTCTACGAACGCCGGGCCATGGTCGTGGAACAAGAGCACTGCTTGCATGTCCGCCTAATCGCCCTGGTCTTGCCCGCGGAGCAAGCCGAGGCGTTACGTCGGCAGAAACAGCGGCAAGCGTGCGCCCTTTGTCGCGCGCTCTCGCAGGAAGCCCTCTTTCTCGCCGGCTTCGTCCTGCTGGTGACGACCTTGCCAGAGCCGTCGTGGTCCAGCGAGCAGCTCCTGGAACTCTATCGCGCCAGATGGCAGATTGAAGTGCTCATTAAGCGCATCAAACAGGTGCTCGCGCTGCACATCCTGCCAGCTCAGACTCCACAGGGCGCGCAAGCGATGATCTGCGCGCTGCTGGTCGCCTGGATGCTCATCGAAGACGATGTCGCGACCCTGCGCCGCCAGCTCAGTGATGGCGAACCAATGGAGTGCCCCATCAGTAGCTGGCGGTTGGCGCGTCTGGCCTTTGGAGGATTGCACAAAGTGCTCGAGGAGCACTGGACCCCTGAGCGCCTGCGTGCCGTGCTTCCAGAACTGCGCCGGCTCTTGGTCGAGCGGCGCAAGCGTCCGCTACGCGAACACCAACGTCGCTACCAGTTCTGCCCGCACGTGCTGTGCCAGTCGGATCTCGTTGTGCTTTTCGGTTGTTCAAGTGCTTAAGTTGACGCCAAAGGGAGATCCCCCCACACCTCGATTGATCCCGAAGCCCACTGGATCAAATCAGGCTGGCACGGCTGGGTCTATGGCTGGAAACTGCACGTCGTTTCGGTCGTCGCGACGGTCTGGTTTCCTGTGGCCGCTGTGCTGACTCCCGCCAACGTTGCGGATAGTGAGCCTGCACCTGAGCTGTTGCGAGAAGTTCCCGCAGTAGTCCGTTTCGTCTTGGGTGATCTCCATTACAACACGCCCGACCTGCGCGCACATTGTGAGCAAGCTGACCGGTTGCTGGTGACCACGCACTATGGACGCTATCCTCACACCGATGAGGGGGTGCAAGTCCGACGGGTCTTTCACAAACTCCGTTCGATCGCGATGGAAATTTTGAATGAACACTTCAAAGGCATCTTTGATGGGCATGGACAAGTTTCCACCAAAGGTTTGCTCTCGACCCAACGATTTGCGCTGGGGGCGATCTTTGTCTATCAATTAGCCTTGACTTCCCCGCTTTGAGCACGACTTGGAACTCTGTGTCGGCCTCAAAGCTTTTCTGAAGGCGGCCTGATGATTTATGACCAGGCCTCACCTAGATAAAAGTGTGTCCCTATTTGCTATGCTGGGCCACCGTATTCTCGGAAAGGAGGGTCGGAACTATTCTGCCAGTTGAAACCGAGGGCTATGTGCAGCATTTGTAGATATGCCCGTTTTCCCGCTGGTGCCGTTTGTTCACCGTTCACTCTTGGCTGCCAGAGCAACTGCTGCTGAGCAGATGAGGCGAGCAGAGCCCAGCAGTGCCACCAAGAGCGAGGCTTACGCGTGTATACCCCTGGTGCGAGGCAGCCCGAGCTACCCCACTTGGGATGAGGGGGGTTGTGGAGGCTCGCGTGGCTCGTCACCTGGATGCCGCTAAGCGATCTTGCCAAGCTGGGTTGTGAGCAAGCAGGCATTGATCTGCCAAGCGCGTTGGAGCGCGCGAGCATTGATGACCAGGTAGGTCAAGGTATTGAGGTTGCGCACCGCGGGGAGGGTGCGTACCTTGGGCCGTTTGATGCCCAGTTCTTTGCTCTGGCTGTTGATACGTTCGGTACTGGTGCGCTGGTGGTAGATGCCCTTGTAGAGGGGGCTCTGGCGATCCAGCGTCACACGCATCTGCCCGCCCAGCTCCCAGTTCAGGTCCTTGACACAGCCTTTCTCTTTGAGGAACTGGGGATGATCACACGTTTGTCCGCTCGCTTGAGGAAAGAGCAGGGGGACAGCGAAAGCGTTGCGACAGGTAGCCGTAGGTGTGGGAGAACTGGTAGGTGGGGTGCATACGCAGCCCATTGGCACACAAGGGCACCCCATCGCGGTCGCGCTGGCTCTCGGGATGGCCGTGCTGGTTGAGAGGAATGGCGGCGATGCCACGGCGATAGACGACCATCTGATAGGTGTACCAGGCATCGAAAGCGGCTCGGCGGTGATATGGGTGGGAAAGAAGCCCAGCGTGGCGACCGTGCGGAGGTACAGCGGGACGAAGTACGTAATATCGTTTTCATTGAAGGGAAGCGTATACTCGGCCACGACGACGTCACCGTAACCGGGGATGGTGGCACTGGCCACGCCAGAGCCGTAGCCCCACAAGTACTCTTTCTCTTCGGTAGTTGAGCCATCAGGCTGCTCTTTATTGGTCGAGCGTTTGACGCCCAGCTTGCAATCGGGATCACCTCGTGGCTGCTGCTCTTTCTTGAAACGCTCTTTGACGAAGGCGTAGAGGTGGGTCACATCGAAAGCCACCGTTTCCCCTAAACCGGGGATTTCCGCACACAGGTCCTCGGCGGTCGCCATGAGCAAGGGTTGCAGCACCGACTGCGAGAGGGTGCGTTGTTGCTCGCCCAACCAGCGAGCGGTGGGCACGGTGCGCTGCACATCAAAGCCGTAGGGCGCTCGCACATCGAGGACGGGACGAAAGCCCAGTTCGAGCACGAGCAGGGGATGCTCCAGCAGGAAGCGGCGCAACTGGGTGCACGAGGCAAAGTCTGCATCGATCTTGAGCAGCAGCGCCTTGATATAGGCACTTTGCGGATGGGGGCGCTTGCCGGGCTGGGACGCCTCGATGGGAGGATCAGGCACCACCGTCCACCGGAACTGAGCCAGGAAGGCGTGTGTGCGTTGCACCAGCGGGTCATGCTCAAGCATCTTGCGCAGGGTGGAGTGGTCAAAGGTGTGCGAATATGGTATGATCGTCATGGTCGAAAGCTCCTTGCAGGTTCGTGGATCATTCATTGCTTTAACTGTGCCTGCAAGCTTTCCTCTTGTCAAGGGGCCTCTCTAATACCGCCTGCTTGTTAGGAATTTCTTCCGACCCTCGGAAAGGAGACGAAAACAGTGAGCATTGAGTTTGTACAGAAGAAGTATGAAGACCAACTGCTGCGACTGCCTAACGTCAATGGCGTTGCCATCGGGCAGAAGGCGGGGAAGGAGGTGATCAAGGTCTTTGTCACACACAGGGTGCCCGAAACCTTGTTACGGGCGGAAGAGATCGTCCCGAAGACCTTGGAAGGCTATGCCACAGATGTCGAGGAACTCGGCACGATAACAGCACAAAGTCAGTAACCAGTGCACAATCGACTCCTGCACCGCCATAGCCCTCTACGAAAATCTGAGAGGCAAGAAACCAAAGAGGAAAAAATGGCCTGTCGGTGCTTTTCTGACGAAAAGATACGACAGGATTTGCGAAGACGGCTTGTAGAGCGTATTGAGAGCACAGAGCAAAAACGACGAGTACAGACGAAAGATGCTTTTTCCATCTTCTCTCTAAAGGCTTGTAGAGCGTCTTCGCAAAGATGTAGTGTCTTTTCGTCAGAAAAATACTGATAGGCCCTATATACCCTTTTCATGGTATACTTCTGAAACTTGGAGTTTAGACTAATTTGGCCTCGAACGGCTGGTAGCCAGGGATTTCGCACTGTCATAAAGAGCAGAGATCATGCGACTTCCTGCCTTGCTTCGTAAGAATTTAGGTCTAAACGCCAATTGAAACACGTATCCTGGGACTCTATCCCACATTCCGCAGTTTTAGCTGGAGGGATTATAGATTTTCACGTAGAGTGGCCCTAAGAGGTGTAAAACGAGTTGGTGGACGGGTTGCAGACGTAAGATAAGAACCAGCGAAGTGGCAGCGGTCTGCACATGGAGCAACTCAATACCTTCAAAACATTGAAAGACCCAGCGCATGGTCGGGCATGCTGCCGGCTTCTGGACTTGATCGGGAATAGTCTGCTGGGTCTCGGCCAGGCGGGAGCGGAGCCGGAATTCGGCTAAGCGGTAGACCAGCAGGCAAGCACTATGATGAAACTGAGGGCCATGATGCGCTCCGGTTTTTTGACAAAGACCGAGGAGGCCAGAAAGAGCGGATCTTTGAGAAACCGAAAGCCGCGCTCTACTCCGCCTTGTTCTTTGTAGGTCGTGACCAGTTGCTGGTCGGAGAGAACGGCTGAGTCGAGGACGTTGGTGCCGACGATCCAGCAGGCCTTGCGCAAGGCTTCTTGCTTGACCTGCTCCTGATTGACGGTGACCGTCGTCGCAATTTGCCACTGATGGCTTGTTGGATTGGCGTCTTGGCGTTGGCGTCCCTTGTTCGTGTACTGCGGATGAGCCACCAATTCACTGTGGACCTCCAGCCACGCTGGCTTGCTCTTCAACTCCCCACGGGATGCGCAACGAGATTTACTCGACAAGCAGGCGGAGAAGCAGAAAGCGGATCTCGACGGAGACGACGTCATTTTGTGGCATACTGGGAGGGTGTTGAGAGAAGGTCTCCCTCATGTGAGAGGGTTGAGCGTTCTTGATGCCCGTTTAGCCAAGGCTTGACGAGTGGGGAATCAAAATGACAGGAGATCCTATGCGTACCGATGACCTTTCCTCTGTGAGCATTCAGACCGAAGCCTCGCCGATCCTTTCGGTGCCTGCCTGGTTTGGCGAAGTGGCCCTCGTCGCCCACACCTTGACCTGCCAGGGCTTGCTTGCCGCAATCTCTGAGCGTGTGCGTTTCTCCCGCAAACGGTTCGGGACCTATGAGGTGATCGACTTTCTCGTCGTGCTGATGGGCTACGCTCTCAGCGGAGAACCGACGCTGGCGGCCTATTACGAGCGCTTGCAGCCTTTTGCGACGCCGTTCATGGCCTTGTTCGGACGCATGCAGTTGCCTCATCGCTCGACGCTCAGCCGTTTTCTGGCTGCCCTGGACCAGGCGAGTGTAGAAGCGCTGCGCAGTGTGTTCTTGCAGGACGCGCTGGCCCGCCCTGGACCCGCCGAGGGTGTAGGTGGTCTGTGGGATCGGCAAGGACAACGATGGCTGGTCTTCGATCTGGATGGAACGAGACAGGCTGCACGACAGCGTGCCCTGCCTCAGGGTCCTGAGTTGCCCCCTCCCCAGCGGCGTCTGCGTGTGGTCTGTGCGCCTGGCTACACGGGGCGCAAGCGGGGAGAAGTGGTCCGCACCCGCACGACACTCGTGCAGGCCCATACTCATCAGTGGTAGATGATAAGTGGAGTAGAAATAGGAGTGCTATGCTACCAGGGAGCAGTAGGATGAGGGGCAGGTGAAGCTGGGGCCTCTGCCAACGGAGTC
>Ga0207684_10001816_pt1 | contig 22314 bp, 12 predicted proteins | sample KBSK5501metaG_FD_184342 | JGI IMG/M metagenome (GOLD analysis project Ga0207684, IMG submission 184342) | Corn, switchgrass and miscanthus rhizosphere microbial communities from Kellogg Biological Station, Michigan, USA - KBS K5-50-1 metaG... | ecosystem: Host-associated > Plants > Roots >...
AGGAATCGATACTTCTGCAGAGATGCTGCGAAGAGCAGGCAACCGTGTACCGGGCGGAAAATTCTCACAAATGAGTGTGCAAACTCTGCTTTTTCCCCCCGCAGAGACCTTTGACGCTATCTGGAGCACACGCACGTTAATTCATGTGCCCCAGGCCCTGGTAGTTGATTTATTAGCTTCCTGGAAACGAGTATTGAAGCCCGGCGGTATTTTAGGCCTCGGTGTCAATAGAGGTGAACGTAATGGCTGGGAAACAAACGAGGCGAGGTCTGGGCCGCCTATGTTTTATCACTATTTCGCTGATGGTGAGCTAGAGGAGTCGCTCGAAGCTGCTGGATACCAGGTAGTGGAAAAAGTTCCTATTACAAGCAAGTCCAATTCCGCCGAATCACGCAATTTTTTTGTCTTCGCTCAAAGATTTGACACAGGCCTGGACAAGGCCGCTTATTCACATTATGTGCAGTATGATGAACATGATAAGCGAAGAACAGTACAACCTGAAGACCTGGAGCCTGCCATTGCTTTACTGCTCCGTGCCGGTTCCCTCACACCTGGTGAGCAGGCTAATCTGTGCTTATTGTACGATCAGTTGGCCTTACGGGATAGAACTGATAAAAATCGCTTCAAACTAGCAGCACAGAAATTGAAGCTTCACCTGCAAACGCCGGACACCATTTTCACCGAAGACTTTGCCGTGTGGCTTATAATGGGCGCATTGCATCTTAAGCTTGCTCAGTATCCTCAGGCTACTTCATGCCTGCGACAGGCCCTTACACTTCGACCTGCTCACTTTGCTGCCCTCGTGCGCTTAAGCTACGCTTACGACGGATTGAAAAATTTCGATGAAGCGATTGCAGCTGCGCACACAGCAGAGCACCTCCCCGAACAAAGCCAGGTAAGTGACGAAGAAAGGGCAAATTTATACTTTGCGTTGGGCCATTTCTACATCGACCGCAGTCTCAGCGCAAATAACGAGGCATCCGTCCAGGATAGAGAGCAAGGTGACTACTACATGCAACTTGCTTGTAGTACCGGAAAGAACGGATATATGTATGTCAGTGGTCTTGCAAGTATATATAATGAAACAAACCGCTTTTCAGAGACCATCCAGCTTTTTGATACTTTCTTTGAAAATGAGAAGATCCGTGCAGATGAGAAACTCGAAAATGCACTCTACTTTTACCGAGCAGAGGCCGGCATAGGCACAGATCGCTATGCCGTCGCCCAGGGGTATCTGGCTCATGTTGAGCGCTACGCTCGGGCGAACCAGGATTGGGATGCACTCGCGCATGCGAAGCTCTATCAAATACGTACCGAATTGAGGCTGAAAGATGTAAGAGAACTGAGCCCTGATGAAATTCGCTCTCATCTATCAGTCCTCTACAAGCACGAACCTTCACCTTACGTCGCAGAATCTTTCAAACTCGACCGTGAGAATGTAATCAGTATATTGAGCGCATTCTACCTGATCAACCAATTTATCAATGAACAGGTGCCTTCAGAAGCTTTTGATGTGATTTTAGCAGTAACAATCTATCATCTGGAAAAAATGTACGAAAGGGGGGAAGAGCGCAACTTGAACCTCCTGATTTTCGCTGATAATCCTGGCGCTGTACCCGGTGGGTTATATAAATACAACAGCGGACCCCACCTCTACAGATTTGACGAAGTAGGCACGGATTTAACCGAAATGGGAATGCGTCAATTTAAAGTATGGGCGATTCTTGCTTTAACCGGCGAAGCCTCGGCGTCAACCCTCTCCGCGATCACTTTCGCGATTGGACGATTTTCTCAGGAAGGATATACCATTTACATCTACGATCCTAAAGGGGTCTTACCCGAGTTTGTACGAAGATCCCTGAATGAGTTCTTTGTGGGTAGCATCGAGGAAATTGCACAATATACCTACATCAATATGCTTTACGACAGAGCGCGTGATTATCTCAGTAGTACTCGAAGCTCATCTGCTATTGATATCACACCATTAGGGTTGAGTTCAGCTAACATTGATTTGTTGCCAATCGAGGAGGAGGTGAGATAATGCAGGAGCAGCTTTCACATAAGCAGCAAGCACTACGTGCAGGAATACAAATGTCAGATGCAAGGAGGAAGCGGCGTTCGGAAGAGGATTCGCCTGTGCTCGTGCTCCAATATGATCTCATCCAGGGCTTCTTACAGAAGATTGGACCAGCACTTGCCGAATATCCAGGGTTGCACATGTTTTACTTTCCTGTCAACTCTGACCAACTCCTTTGCGTCTACCGTACGGCAGATATGCCGGAGCCACTTCCTGTGGAACTACGCTCTTACCTGATCATCACTCTCGCTAAAGCTCGCCAACTCTTCAATGAAACGCTAGATGCCCACTTTCTCTCGTCTTACCACCCTCCGCTGGAGAATCTCAACTACCAGTCTGGACAGAACATGGTTCTGGACATTATCTGGTCTACCCTTGGCGGACAATTACCCTTTACGCATCCAAAAGCTGCTTCATCGCTCGTTATTTGTTGTCCCATATCAGACAAGCTCGCAGCTGCAAGCAAGCGCCTGCGCGATCTATCCGGCCTCCTCATTCTGTTCGGGTCCGAACAGAACTTCTCTCAATCGAGCCATTCTTCACTGGACAAAATAGTGAGTAAGGAGTTTAATAGATATCTCGAAGATACAGGACAATATGCCATCCGAGATCTGGATTTCTTTCTCTCATCGCTTATTAGTCAGGATGAACGTATTCAGGACAACCAGAACCGGGCTCTTGGCTTTATTGCTCAAATGGTAATTCATCGCTTCCGAAATTTTCGGCAAGTGGCAGAGTTCATTGCTCAAGAATATCCTACAGCGCAGGAGGTAAGCAAGGATCCAGACCATTTCGAAGAGAAAATACGCTCTATGAAAGCCCAGTTAAACAGCGCCGGGCGACTTGAAAAACAGCTACAGTATATAGGAAGCGCACCACACAAGACGCCAATAATGCTGGGTGAACTCGTTGATATCCTTGAGTATGTTTTCAATGAAAAGAAAAAGCAGGCGAAAAGTTCCATCGAGCTGGAAGTTGACATACCAGATAGCCTTCGAACAGAGCTAGTCGTATCACCAGTGGCTGTCATCGAAGAGGTACTGAATAACGCTCTTGAGAATATGTTCAAAGTAATTGATCATCCAGATGTAGAAAATAAGAAGCTGTCGCTGCAATCTCATGCCGAAGAAAGACTCCTTTGCCTCGACCTCATCAATTATGGACCGGCGATAGCCTCAGATGTTTTAGAGGATTTGCAGCGCCTGGTACGTGTCAGCCGACCAAGCGGCTCAGGGCTTGGTATATTCCTGTCAGTAATGATCCTGCGTCGCGTAGGTGGTGAGCTAGAAGTAATCAGTCCCATACCTGATCAGGATATAGGCGTGTGTTATACATTTAAATTTCCGCGCCCCTAGAAAGGAGAGATCGACTTGGCTACCATCCTCATTGTAGAAGACCAGCCTGAAAACCAGTCACTTTACGCCGATATTGTCTATCGCGTTCAACGTGAACTGGGTCTTACCATTCAGCTTCGTTCGGCTTCGGACTTTGAGAACGCTCAACGTGCCCTGGAACGCGGTCTTGAAGAAACTGAAGAAGCTCCTCTCCTGATTCTGCTTGATATGGAGATTCCTTATAAGGGACTTAAAGACAAACGCGCCGGTTACCGACTGATGCAACAATATCGCGAACGATTTTCTAGTTCATCTTGGGTGCCGCTGACCGCGAACATCGCATGGCATGAGAAAGACCTTTTTGGTGAGACTCCTCTTTTCGATGACTTATATAAATTACAGCCCTTCGATGTTTTCTCTAAAGGAAGCACCAATGAACTGAAGGATATTGTGCGCCGCGCGCTAAGAGTGGAGGTCGAAAGAACGGGTACCAGGTCACAAGAAGATACGACTTCTCTATCAGAAGTAATAATTAAGTTTGGCAATGAGCTCTATGCCATACCGGACTACCAGCTTTATCGTCAAATTCGCAGTGCTGCTGAGAATACTCGTGGTGTACTTCTCTTTGGTGAACCTGGTAGCGGTAAAAAACTGACTGCCAGTTTGATGCATTATTATAGTGATCGACGAGATGCTAATTTTTGTGTTGTTGACAGCATGATAGATGCAAGTGAGTTAGAGCAGATGCTCTTCCCTTCAAGCAAACAGGCGGATAATGATTCTTTACTTGATCAAGCACAAGGTGGAACTTTATACATCGCAGATTTTGATAGGATGGGAAAACAAGACAACGAAGAGATCCAGAGGTTCCAAAGAAAATTGCTGCACTATCGAAAGTACCGAAACTATGATGTGCGTATTATGGGGGGGGTTAATAGAAGTCGTAAAGGCTTTCCCATGTTTAGTAGATTTCTGCCTGAGATACTGGATACGATGATTTCGCTAGACTTACCCCCTTTACGTGAACGAAAAGATGATATTCCCCTGCTGATTGAAGTTTTCCGGGAGCAGTTCAACCAGCAACGAAAAAAGCAGAGCGAGAGAAAGCAGTTCATCGATCTTCAACAGATCCATGAAATCATGCAGGCACTGGATTGGCGGCATGGTAACATTGCCCAATTGCGCATGGTGGTAGAAGAAGTTCTTTTCAAAGCTCCATCCACGTCGGTCACAGTAGATAACTTTAGAGAAGTTCTAGAGGCGCGTGGAGAGGAATATGCTTCCGATATTACACAGGCATCGGCAGAAACGGACGAAAAGCGACAAGCAAAGGCAACTAAACCACCACTTATCATTACCGATGAAGATTTGCGAAAATACGGCATTCGCTGACGGCTCGCTGGGGAAGAAGCATGAAATTTTTAGTCATTCCCAAAGCGAATTTATCCACTACTACTGCCTCTATTAAAATTCAGGATGGTGCTGACACAATATTTCATCTAGAATTGACTGACGAACAAAACAACATTGCTAACTGGCAGACTCTCTTCAACTACCTACGCAAAACGCAACCACAGGAGCTAAAAGATCTTCTTGATGCTGTACCTCAACTCCTCGAAATAGAAGTCGATGAGGATGCGCATGCGACATATTTAAATATGTTAAACGCATTGTATATGTGGGCGGAAAAAGAAAAAAATGAGTCACAAGAAAAGGATTCCGCAGAAAATGACATACCAAACTTGTACAGTCTCCTTCAACAGCTTAAGCACGCTCTTTTCAACTTCGAGGTGATTATCTCTGCTAATAACGAGTATTACGAGGCGGTTTTCCCTCATCCTGGTCAAGAGGAATTTCCGGTCTATATCCCAAGTAATAAATTTGATAAAGCTCCTGTTCAAACGAGCCAGGTAATGCTCAAAAAGGCTTATGAGAGGGATCCTAAATACATCGAATATTTCATTAACAACTACACACATATCCAGGAATATGTCATGAGTGCTGATCCGACATCGTTTAATGTTTTCATCGGTCTCTCGAAAGCGTTGGTAAAGTTAATAAAGCAAGAAAATGCGAACCTTGGAATTTATGTCTCGCTTGTCCCTGACATTTGCACATTTATTGTAAGAAAAGAACCGGATAACGAGGAACAAAAGGAATATCTCGAGCTAATTTTGCGTAGTTTTGAACCCGTCCAACAGAAGTTAGAAAGACTGAATGGTATTATTGCGGATGTTAAGAATGAAATTTCTCCGAGATGGATACCGCATCAAGCAAATATAAGGCGGTTTGAGGAAGATGGCTATTCGCGATTAATGCATCTGATCAGCCTCATTTCAGCTGATTACCTGAGACGATATGATCTTGATAGCTCAGCTAAATTCTGGCACAATGCTAAAAGTAAAGACCCTGTACTCTGGTGCTTCCTGCTCCTTCATCGCAAGCCATATTTATACCTATTGTTGCAGTTAGCGTTATTGATTCCTCCTTCTGTTTATGCTTTCCAGCATTGGCTAACAGGACAACCTTGTCCCCTTATTCTGGGTTCATCAGGCCCGGTCATTGCAAAAATTTGTCCTCCTGCGCTCAATTCACCTGGCGCAGAATTCGTTATTAAGCTGACATGGTTGATATGGTATGTTTTCCTCGTGCTACTCCTCTTGTTTATCTTCACGCAGATTATGCGCAAGCGCTGGTTGTATTCTCAACTGTTGCTACCACGCATACTTGGAGCAGCTATTGTTGGCCTACTTCCACTACTGCTCAACGATCAATCCTGGAATATTGGCGTTCTAAGTAATGTGTTCAACTGGGGTTTATTAGCATTGCTTACCTATATTTTCTCCTTCATTTATGTATTCATCGAAGTACATAATATTAAGAAATTTATAAAAGGCCATTCGATAGCGCAAGTCTTGAAAGAGAGTGGAAGAATCTTTCTTATTGCCCTTTCGGAGACATTGTTTTTTGTTACAATTACTTCATCCCTCATCTTCCCTGCTGTGATATCAAATATAGGCGGTGAAATAATAAATTACAAGTTTGGAATCTATGCATCCATATCATTGATATCTTTTGGCTTCTTCCCCTCGCTCATCATCCTGTGGACTGGGATAGCGCTTTTCATTGGTTCATTTGTCCAACTCATATGGCAGGATCAACGCATCACAGAGTCTATTTAGGGAGAGGCCATTTCACGGCCTGAAGTGTATAATGATCTCCAATAGGAAACGATTTAAAACACTTCGTCCATGAACATAGGAGGGATGAGTATGCGTGTTGCACAAAGTGGTATCTTCGCCCTGGGTACCGGTTCGCACTCCTATCTGGAGTTCGATCTGCTTGAGAACGCCGATCCACTGGTAATGGTTAATGCGATTGCCAACCTGCGGGAACCGCGCACGACGACCGGTGGAGTCAACCTGGTGGCTGGATTCAGACCGTCGCTGTGGGAACGCATTGCGCCACAGGATATGGCGGCAGGAGTGAGGGACTTCGATCAGGCAGTGAGCGGTGTCGATGGCTATACTATGCCTGCCACCCAGCATGACCTGTGGCTCTGGGTAGCAGGTCATGCCTACGATAAGGTCTTTGATGTCACACGGGAGGCCATGAGTGTGCTTACCCCAGTCGCCATCCTTGTAAGTGAAGTGGCAGGGTGGACCTACAAGGAGAATCGGGATTTAACCGGATTCATTGACGGAACCGAGAATCCAAGCCTTTCCGACGCGCCCGAGGTAGCTCTGATCCCTCCGCAGTCTCGTGGTGCAGGCGGGAGCATTGTCCTGGTGCAAAAGTGGATGCACGATGCCTCTACTTTCGATGCGCTTCCAATTGAAGAGCAAGAGAAGGTCATAGGGCGAACCAAAGATACGAGTGTAGAGCTTGACGAGGAGGTGCGAGGAGCTCAATCGCATGTCTCGCGAACAGTGATCGAAGAGAATGGGGTGGAACGACATATCTTCCGCCGCAATACTCCCTTTGGCACAGCCACCGAACATGGGACGATGTTTATCGGCTTCAGCCGGGACCAGCATCGCTTAGCCCGCATGCTCGCTCGTATGGCTGGAGCGGAGGATGGCATACGTGATGCGTTGACCAGGTATACGACAGCGGTTAGTGGAGCCTATTACTTCGTCCCATCGGTAGAGTCGCTGCGCAGTTTTGCCGCTGAGGATGACTAATGAAGCAGGACTAGGAAACGTGGCGGTTCCGGTCCTGGCGCAGTCGTTCTAAGACCCAGGTGCGTATTAACGTGGCCTGCTTCATCCCACGCTCACGTGCTATTGCCTCTAATTCTGCACGGTGTAGCATACCGTGGCGGTGCATTGATCTAGCGTTATTTTGTTGCTCTTTCAGAGACTTTCCTTGTCGCAATATGCTACACCGTGCCAGTACATGCTTCACCAGGTTGTATTTCTCCCCAAAATGCAGTATGTTGTTGAGGAACCAGAGACATCACACACCAGGTAGAGTAGAGCTATGAATGCTTATGATCCACTAAAAGGGCTTGCTGATTTGATTCGGGAGAAAAATATCGCTGACAGCAGGATCACGGCTATTACCGGACGCCCGACACAGCTTGGGCACGTGGGTGAGTATATCGCTTCTCAGATCTTCGGCATCGAATTACATGTGGATGCGCGGAAAAAGGGGAGTGATGGGCATTTTCTCTCTGGCTCCTTGCAAAATCGCAGCGTCAATGTGAAATGGTATCCGAAACGGGAGGGAGGGCTTGCGATCAATCCCAATCATGTGCCCGACTATTTTCTCGCTCTTACGGGTTCACCGGCTCCGGCTGAATCATCACTTGGGAAGACTCGTCCCTGGGTTATTGAATATGTATATCTTTTCGAGGCGTCGTCTCTCATTAAGGACCTCGTTGCGCACAAGGTTCAGATCAGTAAAGAATTCACGAGCGTCCGAGAAAAACTATGGGTCCAAGCCGAAATCTACCCGCTGCAGACAAACATTATCTTGATAGTATCTGAAGAGCAACGTCGCCAGCTTCGGTTCTTTCTGGGCAACCCGGATGCAAACCAAAACTGAAGATGACTGCAAGCCTAGAGGAGGCGAATCATGTCCACGCTCTTTTCCTATTGTATCCCGTACGATGACGGCGCTGCTCCTAACCCTTTCTGGGGACTATGCACACTAGCTATCTGTAAGCCAGCCATCCGTCGTAAGGCCGAGATTGGAGACTGGGTCGTCGGGACAGGCTCCAAGCACTCGACCATCGGAGACATTGCAGGCAAGGTCGTGTACGCAAGGCGTGTGACCCGGAAGATGACAATGGAGGAGTATGATCGGTTCACCCAGTCAGAGTACCCTGACAAGATCCCCCAGTTGGAGAGTGCCGACCGCCGCAGACGTTGCGGTGATTCGATCTACGACTTTTCGACACTCATCCCGTCTCTTCGCCCAAGCGTGCATAACGCGAAGAACCGACACACCGATCTGGGCGGGGAATATGTCCTACTCTCCAACCACTTCTTCTACTTCGGTGATCAGCCAGTAGCGCTGCCTGAGGCACTACGAGCAATCGCGCAGCAGCAGCAGGGCCATCAGGCACCTGCCAACGCGGAGTACGTTGATGTCTTCGTTGACTGGATTGAAAGCCTCAAGTCTAAGTATCCGCTCGTAGAGCCCATCGGGAACCCACAATGGTGGTCGAAGCGGAATTTCCAAGTGTCGTGTGCCGCTTGTGCAACTGGGAGGCTTCAGGAGGCCGAAGCTGATCTGGTGGCGCCCGACGCCCAATGCAGCAATCCCTGCTAGCACATAAAGGGGGCAAGTAGCTGCGGCGAGGCGAGGACCCAAAGTTGCTGGTGAGGCAATGAATCTCCATGGCAACTCAATGTTATTCTGTGAAAAATAATTTGGCAATATATCCTCTCACAACTATGGCACATGCATCATGAATGATGCGCTGGTGATACGACCCCCAAAAAGGGACAAGTGAAATGCAAATTCAGGTATGGCCGCCTTCCTAAGCCAACTGAACTGATGGGAGCTTTATTCTTACAACCCGAATCCCCTTTGTGAAGGATTTTATGCTATTTCACTTCTGAAGGATATTGCGAGTCTGGCACAGATTTGGTGATTCAAGCCCATCAGCAGATTACTTTGAACATCTTCACCCACTTCCGAAGCGGTTCCCGGAGACCTCTTCATCGGTCGGCAATAATCGAATCACCAATCTGTGCCAGACTCAGTTTTCACATCATTTAACACTCATACGTATGATAAAGCTGCGGGCCTTAAAAGTGGCGAACGTGATCGAAAATCATAGAACCTCCCACGCTTTCACCAAGGAGCCAATTTTTAATCACGGTTTGATGCGCAGCATCCTTACCCCCAGGTGCGGCGTGGCTACTGACTGGCCTCTGAGGCCAGTGATCACTGAGCCTTGCGGCTACTCCGACGGATCTTGATATTATGTGGCCCAGGAATATCTGTTCTCTTGAATGGTTTGTCATCCCCGGTCATCCGCTCAAAAACGTGGAATGTGGGAGGCTTAGGTCGATACAGATCGACACGTATTAGATGAGCTTTCGCCGCTACACTGATGCTCTCGAGAAGTTGCTCATCCGGACCGAAGATAGCCTCTCGAGCTCCCGCGTAGGTACGAAGATTGATGTCTAGTACTCGCTCCGCAGTAATAACGATCTCTCTTTGTGCCCGAGGCGGTTGCCGAAGAAGCAAGCAAAGTTGTGGGTCGAGTGGCATTGTGACCTCGACGGTAGGCGAAGAACGCCAGCCAGCAGGGCCGTCAGGATTGGCTGGATCATGCCGAACCAGAGGGTCGTCGGAGAGGATGAAGTTTTGCCCTTCGGGTGCTTTCAGCAGCATCCAGTTCATGTCATAGATCAGTGGAATCAGGTCTGGAGTCGGCACAAACATCCCGAGTATCTCCTGATCCGAGTTAATACTTACCATGAGCTCGCCACTTTCGAGAGGTTCAGCCATATTGCGGATAAACTCATCGACTTCAGGCTCCGTGGGTTCTCGACCAAGGTCCTCTCGCAACATTTCCCTGCTCTGGTCACGGCGCTCATAGAGCTGCTTGAGGAGCCAAAACTTCGCGGCCTGCTCCTGCCCAAAGCGTAGCCACTCCCGCCCCCTAGGCGTTCGCTGCTGCTGGATCATGATGAAGATGGAAAAGCTCTCACGCTCCGGCTCATTAAGCATTTCACCGCGTACAAGCTTCTCGATGGCAAGGGCCGACAGGCTCTCTATATAGGCGAGCATTGCCTCGGGGAAACCTGAGGGCAAGTCAGAAGCCGCAGAGAGCCGATTGTAGTGTTGGACAACAGCACAGTTGAGGGTTGATAGTTTCGAAATGGCATCAGACTTGACATCAAGACGATAGATCAGAGGATGTTCTTCCTCAGGGCTCGTGCTGAATCGCCGGAGCAGAAACTCCGGGACGTAGTGATGCCGCTTTGCGTTGCTGATATAGCGCAGAATCTCTTCGGGTATCTCAGGAGATTCATCTTTATGATGCATAGACACTAACCTCTTCAGGAGTATGTCCCACCCTCAGCGAAATATATGCCTCCGGCTCGATTTACAATATGGCTTTGGGTTCGAGTGAGCAGAGGGCGAATCACAGAATTGATGATCGCTATCGCCAAGTACCAAACGAAAGCTCGTCCTCATCCCTTGGGCGTGCAGTCGGCCATACTCCCGCAGAATCTTACGGGTGCTGTCAAAGAGTGTATACAGCGAAGCTAACACTTCATGGCGTAATCCTCACCAGGTTGCAGCTCGCGCATCGCCAATTCCACATACATCTCCCAGGCTGCTCGCTGTTCTGTCTCGTCAGGTTTCCAGGTCCAATTAATATCAGCAAGAAATGGCCGTTTCAACGAAACGGCCACGCTCGTAAACTTTGGTATCGCTCCCGCTTCCTATGAGCCACCTTCAGCTACGGCCATTCCCAGATGCTGTATCCCATTGCTCCAAGCGGCGTCTCAGCCGCGGGGAAGGATTCATAAAGCGCGTCGCTATCCCCCCATTGAACTCTTGTAGAATTCTTATCTCTCTACTTCTGTCTAAGAGTTCTAGAACGTGCTCAACAACCCTCAGAGGCTGCTTGATGGCGGAAGCTATTGAGGCACTATCACTTTTGCCCTCATTGACGATTTGGACGTGTATATTTCTGACGATAGCCTTGTACTCAGGGATATAGGTCTTTGCGTACTTCTCAAAACCATCGATAGTGATAGAAAAATCTGGAACTCCACCTCTTACTATTTCCCGTACCTTTGGATCGCTCGGTTCACCGCCCATAGTAGTATGCAGTTCGAGATCATAACCATCGCGGAGCATAGCCAGCGACTCATAGAACTGAGAGGGTGATATGTCATGTAGTGCTGACTGACTAAGCATCTCTTGTGTCTCTATGCAGAAACGATGGCCATTCTCAATGGCTTTGTCGCCCGCCATTTTGAGTACCAAGCTGTCTATTCTGCTGAGGCCAGGTACTTGCCCGATAGGATTTTGAATATAGGCAGGAGCAGAACCCAGAGCGGGTTTCTTGCTATGCCCGTAGAGAGTATCGACGATGCTGCTCAGTTGTGCTTCAAAGTTGTTCAGGTCAGGAATCTTGACGTGCAGTGTTGCCCTCAATGCTGTGGGTATCGTACAATCATCAAGCACGATCGGAATGATGCGCATTCCTTCCTCAATCTTCCTTATGATGCTTACATCCAACTCATCTTGTACCCAGGGCTTATCGACACTATTGCGTGAGAGGACGATAAGAACGGCTTGTGCAGCACCAATGCCTGCATCATATATTTTCTGCACAAGGCTATCTCCAGGGTATATCTCCCATTCGTCTACCCATGCCTCGATACCATTCTCGCGCAGTTGCGTTGCAAAAGCACGAACAAAACGGTCTTTGTCCTCGCTGGCGTGGCTGACAAAAACCTTAGGATGTTTCTGTTCTTCTTGCTCCATACGCAGTTTTTCACCTATTTCTTCCCTTGACATGGTTCGGACCTCATCCACTGGGTAACGGGTACCACACATCAGGCAAGCCACGTCCTGATCCCACTGCTCATCAACCTTGATTGGCTCTTCTACGTGGCAGGGGAATACTAGCTGTACCATGTCATTGAATTCCACTAGTGGCTCCGGTTCTACCAGCAAAGGAGCGTTCATCTCGATACGAAGCAGGCCGCTTTGATTGGCCTGTTCTAGCTGCTCTTGGAGTCTGTACAGGTGCGGACCTACAACCTCTGCCATCGCCTGCTGCTGGATGTACTCTCTCTGTTGTGCTGTAAACCAGGTATCTGCGCCCGCCGATGCGTTACAATAAGGGCAAAAGTGGGCTTCTAGAGATCCCTGCGTCTCGTCGCGTTTGCCTTGCCATTGCTTAAACTGCCTCCCACAGTGAGGACATTCCCTTCGCAAGAAACCATCTTCGTCGAGAGGCATCTGTAGTGATATGCTTATTTCGTCCATATCCACACTTTCAAAACACACATTCTGAGAAATGTGTGTACCTACCGGATTTAACGCCCTGGTGAAAACACACATGTGTTTTCACCAGACCGCTTCCCAGGCTCCATTACTAAGTACCCTGGTTCCAAAACTTAGTCCGAACTTAACACTCGCTATGCCCGCAGTTGTAGCACTTCCGGCAACCTTCCTCGTAAACCATCGTGTTACAGCCACATTGTGGACAAAGATTGCCCGTGATGCTCAGATGGCTCAAGCTTAAGGGATTTGCCGCCGGAACAACGGGAGTTGTAGGATTGCTGGTGCCATTCGCAGCTTCCTTCGCATTCGTGCTAAGCAAAGGATCTGCGGATTGCTCCTCCGCGTTTTGTTTCTCTAGCGACTCCAGGTGCATCTCCAGCGCGCGTGCCACGGCGTCGGGCAACGAACGTACCTGCTGCATGCCGAAGCCTACTGAACGGCTGCCACCGATACTGCGTAGTTGATCTGCGATCTCCTTGACGCGGTCTGTCTGTGAAAGCGGGCTGAGGATGCGCAAATTCAGTGAAATCAAGCGGCCAAGTGCTTCTGCCAATGCTGCGATATCGCTCCCAGCCTTCCCAACGTTGACGAACACTTCCAATGGTCCGTGCTCGTCACTGTTGATCGTAACGTTGATTTTGCCTTCTGGGGCGGCAATTTGACGTGTGTATCCCTGCACCACTGCGGGTCGAGGCTTGATTCCTTGCTGAATTGATGTGACCATTTCCATTTTGGGAGCCTGTTGACTGTCTTGTCCCTGCTGCTCTGGCTTTTTCTCATCGATATGTGAGAGGACGCCGACACGCGAGCCGTCACGCATGTATGTGATGCCTTTGCAGCCAAGTTCATAGGCCAGGCGGTACAGCTTCTGCACGTCTTCGACGGTGTGGCTGTTTGGCGCATTCACCGTTTTACTGATGCTTGAATCAGTAAAATACTGGATGCTTGCCTGGACACGCACGTGCTCTTCTGGTGTCAGGTCGTTTGCGGCAACGAAGTAGTTGGGCGTGGGTTCGTTGGGATGCTCGTCCCGCCAGGCCTGAAGTAACGGGTGATACAGGATGTGTTCGCCTGTACGATCACGCCGCACCATCGCGAAGTCATAGACCGGCTCAATACCGGAGCTGACGCCTGATAAGAGGCTGGTTGTGCCTGTTGGCGCCTGTGTCAACAAGACGGCGTTGCGAATACCTTGCTTGCTAATCTTTTCCTGGATTGTTTTAGGCAAACGTTTGATGAACTGTCCCTGCATATATTTATTGCGATCGAATTTGGGAAATGGCCCTTTCTCGGCGGCAATATCTGCTGAAGATTCATAGGCGGCATCACGAATGGTGGCATAGATGCGCTCGATGACGGGTACCGATTCTTCGCTGCCATAGGGGATGTGCATTTTGATGAGTGCGTCTGCCAGGCCCATCGTACCAAGGCCGGTACGGCGAGTACTGAGCTGAGCCTCACGATTTTCTGCAATGAAGTACTCGTTGGCATCGACTACGTTGTCCAGGAAGCGCATGGCAACTTTGCTCTTCTCGGCGAGTCGCTCCCAGTTCATCTTGCCGTCTTCTACAAAGGCGGAGAGGTTGAGTGCTCCGAGGTTGCACACGCCCCAAGGGGGAAGGCCTTGTTCACCGCAATCGAGCGAGCAATACCCATTTGTGACCCAGGTGAGGGTGTCAGGTTCATAGAGGTCATAGACCTCTTCTTCGCGCTCAGTATCCTCAACCGAGACAACTGAAGCTGTCCATGTACCACCGATGCAATGCCAATCTTCGGCGATCTCTTTCAGGCGTGCTGCTTTCTCTGGATGACTCAGACCAATCTCTGTGTAAAAGCGCCCGATGCCCTCGTTCATGACGACGATATCGTACTTTTCACCTGTACCATACATTGAGCGACCATCGTACATTAGATCCTCATCGCGGGTTGCACGATAGATGCGTCCGTGAATACCGAACTGAAGCAGAATCAAACGTACCTGCTGCGCCAATTCATATGATGACGTATGAAAGCGCAACATCGGATTGTCCTGTTTCATGAGCACACTGCCATCCGTCGAAAAGAGGCCATCGAGAATTCCAGCCAGGAAATCTTTTTCCATGCACATGAAAGCAGCAGGAATGGTCTTTTGTGATGCCTTAATATTGGGTATCATGCCAATGCGAACGAGCAAAGATGCCAATTTATAGCATTCTAGCCGTACGGATGCATGTTTGACGGCAATACCGCCTTCACCGACAAACTCTTTTTCAACGAGCGTGCGATGCGTGTGAATGTTCATATCCGTCATCAAGTTTGTGAACGAATCATACCAGCCATCTTCATGAGCGCCAAAGGCTACCTTGCATTGATTAGAATGGCTGTTTCGAGACTGGACTACACTCAGTACGCCATCACCTAGCACTGCACCAACGATCAGACCAAGTTTGCGATCATAGTAGCTAGCAGCGTTGAGTTCTCGTTTAGTGATATACTCCAGCGCTTCATTTGGAAGACTCTGGCGTGTCCCAAAGTTTTCATTGGGTATAACCAGAACCTTATCACCTTCAATCAACTCAGCGACTGGTACCCACTGATACTTTTTGCCACGTACAACCTTCAGCTTGTGATCAGCAGTACCTTCTAGATAGCCGCCGTCAGAAAAATTCACGCGATAGATGCGCTGAAGACCATTGTTATACACCTTCTCAATGGGCTTCAACCCGGCTGGTGTACGAATTTTCATGCCTATCTGTAAGTCGCGCGCGTGTGTGTATCCATGCTCAGTAGAAACAAGCGTATCGCAGGTTACGCATGGATTTACGCAGCGGATATTCTCGTAGTACCAGGTGTTGGAGAGCTTGTTATATCGATCCATGAACACCATACCGGGTTCTGCAGATTCCCATGCTGACGTGCAAATAAGATCCCAGAGGGAGCGAGCGCGCATGGTCTTTTTGACCTCGCCCTGCCAGGTGAGATCCCAGTCGGCATCATCCTTGACGGCCTGCATGAATTTATCGGAGATACAGACGGAGAGATTGGCGTGTTCGATCTTGCCTGCGGTGCGCTTGACTGTAATGAACTCCTCGATGTCAGGATGATCATCGTCAAGCATGAGCATTAAAGCTCCCCTTCTGGATCCGCCCTGCTGAATCACGTCTCCGGTTGCCACTGAATAGAGTTGCGCCCAGGAGCATGGCCCCGATGCTGTACCATTGACTGTTTTGATGTAAGAACCTCGTGGTCGCAAAGTAGAGAGATTGATGCCAACGCCGCCACCACGTGCCATAATTTCAGTCATGGTTTTCAAATTATCCAGAATCCCCTGGCGGCTGTCTTCGGGGCTTGGTATAACGTAACAATTATAGAATGTTACCTGGTGTCCCGATCCTGCTCCTGCAAGGATGCGACCGCCTGGCACGAACTGAAAGTCGGAGAGTGCCTCATAAAAGCGCTTTTCCCAGTAGGCCTGTAGCTCTTGTGTCTTTTCTACAGCGGCAATACCTTGTGCTACCCTGGCCCAGAGTTGTTCGGGATAGAACTCCAGGGGCTGGCCACCGGGGTCTTTGAGGGAATATCTATCCATGAAGACTTTTTGGCGAATGCCCTCTAAGGGTGTCATTTTTTGTGAGTCGGCGGGCTGCTGAGTCGTTGTGTCTGGCTTCTGTTGTTCCAACATTGGCTATGTGTTCCTTCCTTGCTTTGGCCTTATCATAAGCACAACAGGTTATGCTCGTTTTCAAATAGGTTTGGTTGTTTTGGCCACCGCAATATAGTATACTTCTAAAAAACACCATTTTCAAGGGTTTTGGCACAATATATTGATATTGTTATGGTTTTGAACACAATATATTGATTGTTATTTTGTGGGGTGGGAGAGGATTCTCCCCCTGCACTCCCATTAGTGATATGATATGGCTACTGAATTTATGAGATTGTAGTTATAAGAACCTGGAGGGTTCATGCGTGCCGAAATAATCTCGTGTGGTACTGAATTGTTGTTGGGCCATATTACGGATACCAATGCGACTTATCTTGCTCAGAGCCTGGCGTCTCTTGGAATTGATCTCTATTTTGTGTCGCAGGTGGGCGATAACCAGGGGCGGATTGTTGAGACTTTGAGACGAGCATGGGGGCGTTCTGACCTGGTTGTCATGACGGGTGGATTAGGGCCTACCGAAGATGATCTTGCCCGCGAGTCTATTAGCGCGATGCTGGACGAAACGATGCGGGTGGATCCTGTGTTAGAGGTTGAGTTGCGAGGTATGTTCGCTGCGCGCAATGCTGTAATGCCTGAACGCAATATAAAACAGGCAACCTTGATCCCTTCTGCTCAGGCGTTGCCCAATCCGCTTGGGACTGCTCCTGGATGGTGGGTTGAGAAAGACGGACACATTATCGTCACGATGCCTGGCGTTCCACGAGAAATGTATCGCATGTGGGAACAAGAGGTTATCCCAAGATTTGTCCCTTATACAGGCGGTCTCATTTTTACGCGTCTTCTGCGTGTCTGGGGACTGGGAGAGTCGGTTGTTGAAGAGCGTTTGGATTCGGTGATTCATAGCGACAATCCTACTGTAGCCACTTATGCCAAGTCTGATGCGATTGATGTACGGATTACGGCAAAGGCTGAAACGCGGGAGCAGGCAGAGAGACAGGTAGCAGAAATGGAGACACGCGTACGAGAGATTCTCAGACATCATATCTTTGGCATTGATAAGGATACGTTGCAAAGTGTCATCGGGGAGTATCTCACCGAACGTGGGCAAACGCTGGCAGTTATGGAATCGGTTACAGGTGGGCTACTTTCCAGTAGGATCACCGATGTTCCAGGCAGTTCTCACTATTTTGTAGGAGGACTGGTCACGTACAATGCCGAACTTGAAGCCCAGATGGGCGTGCCACGTGAGATTATAGCACGATATGGAATCATTAGCGAAGAAACAGCTCGGGCAATGGCCCATGCAGTGCGGGAGCGATTAGGAGCGGATTACGGATTAGGCATCACAGGTATTGTCGGCCCCGAGAAGCGAGAGGATAAGCCAGTCGGTACAATTCATATAGCCATTGAAGGGCCAGAGGGTGTGGTTACTGGTATGGGGCCTGGTTGGCGTGCCAGTCGCGAAGACAATAAGCGTTTAGCAGTTTTAGCCGCATTAAATTTGTTAAGGTTGCATCTTGAAGGGGTAAAGAAAGGGAAATAGTTTATACCTGAATGTTGAAGGGCGGGGGCAAGCCCCGCCCCTACTATACCTGTGATGCAGAAAGGGAAATAGTTCGTACCTGAATGTTAGGTTGCTCTTGCGCCATGTGAGCGAGCGTGTTATTATCTGCTGCAAGGACAGATGAAAGGAAAAGCAGGTAAGAATAGCTACGCATCTCTTCTTTCCTGGGTGTGCTCCTCATGGATACTCCGCGCGAGAAAGCACAAGATCCCCAGATTAAAGACCGCGCTGAGCGTAAAAAAAAGCAAGCGCGGTCGCGTTTTCGTCTGAGCCGATCTTCTTCCTTATTCAGACTATTTGCTGTATTAGGGCCAGGTTTGATCGCTGCGAATGCGGGTAATGATGCCGGTGGTATCGCTACATTTTCACAGGCAGGCGCTAGCTATCAATATAGTCTCCTCTGGGCGCTAGCTATTTCGGGCTTTTGCCTTGCAATCGTGCAAGAAATGTGCGCACGTATGGGGACTGTCACTGGCAAAGGCCTGGCAGATCTTATACGCGAGCAATTTGGCGTGCGTTGGACTGCCCTTGCGATGCTGGCGTTGCTGATTGCTAATACAGGGGTGACTGTTTCCGAATTTCTTGGTATCGGCGCAGCCGTTCAGGTGCTGGCTAACAATCCTCAAACTCCTTTAATCTATATCATTGTTCCTCTCGCGGGTCTGATTCTGTGGTGGCTTGTGATTAAGGGTTCCTACCGGCGCGTTGAGAAAGTTTTTCTGATCATGTCATTGGGCTTTCTTGCCTATATCCCGGCTGCTTTTGCTGCTCATCCTGATTGGCGTGAGGTTGGACATGAGCTAATAGTTCCAAGCCTGAACACAAGTAGCGGCTATTTGCTGACGGCTGTAGCTCTTGTTGGTACGACCATCAGCCCTTATATGCAGTTTTTTGTCCAATCGTCTGTTGCTGATAAAGGCATCCGCACGAGTGACTATAATTACGAAAAGCTTGATATTTATAGTGGTACTATTTTCGCGATGGTTATCGCCGCCTTCGTAATCATTACTACAGGAGCTACTCTCTATCCTAATCATCCAGTCAATACGGCCATCGATGCAGCTTTTGCACTGCAGTCGTTTGCTGGAAAATACGCTTCGCTGCTGTTCGGCGTAGGTCTATTTGGAGCTTCGTTACTGGCAGCGGCAGTCTTACCACTTTCCACTTCTTATGCTATCAGCGAAGCATTCGGCTTCGAGCGGGGAGTCTCACGCAGTTTCAAAGAAGCGCCCGTCTTTCAGAGCATTTTTACCGGCTTAATTATCCTGGGAGTTTTGATAACGATGATACCAGGGCTTCCAATTATCCAGGTGCTGATTGTACTGCAAGATTTGAATGCGGCCATGCTGCCGATCCTGCTGGTTTTTATTATCTTGCTGATCAACAATCGTCGCTTGATGGGGCGCTATGTGAACAAACTTGGCTTCAATATCATCTCGTGGGCAATCGTGATTGTGATTACTATTTTGATTGTGTTGTTGCTACTGAGTACGATATTCAATATTACACTGTGAGCAAGTAACAAACCTCTAAAAATGCTGACCTGTATAGTTACCATTCTTGATTGAACATAACATAACATAAAGTACCATTGCGGAGTAGAACCATTTGACAAGCGTTTTACATATGGGGAATCATTGATTAACAGGAGCACAAAAGGATTGCAAGAAGCACAAAAGGAAGGTCTATGATGCTGAAGAACATGACGTTTGACAAGTGGATTGGCATGACGCTGGGAAACTACCGCTTGGAACAGTTCATTGAGCAAAGTAATTGGGGTCCTGTCTTTCTTGCACGCACCAATGTGACCTCAACTGGATATCTACTGCGCTTTCTGATTGGGCCAGAGAACCAGTCATCAAAGGAACACGAGTTATACCTGGAACGTTTTCAGTATCAAGCAAGCCAGATTGCAACCCTGCAACATCCCAATATCCTTCCACTCCTTGACTATGGTGTCTATCGTGGTCTACCGTACCTGGTCTCACCTCAGATTCCGATGAGGTCTTTGATAAGTCGTCTTGACAGAAGTGGTCCACTCGATGTCATCACTAGTGGCCGCTACCTGGATCAAATTGCTACTGCACTGGAATATGGACACGAGCATGCGGTTTTACATGAAAGCCTCTCGGTGGACTGTATTTTTATCAGGCTTGACGGACAGTTGGTCGTGGCTGACTTTGGTGTAAGAAAGTTACTGGAGCCGGATCGAATAGATGTCGAGCAGAACTTGATTAAAGGTATGAGTGATGTATCAGCCCCCGAGCAACTGCTCGGTAAGCCGAGCAGTCCGGCTACTGATGTGTATGCACTTGGAGCTGTGCTCTACCAAATGTTGTCCGGCACTCCAGTGTTTGTTGGCAGCACATACGAGGAACTAGCTCAACAGCATTTATACACCTCCGTGCCTCCCTTGAGCAGGTGGCGCAATGATTTACCTGCAGGGCTATATAGTATTATTGCTCGTGCGCTTGCCAAGGACCCGGTGCAACGATTCCATCAACCAGGGATGCTTGCCAACGCATATCACCGGATAGTAGCTCCAAACAATAAGCTTCGCATGCCGTTTATCGTCTCTGCAGCACCTGTGACAGATATGACATTTACCGAACGAGCATGGAGTCCCAATGGGTCGGTTCCCGTCGATCAAATGAATGGAGCATCACGGCCTGCGCTCCAGACACCTATTCCTCACTCGCTGCATGGCTTTATAGATGACGATGCTTCGGGCCTCAGTCCCCGTCCATCATTAATGCGTCGATATCAACGTAAAAAGATACCGTATACGGCACTGATAGTGGGACTGCTACTGCTACTAGTGATCGCCAGCGGGATAATCGGGGCCGTGCTGCTTTTGCAGAAGAGTGTTGCGACATCGACCGTTAGCGGTCAAGTGACGTTTTTTACCAGCCAGAATGGGCCAGGTGGGCAGACCAATGCTCTAAACATTGTGGTTCATAGCCTGGATGCCCCTCCTACTGGTTCCGAATATGCTGCCTGGCTAATCAACCAGGATACCGAGGCGGTTACGGCCTTAGGCACGTTGAATGTGAATAATCAAACGGGAACACTCGTCTTTAGCGGAGCGAGGGGCAATCTGCTCTCTCCTGGAGATAAACTGGAGATCACCCAGGAACAGGGAGCGGTCGTGGCGCCTACAGGTAAAGTGATCTTTACAGGTACATTCCCCATCAGAGCCTTTGCACATGTTGGGCATTTGCTCGTCAGTTATCCTGAGACTCCTGGCAAAATTGGTTTGCTGGTAGGCGTTCTGGATCAGACCCACCTTTTGGATATCCAGGCAGCGGTTTTACAGAGTGTTGCAACTGGCCAGAATACAGTTGCGATTAGCTGCGCAGCTCAAAGTATGCTTGATATTATTGAAGGGAAACATGGCTCACACTACCAGCAACTAGAGGGGAAATGTGCCCTCCAGAATGTGACTACAGTTGGGGATGGCTTTGGCTTGCCGGGTAAAGATGGCTATCTGACTGGTTCAACGGAACATGCTGGTTTTGCAATCAGCCAGCCCGATGCGACGAGCGCTATGCACACACATGCTAAACTGATGGATATTGCTCTCTCGAATATCTCTGGCTGGGTGACGGCAATCGACCAAGATGCAATACTCCTGCGCACGCATCCCACAGAATTGTCGAAGGTAGAGGAGGTTGTGAGACTTGCAGATTATGCTTATCATGGGGTTGATGCAAATAGTGATGGGCAGATTGAACCGGTCGCAGGGGAAGCGGGGGCCATAAATGCATTTCGGCAAGGACAGCTGATGGCAACGTTATCACTCAATTCTAGTCTATAATACTATTGAAAAATAACTATCCTTTGCTCCCAAGACTTCATGATTCCCTAACGGCATAACACAACCACAGCCGCTGTTATACGTAATATATGGTAAGATATGTATTGATTGAATGTGCGATGGAATAAATAAGGAATCAGTCGGAATTGAGGCATGAATGTCCTGGAACCCCAAAGATGATTTTTCTGAATATTATGATAAAACTACTAATGACATAGATTATTCTGATCCTGCCTACTATCAGAATGAGGTGCCTAAGACACCTCGCTCTTCTCAACCTGTACAATCTCTGGATCCATCTGCGTTGTATCCCGATTATGCTCACGAGTTGCCTTCGGACAAGCTTGACTACAATGAAGAGCTAATGACTCCCTATCGCGATCCATC
>Ga0207684_10001817_pt1 | contig 22310 bp, 21 predicted proteins | sample KBSK5501metaG_FD_184342 | JGI IMG/M metagenome (GOLD analysis project Ga0207684, IMG submission 184342) | Corn, switchgrass and miscanthus rhizosphere microbial communities from Kellogg Biological Station, Michigan, USA - KBS K5-50-1 metaG... | ecosystem: Host-associated > Plants > Roots >...
AAGCCGGGAAAAATGGGAGTTCGCGCACCAGCACCTTGCGAAGCAAACGAAAGGCACGGATGCTGGTTTCAACGGACTGCGTAGCGAGCAGACACAGCAAACCATATCCCAATATGACAGATGAGGGATGACACGGTAAAGGGTGCGAGAAACCCTCTGTAGACTTCCAGGATTACCTTGGCCAGGCCTTTATGCAGCATGTAGTCTATTTGGCCGTCTGAAGAGGGCCCTACAGGCTAAGGATCCACTGGCGCATCGCTGCCATCTTCACACCAATCCCACCAGGTGCATATGTAACTCGGTCAGCTAAGACTGTTAGTTGCTGTGACTGGTCCAATGCCACACGGTATACCTTGCCCAAATTGATAAACACCGCAGCGTAATCATGCTGAGAAAGCACGCCATCAAGGGCTTGAGAGACTTGGGCCTGCATCTCCAACGCTCGATCAAATGTCATGCGTAGATCATAGGTCTCAATTGGAGTGCCTGCCTGTATGAGCCCATACTTGGCAGAGAGAATCCAGATGTCCAGCGTTGGCGGCAGTTGACCCTGTCGCTGTAGTTTGTGCAGGATAAGATAATTGACCCCGTCGTAACGCTCAATGGCAGGGCATTTGCCTGGTTGATTGGACTTGCGTTGCGAACAGGCAACTAAAAGCAGCTGGCGTGGTGACATTGCGGTGCTCAAGATACCTCCGCGTTGGAACCATTTGGTTCAATGCGCATTTCTATGAGCCGATCTATCAAGGGTTTGTAGGTCGTGTTTTCAAGATGCGCTTGGTACCAATCCCTGTACGTTCCCGCCTCCAGATGGGCGCTGACCAGGCGTGCCTCTTCCAACAAAGTCCATAGGTTGTGTGTGGCCCGATTGCAAAATCCTTCCAAACCACTCATTTTCAAACCTTCTACTTGGGATTCTCTACAGGCAGGACAACCACATTGAGATAGCAGATCCCACTCCTCCTCACTTGGTGTGCGTCCACGCCAGTTCCCCAGATTAGCAACACTGCGGTCACCTCTGCCAGGCAATTGCACGATCCCACGAGCTGCGCGGTTGCGCCATCCGCTGGAGTCTACAGAATCGATGTCTAGTAGTGCGGCAATATGAAGCGTTGCAGTACCACCCATGCCAAAGACGTGGAGAATCTTCTCGCGAAACTCCTGTCGGACGTGGATAAGGCTGGCAAGGACTGCGTCATAGGACATTGCCCTTGGAGCACGCAAGAGATTTGGGACAATACCGCCAAGACCTAGGTGCGGTTTTTCTGCTAGCCGGCCATTCGCTTTGATCGCAATCGTGTATTCGGGCAAGAATCGACTGATGTGGATGACCGGAGCATATCCATCGTGCTGATAATCCATATTCATTGCCATGGTTTTTTCAAAACAGGCCTGCTGGTCGGACGGTGACATAGTGGCAACAGGAATGAAGTCCTGAGGAATGGGATACCAGTCAGGTCTTGCAGCTGCTACAAACTCCTCATATTCAGCCCGTGGCGTCTCACCAGATCGGCGCAGAAAATAGAATGCGCCATTGTCGAGATAGACGCTCACAGAAGGTGGAACCGCAAGAAACTGGTGCAGACCATTTTCCATAGCCTTGCGCCTCTGCGCTGGCATCTTGTCGAAGTCGCCATAGGAAATCATCACAGCCTTGAGGCTCGGAAGATAGTAGGGCGAAGTTGGATCCCATACACGCGGCTTGAGGTTTTTCAAGCCTATACCCGCAACTACCTGCATCCAGAAAAGTCCTATCCATTACTAAGCGTTAGGCACCATGCTCCTGTAGCGCGCCATAATCCGCTGGCCAGTGGCCGTGTCGATATACTTTCCAACATCTTTGGAAAGCAAATGAGCTTGCTGAGTTACTGACGGAATCAGATAGGTAATTGGCTTGTCCGACATAAATGAGTGATCATTATCATTCATCAGGCCACAGGTGCGGACAGCCGTAAGAATCGCTTGAGCGATTTCGAAAGGCGATTCAAACTTTGGCCCATGAAAGAACTCATAGCGGGGCAGTTGCTGTTGCGGGCTTTTTGAGTGGCCGATAAAGAACATGTAGACATGAGCCAGGTGACACAGCCGGCGATAGGGAGCGATGTCAAAGTCTTGATGCTGGCTCTGATAGTTATCGAAGTAGGCGTCTAGGTCAGTGAGATTTGCCCTGGTATTTAGATTGGCGCGAGTGGTGAATGAGCGGCGAATCAGACAGGTGGAGATAACCTGCTGGAGGTCGCTCTCTACAAACGACGGCGCAGAGAGCAACAAACTCATCGCCTGACCATCGTTTAGTGTGTAATTGCCAATTGTCCAAGACGTGTCGATATATCGCTCTATGTACCAATCTACAATTGCGCTATAGACCTTTAACTGCACGTTTTTCGACACACCACAATAGACAGTCCCAACCTCACTGACATAGTTGAGACAACTGAGGAGCTCCCGAATGGCTTCTCGAGTGAAGTCACCACGCTTTGACTCAAGCACAAAATTGTCAAGATAGGCGTCTTGGGGAAACAGACTGCCGTCACGGAATATTAGGTCAGGTCGTTTATCAGACTTAATCAGATAGTCCAGGTCAAACTTATATTGCCCAACATCCATCGCCGAGGCGATGCAGCGCTCATAGTCTTCAGGCTCTAGTTCATCCTGGTATGACGGGTCAATCAGCATCCAGCGAAGCAGCTCATCACTCGGCCGTGGATTAAACACATTTGTATATTTGGGCTGGCCATCTTCAACAGAAAACAATGCGCCTGCAGCATTGTTCAGAACAAAGGGCACATTACGCTTGAAGAATCTTGCCGGAACTGGCACTGCGCTTCTGTGCTGACTCACGTCAGACGCGCCTATCAGTGGCGATGGCCCCCGACCGAGACTTTTTCCCGCTTTGATGGGAGTCAAAAATTTGTCGCCTAGGATGTGCTGAGCCAGGTGATCACGAATCGCATCGACATCCAGTCGTATTTTCCAACGTGTAGCGCCGGCGCGAGGTTTATCGATTGCGACTAAGCTGCGAGTCATTCCCAAACCGCGAACGCCTACCGTCTCCACCAGGCTTGCCAGAGCACCTGCTCGTGGTCCGTTTTGCTCAATCTGCTGCTGCATATCCAAAAAGAATTCAAGATACAGGGCACGCGGATCCAACTCCAACAGCTCGTTGCGCGCCTGCTGAATGGTTGTCTCCCAGGCCTCTTCGATTTGGACAGCCCGCTGCATATAGGCTGTCGTTTTTTCAACGGGATCATATCCTTGCTCATGGAGCCTGCTAGAGACATCATCACGACTCAGCACCTCCGAGGACTCTATGACAGCCTCAAAGTCGAATGGGAGCTGCTGATATTGGTCTGATTTCGCCTTACGGCGGAACCATCTATTACTCATGGTCTCGGAGCTTTCTTCGCTTTGAGATCAGCAATTTCTTTCTGCCAGCGATCTTTCATCTCTTTGAAGATATCAGGAGTTTCACCTCCCTCTGAGTTCTGTGTCCGTCGCTTGCGCACTTGCATGGGGATGGTATGGCGAACACTCTCATAGGTTCCGCTGAGGAGACACGTTCCTCGTGGCATCTTGGGAAGTGCGTTCAGCATCTCTTCGGAGGCATCCGCCTTTACTCCCTGGACGGCAGACAGCTGATCTGGCTCAAGGGCAAAGACGAGTCGGGTATTGCATTGCCTGATCGCTCGCTTGTCGATATCGACGGGACTTTGCGTCATCAGAATCATTGCAATCCCATGATGTCGCCCTATTCTAACGCCTTCTCGGATAATTTGCTTGCAGGGACTGCTTTCACCTTCTGGAACAAACAGGTGAGCCTCATCAATTACTGCGACATATGGCGGGATGAGGTCGCGCATACGGAGAGACTGCAGTTCACGCAGCACTGCGGTTGCAACGGGTTGAAGCTGAAAGGACAAGAGATTCTTGCAGTTTATAGCAAGACATGGGCTCATAAGAACGCGCCAGTCAGCTTTATCGATCCCATTCCCAAAAATAGGCATGCGCTCGAGCGATTGTGTACGGCTAATAGCGGTCTTGACGCTACCTTGCCTATCGGTCAGATCTGCTCCAACGCTCTCCATTTGGGTGGTCAAGTCACTAATTGTAAATTTGGCGATGTCGCCAGAGCGGAGCTTCGTCTGCAGTTCACTAAATGCCCGGGCGGCGATGTTCCTTTGCAGTTCCGTGGTTGCAGAGGGTAGAAGGTCGAGGAGCTCAGACTCTGACAGTGATGAAATCCGGATTGTGAAATCCGGCCCTGGTTCCTTGACTGTGCCTCCCATCAATCTGACAAACTTGGAGTACTCATCCTGGGTATCTAGAAATACCATTGGTATGCCATGCTTAATGATCTCTTCTGCGATGACACCCATTGCGTAGCTTTTGCCGCTGCCCGTGGTGCCAGAGATAAACATGTGGCGTTGAATAACTTCACGCTTTAGCACAATATCCGTGTGCTTCCCACTTGTTGTGGTGCCCAAATGCAAACCCTTATCCGGATCACTTGTTAAACCTAGTGAGCGGACGATCTCATCCTCGTCTGCAACAAACACCTCATTCCCGGAGTTGGGAAGAGTCTGTGGAGCACGAGTGGTTGCGCCAGCGAATTCTTCAATGAGGTCTGCTTCTACCAGTCGATAAATAATGGTGCTGTCAACTTCACTGGGATAATTCGGCGCAATGCCTAAGGTATCACGGACGTTTATGCTCTCCGGGTGCTCATTGGGATTGTGCTCATAAGCACTGCGCACTCGGGCGATGAGAATTACTGCTCCACCATCACGTGACATTGGAATTCTAAGCAACATGCCGGGCACGACGTCCGCTCCCGCCTTGAGCTTGATTCGAACAAACTCAAAAGTCGGTGATTCGTCGTCAGAGATTACTGTTCCAACCACATTTGCACCTGTTGGCATTGTGTGTCCTCCGATGAAACGACCGGCGTGATTTGTCGCAGTATATCTGATTGCATCTCGTACGAGAGAGCTTTGTAGTACTCGGAGAGTGGGTTCCCCCTGGTCAAGTTGGGGGTAAAGTTGGGGACACTAGTCTAGCCGTCTGAGGCAGGAGTATGACAGCAATAATTAGGAGCTCTCGCGCTATATACAACAGAAGAACGAAGGATGTAGCAATGGATGATAGGGTAGATCTGGTTCAGCTGCCGATGCTCGTCACCGTCGATCAGGTAGCGAAAATGCTCGGCATTGGTCGCACCACCGCTTGGGAACTGATCAGAAGGCAAAAGATCAAGAGCGTCAAGATCGGACGCACTAGGCGGGTGCCAATCGAGGCCATCCAAGAGTACATTGAGCGGCTGATGAACAAAGACGCAGCGTAGAGAGATGGTGGATGGATGAAACCCAGACGTGTGAAAGGTGAGGGCTCCATTCGGCTGCGCTCCGACGGCCGGTGGGAGGCTCGCTACACCTTGCCAGAGGGCACTAGCCGGTCGATTATGGGCAAGTCGCGGGCTGAGGTAGCGAAGAAGCTTGCTGACGCCTTGCACGACCTCGACCGTGGTGTGAGCGCCCCAAAGGACGGGCGACTAACGGTAGGAGCATTCCTCGACAACTGGCTCGTCACGAAGAAGCCAGAGATCGAGCATAGCTACTGGGTACGCTGCGAGGCGTATATTCGGCTTTACGTGAAACCTGCCATCGGGCGTGTGCCGTTGGTGAAGCTGAACGCTCAGCAGCTCTCGAAGCTCTATGCTGAGCGAGTAGTAGCAGGCGCAGCGGCCAACACGGTACGACACCTGCACGCCACCATTCACACAGCGCTAGAAGATGCGCTTAGGCTCGACCTTGTAGCGCGTAACGTCGCAGATCTAGTGCGGCCGCCAAAAGCACCGCACCTGGAGATGAAGACGTACACGCCCGAGCAGGCCAGTCAGCTGCTCGAAGCGGCGAGTGGTGACCGGCTTGAAGCGCTATATGTCTTGATGCTGACCTCGGCTTGCCGGCTAGGCGAACTGCTTGGGCTGCGTTGGACAGCCGTTGATCTCGAACGCGGCGAGATGCAAATTACCTCAGCGATGAAAGACGTGCAAGGCCACCGCTGGTCGGGGCAACCGAAGACGCCGCACTCCAGGCGCACCATTCCGCTGACACCCGTAGCGATCGCCTCACTGAAACGACACTACCTGAGGCAGGCCGAAGAAAAGCTGTCGAAAGGTCCGGACTGGAATCCTACTCTGCTCGTGTTCACTACATCCACCGGCACGGCGTATTCGCAGACCAACTTCCGCAAGCAGCAGTACATCCCGATCATCGAAAAGGCAAAACTGCCGTATATCAGACCACACGATCTTCGGCACACTGCGGCGACGTTGTTGCTGCTCGAAGGTGTCCAGCCGCTGGTAGTGAGTGAGATGCTTGGTCATGCATCCGTTGCCTTCACACTCCAAACCTACGGTCATGTACAGGCCGAGATGCGCAAGCCAGCGCGGGACGCCATGGAGCGGCTTTTCGGTGGTGTGTTTCGAGGATAATGGGGCAGATACTGGGGCAGGAACAAAAATCCGGCTCGTGCATCACACACAAAGCCGGAATTCAAGGGCAGGTGGGACAGGAATCGAACCTGCAACCTGCGGTTTTGGAGACCGCTGCTCTGCCAATTGAGCTACCCACCTATGGAACGCGCAAAATGCGCCCCTGCCCCGGCAGCATACCTCACGACTGCTACACAGTCAAGCTGTCGTGGCGCCGCCCCGTCTGACCAACGACCATTCATGGCCATTCAACAAGAGATCGTCGCCCAGGCGTCGTCTGAGATCGAGTTGGGCGCGGTGACTGCTGCCTCTTCGGCGCGCGAGCCCCTGCCTTTAGGCCTGGGGAGAGCGCCGCCCACCTGTGATGTGGTACACTTGTTCTTGCACGGTTCGGTAATTGCTCTCTCCCCGGACAGAGCATCCCGTGCAGTAGGCCGGGATACGGCCTTCAGGCGCCAACGTAGCGGGTTGCCGCATGCGTCGCCTGAGAACCCCCAGGCTTTAGCCATGGGGAGTGTCAGATAGAACACACCATACACCCCGCCAGGACCAACCACTGGCCACGGCCCCGCCGTCGGCTTGGGTGTTGGTGTGACGCGTGGCGTCGCGACTGGTGTCGCCACCGCGCGATCCCTCTCCGGCGCCGCCACCGCGGATGACGCTGTCGCATTGCGCTGTATGTAGTACGTCTGCGCCGCGACCACCGTCTGGGTCGTTTGCCCCGGCGCGAACATCCCGCTCCCCGATTTCGACTCTCCCGTACGGAACCACCACGAGTAGCGCACCTCGCCACCCACTTTATTCGCCGGCGCCGTCAACACTGCGGCGAACCCAAACGCATGTGGGCCGCATCCCGCCGTCCACGGCTGGACCGTCACGCTCACATCGGTGATCGCGAGCGGCACACTGCATGCGACAGCGAAGCGTGTCTCTGGCGCCGCAACGACATTCGGCTGCGAGGTGGCGAACGCGACCGTGAGATATGGATCAGCTTCAGGGACGATGTCGAAGGAGACGGTCTGGCTGACCGTTTTCGCGGTCTCCCCCTTCGCGAAGACAACAGCCCCATCGCTGGCGTTGTAGCCGATGCGCCAGGTATCAAGTTCAGTGAGTTGATGTATAGACGTCTGCTATCACACCTGGACGGATAGTGGACACCTGCCCAGTTTTAGGTGATACTGTGGACATGAAGCTTTCGGCCTACGCCACACCACACGGCATCAGCTCTCAGACTGCGTGGCGCCGGTGGCGAGGCGGGGAACGGCCTGCTCACCAATGGCCATCTGGTCCGGCGCTGGTGGATGTGCCGCTCACACCGCCAGCCGGTTGCCCGCACACAGTGGCGGTCTCTGCTCGTGTCTGGTCGGCTGAGAACCGCAAGAACCCGGACAGCCAGGCGGAGCCCGTGGCCGCACCGAAGGCGGCCACGGGCTGGGGGGTGGCCAACGTGGTCAAGGTGGTCAATGAATGCGGCGGCATCCGTCCTATCCCGGTCGCGCCTGAGGACCGCTGCTCGCGCTTGGGCATGGCGTAGATGCAGACGCGCGTGAAGGCTCAGGGCCGGGACCTCGTGCTCGTGAACGAAGCGGAACCAGCCGACCAGATGCCAGACGTCGTCGCCATCATCGCCTCGTTGTGCGCTCGGCGCGCTGGCCGCAGGCGAGCAGGCCGCAAGAAGACCCAATGACTCAGTGCGCTGGAGATGACCTGATGCGCTTGACCCGTGCCGTGACCCACATCCGTCTGTGCACGGCCAACCTTGACAAGGTGGCGGCGCTGGATGGGGTGGCGGCAGAATACAAGGCGCTCTGTCAGCAGTATGTGACGCATTTCTGCGTACAGGCTGAACCGAATGGCTACGCCGATCCCTGCTTGCCCAGCCTGCTCTCCCAGCGCTGGCAGCGCGTCGCCATCCAGCAGGCCGCAGGCATCGCCCGCTCCTGGCGCTCCAACCACCTACGCGCGCAGGAAGACTTCGCCGACTCCCTCGCCTCTTGGCTGGAGGAGGAGCATACGCCCGACGCTGTGCCACCAGAGTGGAGGCCCTGGCAAACGCCCACTCTCAAGAAGACGGTGCTCCAGGCCAACGCCAACGTCGCCCTCTTGCAGCCCAGTCAGGATACGTCGTTTGCCTACTGGCTGCGCGTCTCCACCTTGGAGAAGGGGCAGCCGCTCTTCCTGCCTATCCACCTGGCCGCCTATCATCAGCGCATGCTCGGGGGCAAGCGCGTGGACAGCAGCGTGACCCTCACGCGCAAAGCGGATGGCTGGTGGCTCACCCTCACCTACGAGGAGGAGGTCCCTCTCCAGACTCCGCCTGACGCGCCGGTGGTAGGAGTGGCTGTGGGCATCACCCACTTCCTCACCACCTCGACGGACAAGCACTATGGGTCGTTTCAGGGGAAGCTCGCCAAGCGCCACCAGCGCGACCGCGAGAAACGCCGCCGCAAAGCCAAGCTGCGGGCGTGCCTGAAGAAGAAGGGCGTGGAGCGTCTGCCCGCGATGCGCAATCCCAAGCTGGCGCGCACCGTACGGCAGGAGATCAATCGGGCGGTCAATGAGCTGTATCGCGATCATGCGGGCAGCCAGATCGCCTGCGAGCAGCTCAGCATCGCCACGATGCGCTTCAAGGCGCGGCGCATGAATGCCTACTTGTATGCGTCCAACCTCGCGCACATCCCTGCGCACCTGGCCTGGGGCGGAGCCAAGCGCGGCGTCAAGGCGACCGCGGTCACGAGCGCCTACAGCTCGCAGGAATGCCCGCAGTGTCACTTTGTCGCCCGGAGCAATCGCCCAGAGCAGCAAACGGTTTGCTGTGGGGTCTGTGGCTGGCAGATGCGCGCCGATGCGAACGTGGCGGTCAACATCGCCGCCCGACGCGGCGAAAGCGAGCTCCAGTCCTGTAGAACACGTCAGGAGCTCAAGGCGCTCCTAGATGCGCGCCATCAGCGCTGGCGCGCGGAAACCGGTTGGCCGTAGTCCAACCGCCCGCCCAGTTGCTGGTTCAACGGGCGTAGGTGAATGGGTGGGGTGGCTGATGCTGTTTTGCCTAACTATACCGCACCTGCCCGCCCAGATTGTTGGGATTGGCGTTGACCTTCGCGGTCAACGTAATGTCCTGCTTGGCGCCACAGCCCCGTATAGCTCGCGGGGGCCATCGTGACCGCGGCGTTCAGCACCTGCAGTGGCCCTGGCGGTGCGACGCGCGCCGCCGATCCGCAGCCCGCAAGCGTCGTGGTCAACGGGATCATCGTGATGATCATCGTCGCCACGGCTTTCACGGCGACTCCCCAACGCTGTGGCAGGCGACGCGCCCTCTCCGCTGGCATAACACGACGCCCCCTCTCTGGCGTGGCGTCCAGCGCCCTGCCCCTCTCGCATGTCCCGCGACGCGCCAAGTATGGTGGACGCGCCTGCGAATGACAAGCAGTAGGTTTGAGCGCGCCAGAGGGGATGAGATCGTCTCTGCCAGCCCCTTACTCAGGCGCCTGCGCGCTTGACCCCACGTCATCTTCGACGATGCGCGTCGTGTGGACGATCTCCGCTGTCTTTCCCAGCATTGCGCTAACGCTGCAATAGCGCATGCTCGCCAGCTCCAGCGCCCGATCCACCGCCTCCTGTGTGACGCCACGCCCGGTGAACGTATGCTCGACCGTGATCTGCGTGAATACCTTGGGATGCGTCTCAGCGCGCACACCGCGGGCGCTCATGGCGTAGCCAGTGACCTGTTGCCGTTTCTTGCGCAGGATCGAGACCACATCCATGCCGATGCAGCCGAGAAGGGCGACCAGTGGCAGCTCCATCGGGCTGAATCCCGCGTTCAGCCCGCCATCCGCCTCGCTCACGTCGACCGTCAGCGAGTGACCAGAGCCGGCGCTGATATCGAAGCGCATGCCGCCGCGATACTCGGCCTGCGCCGTCTTCATGTGTTCCATGACCGTCCGTACCCTCCTTGAACCTGCTCATGATCTCTCACTTACGGCGCCTGATCTGCGATTTCAAAGTACACCTTGCGCGCCTGGCGGCTGGCGAAGAGCGCGACGCCTTCATCAAAGCGCGCGAGCGGGAGCCGGTGGCTATACAGCCCCTCGACGCGAACCTGCCCCGACGCCAGCAGATCCAGCGCCGCCCGCAGGTCCTCTGGCGAGGAGGAGTAGGTCGTCTGGATTGTCAGCTCCCGATGATACAACTCGTCGAGATCGAGCTGCGCCTGCACTCCAGGCGTCGCGGCGAAGAGATGAACCGCGCCGCCAGCGCGCGCGAGCCGCAGCGCCTGCGTGAAGGCCGGCTCGCCGCCAGCTGTCAGCACGACCAGATCGGCGCCACGTCCGTCGCTGAGCGCACGAACGCGCTCGGCCAGTCTAGTCTCCGTCGCGTTCGCCGCCGCTACCCCATACGCGCCGGCGAACGTCAGCCGCTCCGGAACCGTGTCCAGCCCCAGAACCTCTATACCTGCCGCCCGCAACGTCTGCGCCATGAGCAGGCCGATCGTGCCCAAGCCGACGACCACCGCCAGATCGCCAGGCTGCGCCGCCGAACGGCGCACCGCGCGCACGACGCACGCCAGCGGCTCGGTAAACGATCCCGCCTCGTCGGATAGCGAATCGGGCAGCGCCAGCGTGACTCGCTGCGCGTGTCCGCTCGGCACACGCACATAGTCCGCGAAGCCGCAGGGATCGAGGTTAGAGGACTTGAAGGCGGCGCACATCGAGACATTGCCATGCCGGCAATAGCGGCACTCGCCGCAGGGAACGTGATGCGCGACGACGACCCGCTGCCCCGGCGCGAACCTGGTCACCCCGAAGCCGTCTTCGACGACCATGCCCGTCAGCTCATGGCCCAGCTTGACCGGCGACGCGGCGCGCTGCTGGATCTTGAGCAAGTCGCTCCCGCAGAGACCACAGCCAGCCACACGCACCAGCAGCTCGCCTGGCCCAATCGTGGGAATGGGGACCTCTTCGAGCCGGATGTCGTCGTGTCGGTGATAGATGATCGCGCGCACTGTACATCAATCCTTGCTGGCGAGCGCGCCTAGCGGCGCTGGCTCCGCGCCGGGCGGCAGGATCACCGTCTTGATTCCCCGGCGCGGGCCGGTGTCCTCCAGCGCGTTGATGGTCTCGACGAGCGGCCGGTTCGCGGTCAGATAATCACGCGCGACGATGGCGCCGGAGGCGATGAGGTCCAGCGCGCTCCGCACGTGGCGCGGCGTGTGGTGAAACACGCCCTTGATGGTCAGCTCATCGTAGTGCAGCGCCGTCGCGTCCACCGCCAGCGTCGTTCCAGCCTGCGCGCCGCCGAAGAGCAGGACCTGCCCACCTCGGCGCGCTGTCCGCGTCGCCACCTCCCATGTCTCCGTCTTGCCGACCGCCTCGATGACCAGCGGAGCGCCGCGTTCCCCTGGCGTCAGCTCGCGCACAGCCACCACCTGCTCCTCCAGCCTCTCCCCCAGGGCGGCGGCGTTGACTGTGGCCGCCGCGCCGAAGTGACGCGCCGCGGCCAGCCGCGCCTCGTGGCGATCGCTGGCGATCACGCGCAGGCCACGCAAGCTCAGCGCGTTCACAAAGAGCAGGCCAATCGGGCCCGCGCCCAGCACGACGGCGGTCTCTCCGAGCGGCAGATCGAGCGCGTCCAGCCCATGCAGAACACAGGCTAGCGGCTCGACCAACGCCGCCTCGGCGCAGCGCACGTGATCGGGAATGCGGTAGGTGTTACGCCGCACGATGCGTTCCGGAATGACGATGTACTCCGCGTAGGCGCCGTTGAGGAACTCCAACCGCTCACACAGGCTCTCGCGCCGCTCCAGGCAAAAGTCGCACTCGCCGCAGGGCGCGCTGTTCGCCGCGACGACCCGCTGCCCGACGGCGAAGCCCTCGACGCCCGCGCCGACCTCCGCCACAACGCCGGCGAACTCGTGGCCAAAGGGGCTGGGCAGCGTCCTGAAGATGCGCGGGTGTCCCCGGCGGTACGACTTCAGGTCCGTGCCGCAGGTCAGCGCAGCGCCGACCCTGACCAGCAACTCACCTGGTCCTGGCGTCGGAACCGGCGTCTCCACCAGCCGCGCATCACCAGGACCATAGAAGAAGATTGCCTGCATCGAGGGCATAGAGTTCCTTCGGGGTCGCGCCACGCCGCGTCCTATCGCGCCGCTGGCGCTGATCGCAGTGTAGCAGCAGGAACGCGCTGGGCGCAACGCGGGCGCGCATGCCAGGTCTGCTTGTTGGGTCAGGGCTGGAGGCGTATAATCGAAAATGGTGGCGTTGTGCGCCACGACCGCGACGACGGTGTCCGGTAGTCAGGCGTCATAACGGAGTCGCATAGCCCCATCCGCGTCTCCCACGCTCACCTTCGCCTGCACGACCGCTCCACCGCGCTAGTGGTCGCCCCGCCGACGGCCCACCATTCCGCATATTGCCCCACCCACAGGCGCTCGTTGTCATCCATGCTCATCCGTGGCCATCCGCCACGGGACGTCGCAAGGAGATGTGCTCATGTATCGAGGCCAGTCGGGCCACTGGTCGTGGCTCTTGCACCGCATCACCGGTCTGGGCGTGTTGCTCTTCCTGCTGGTGCATATCGTGGATATCACCTTGATCGGCTTTGGGCCGAAGGTCTACAACGACTCGATCGCGATCTTCAGCCTGCCCTTCGTGCGCGTCGTCTCGCTGGCGCTGATCGCCTCCGTCCTCTACCACGCCTTCAACGGCGTGCGCATCATCATCGTGGACTTCTGGCCCGTTGGTTACAAATATCAGAGGGCGCTCTTCTACACCGCGCTGGCGCTGAGCATCATTTGCTTCATCCCGATGGCGTTCTTCGTGATGGCGCCGGTTTTCGGCTTCTGCCCACAGGGGCTGTGCGACTCTACCGGACAGATCTAAGCGCCCTTGCGCCTTGCCAGAGAAGGATTCTTCACCATGGCGACGACCTTGCCAGAACGCCCAGCGACACGCCCCGTCGGCCCCCGCCCGCGACCAGGACCCGAAAGCACGCGCTGGGAGACGTTCTCCTGGTGGTTCTTCCGCGTCAGCGGCGTGGCGCTGATCTTCCTCGCCATCATCCACCTTGTCATCATGCATGTCACCACCGATGTCTCCGGAACTGGCTATGACTTTGTCGCGGGGCGCTACGCCAATCCATTCTGGCGGCTCTACGACCTGCTGCTGCTGACGCTAGCGCTGTTCCACGGGCTAAACGGCCTGCGCATCATCCTCGACGACTACATCTCGCAGCGCGGCGTGCGGCTCGCTGTACAGTCGTTGCTATTTCTCGTGGCGATCACGTTCTGGCTGCTCGGCACGATCACCATCGTGACGTTCCGGCCTGGGGTGAACATCGCCAGCGCGCTCCTTGGCCTGCTCGGACGCTGACCACTTCTCGGCGCTGCCGCACCCTGCAAGTCGCCGAGGCGGGAGATACTTATGAACTACCACAAATTTGATGTCGTGATCGTCGGCGCGGGCGGGGCTGGCCTGATGACCGCGATGCAACTTGCGCACAACTCCAGCGTCGCCGTCATCAGCAAGTTGTACCCGACGCGCTCACACACCGGCGCGGCGCAGGGTGGCGTCGCCGCGGCGCTCGGCAACCAGGAAGAAGACCACTGGAAGTGGCACATGTTCGACACCGTCAAGGGTGGCGATTACCTGGTGGATCAGGACGCCGCTGAAGTACTGGCGCGCGAGGCCATCGAGGCGGTCTACGACCTGGAGCACTGGGGCCTGCCCTTCAACCGCACCGACGACGGCAAGATCGACCAGCGGCGTTTCGGCGGCCATACGCGCAACTATGGCGAGGGCCCGGTGCGCCGCTCCTGCTACGCCGCCGACCGCACTGGCCACATGATTCTGCAGACGATGTATCAGCAATCGGTCAAGAACCAGGTCAACTTCTTCAACGAGTATCTGATGCTGGACCTGCTGATGAACGAGGGCCAGGCGTGTGGCGTGGCGGCGCTCTGCCTGCGCGACGGCTCGATCCATGTCTTCCACGCCAAGGCCATCGTGCTCGCGACCGGCGGCTACGGGCGCGCCTGGCGCGTGACCAGCAACGCGCTGGCCTGCACCGGCGACGGTATGGCGGTGGCCTATCGGCGTGGCGTCCCGCTCGAAGACATGGAGATGTACCAGTTTCACCCCACCGGCCTCTACAAGGTCGGCATCCTCTTGAGCGAGGCGGCGCGCGGTGAGGGCGCGTACCTGCTCAACAGCGAGGGCGAGCGCTTCTGCGTGCGCTACGCCCCTACGTTGCAGGAACTGGCCCCGCGCGACATGGTCTCGCGCTTCATCTACCAGGAGATCGCCGAGGGACGCGGCATCGAGGGCAAGGACTACGTGTACCTCTCGGTGGTCCATCTGGGCAAGGAGACAATCGACGCCAAACTGCCCGACATCACTGACTTCGCGCGCAACTACCTGAGCGTCGAGCCCTATTACGAGCCGGTCCCGATCCAGCCCACGGCGCACTACGCCATGGGTGGCGTGCCGACAGATGTGGACGGGCGTGTTGTGATGGACGAGCAGAACACCGTCCTGCCCGGCTTGTACGCGGCGGGCGAGGTCGCCTGCGTCTCGGTGCACGGCGCGAACCGCCTCGGCACGAACTCGCTGGTGGACCTGATCGTCTTCGGGCGGCGCGCCGGCAAGCACATCGCGCAGAAGTGGCTGCCGGAGGCGGAGTTCGCCACGCTGCCAGAGGACGCCGAGGCGCGCGCGACCGCGATGGTCGAGGGGCTGCTGGGGCGCAAGTCTAGCGGCGTCACGCAGGAGGCGATCCGCCAGGAGATGCGCGACACGATGATGGATAGCGTCGGCGTGGTGCGCGACGAGCAGACGCTGCTGGCAGCGCGCGACAAGATTGTGGACCTGAAGGAGCGCTATGCGCGCATCAGCCTCATGGACACCACCCGCACCTTCAACACCGAGCTCATGGAGGTGCTCGAGCTTGGCATGCTGCTGGACTGCTGCGAAGCGACCGTCGCCGGGGCGCTGGCTCGCAAGGAGAGTCGTGGCGGCCACTATCGCCGCGACTTTGAGAAACGCGACGACGTGAACTTCCTGCGGCACACGCTGGCGTATCAATCCGAGACGCCCGGTGAGCCAATGCTACGCTACAAGCCCGTCGTCATCACGGAGTTCCAGCCCAAAGAGCGCAAGTATTAGCGCCACGCTGGCGGAAGGAAGGGGAACCGTTCATGGCTAGCGATGAGGGAACTGTGGCGCTCCAGGTCAAGATCAGACGCTTTCAGCCTGAGACCAAAGCCGATCCGTACTGGCAGGAGTTCCGCGTGGAAGCTGAGCCGCGCGACCGCCTGCTCGACGTGCTGAACACGATTAAGTGGGAACAGGATGGCACGCTGACCTACCGACGCTCCTGCGCGCACGGCGTCTGCGGCTCCGACGCGATGCGCGTCAACGGCAGAAACCGCCTGGCCTGCAAGCTCCTCGTGCAGGATGTCGGTCGCCGCATCAGCATCGAACCGATGCTGGGCTTCCCGGTGATCCGCGACCTCGTTGTGGATATGGATCCCTTCTTCGCCAAGTACGAGAAGGTCAAGCCGTTTCTCATCAACGACGAGTCGCTGCCGCGCACCGAGCGCCTGCAGTCGCCTGAGCAGCGTGAGCGCTATGACGACACGACGAAATGCATCCTCTGCGGCGCCTGCACCGGCTCCTGCCCCTCGGTCTGGGCCAACCGCGAGTGGGTCGGGCCGGCCTCCATCGTCAACGCTCACCGCTTCATCTTCGACAGCCGCGATCGTGGAGCGCCAGAGCGTCTGCAGATCCTTGGCGACCGCAATGGCGTCTGGCGCTGCCGCACGATCTTCAACTGCTCGGAAGCCTGTCCGCGCGGCATCCACGTCACCGAAGCAATTGAAGAGGTCAAGCGCGCGATCATCTACAACTCCAGCGAAGGCGAGTAAACCCACGCGCCTCAAACTCATCGGGATAGCGCGTCTGGTGATGACGGGGCGCGCCGCGCTGTGAGAAAATCGGTTGTGCCAGCGCGACCAGGTGGCGCGTTACAAATGGTGGGGAGTGCGCGCATTGTGCGTATTGGGAAAGGCGGCGGAGTGAACGTCTCGGTGATCATCCCGGTCTACAACGAGCGCGACACAATCTTTGAGGTCGTCCAGCGGGTGCAAAAGCAGCCCTTTGACACCGAGGTCATCATCGTGGACGATGGCTCCTCGGACGGCACGACCGAACTGCTGAAACAGACAGACTGGCCAGAGAACGTGCATGTCTTCTTTCACCAGAAGAACATGGGAAAGGGCGCCGCGCTGCGCACCGGGTTTCCGCACGCGCGCAACAGCATCAGCATCATCCAGGACGCCGACCTCGAATACAATCCCGACGACTTCGGCGTGGTCTTGAAACCGATCCTCGACGGTGTGGCCGATGTCGTCTATGGCTCGCGCTTTCTTGGCATTCATCGGTCCTTCATGCTGCATCACTACGTCGGCAACAAACTCCTGACCGTGATGACCAACGTCCTCTATAACAACATGCTGACTGATATGGAGACCGGCTACAAGGCGTTCCGCACCGAGATCATCAAAGGTGTCAAGATCAAAAGTAATCGGTTCGACTTCGAGCCGGAGATCACTGCGAAGGTCTTGAAGAAGGGTTATCGCATCTACGAGGTGCCGATCTATTATGCGGGCCGCGATTACGCCGAGGGCAAGAAGATCACCTGGCGTGATGGCTTCTCCGCCATCTGGGCGCTCATTCGCTTTCGCTTCCTGGATTAAAGTCAATATGAGCGCCAGGCGCGAATGCGTGGTATGATACCGAACTCGTTGCGGCTGTTATATATAGGGGGATTTTCGCCCCTGGACGCAATGCTCAGGCGCTTCAGATCGGCGCGGATAGGACCTTCAGCGCCAGGCAGTAGCCAGTTGGTCCACCAGACGACGTGCGGATTCGCGCCCCGCGTCGTTGTTGTGTAACTTGTAGGGACCCATCTGCGTATAGAGGATGAGACGTGAGAGGCGTTCTATACGTTCCGCTCAACTGAACAGCTTGTTCGACCGCGGATCATGTGACAAAGCGCACCGCAGGACCTCACCTCGTCGTCTTGGAAATTCGTCGTATCGCTAGTTGGTACACAGCCAGGAAGCTTTCCGCTTCTTCGGCGCGGCGCCGCCGCGAGACCCCTACCGCGAGACCCCTACCGACGGTTCCGCTTTGAAAACACTGGATGAACGCCAATGAACACTGAAGAAACCTTTGACTCGCAACGCGATCAACATCACGATCCGCCTCCGGACGCACATCACAACGTAGACAACATTGAGCGCGTTCTCGAAGAAGGCAAGCGCCGGGGATACGTCCGCCGCGCTGAACTTGAGGCCGCTTTCCGCCAGGAGAGGGCGCAGCGCGCGACCCATGCGGAGGAGGCCGAGGATTCCGACGCGCTCCTCGCGGATGAGGCTGAGGAGTACGCCGCCGCCGAGCAGCAGCTCTTAGACGCCGATGTTGACATCATCGACACCGACGAAGAGGAAGCACGTGTGCAGGAGGATGAGGTGATTGAGAATACTATTCGCGCCATGGAGACAGAGGACGTCCCCACGGTCGCCGAGTTGCCCAATGTTCCTGAGGTTGGGACCGCGCGTGTACGGCGAGTCCAGGAGACCGCCAAGGCGCCGGATCGCACGGAGGCCGCCGAGGTCGACGCGATCACGGCGTATCTGCGCGAGATCGGGCGTGTGCCGATGCTGAGCCATGCCCAGGAGATCGAACTGGCCCAGCGCATCGAGGCGGGCGACAAGGAGGCCGTCCAGCAGTTTGTGCTCGCCAATCTGCGCCTGGTGGTCAGTATCGCCAAGCGCTATGTTGGCCGTGGACTCTCCTTGCTCGATCTGATCCAGGAGGGCAACATCGGCCTGATGCGCGCAGTGCAGCGCTACGATTGGCGGCGTGGCCACCGCTTCAGTACGCACGCCACCTGGTGGATTCGCCAGGCGATCAGCCGCGCCGTCGCCGACAAGGGCCGGGCGATTCGCCTGCCCGTCTACGTCAACACCGCGCTCAACCGGGTGCGCCGCGAGCGCCAGCGCCTCGTACAGGAGCTTGGCCGCGAGCCGACCGAGCAGGAGCTTGCCGAGGCCCTGGATATGGAGGTCGAGCGGCTGCACGAGCTTGAGGCGGCCCCCGGCACGCCAATCTCGCTGGAATTGCCGGTGGGTGAGGACGAGGAGCAGGAGTTGGGCGATGTGCTGGCCGACGAGAGCAGCACGTCTCCCGAAGAGATCGCCACGACGCGCACGATGAAGCGCGAGGTGCAGGAGGTCCTGGAGGATGTCCTGACGCCGCGCGAGCGACTCGTGCTGCAGATGCGCTTCGGTCTGGGCAAGGCCGGGCGCACGTACCCGCTGGAGCAGGTCGGGCGCAAGCTGGGCATCACGCGCGAGCGTGTGCGCCAGATCGAGGCCGGCGCGCTGGCGAAGCTCCGCCAGCCGAAGGTGCTGGATCGTCTGCGCAGCGAGTAATAGTGGGATTGCACCCAATGGGCTTGGTCGGAATCCTCCGGCCAGGCCCATTTTGCTTGCTAGCGACAGATATCGGCGTCGATTCCCCTTTCGATTGAACTTTCTCGGCTCACTTGGGCATTAAACAAGTTGAGTAGGTGAGGATGTCGGAGACAGCGGCCTGTGCGACTGGGTGAGGGAAGGATTGGATGCGGATGGCGTTTCATGGCTGACGACGAGCAGACGTTGGTGGCGCGCATCGCCAGAGACGACCAGGAAGCCCTGTGCATCCTCTACACCCGCTACCGCCCCCGTCTCTGGCGCTACCTCTGGCGTCGGCTCGATGGCAACGTGGGAGCCGTCGAAGACGCCATGCAGGAGACGTGGCTGGCGGTCTGGCGTGGCGCTCCCGCTTATCGGCCGCAGGGACAGGTCGCCGCCTGGATTTTCCAGATCGCGCATCGCTATATTGCGCATCTGCGGCGCGACGAGGCCCGCAGGCCAGAAGGACGCCTGCATTCTCGCGCGCTCCATCCTGAAAACGATGAGGCGCTAACCGCCTTCTGCGAGACCGACTCCCACGAAGAACGTGTCGTCGACCGTCTGACGCTCGTCGATGCGTTGCGCGCCCTCTCGCCAGCCCATCGCGAGGTGCTGGAGCTTGTGTTTCATCACGGCTTCGCGCTTGCCGAGGTCGCCCAGATTCTCGACATTCCCCTTGGGACGGCGAAGAGCCGCGTAAGCTATGCGCGCCGCGCCCTGGCGAAGTCGTTTGCCGCCCAATGATCCTCTGGCGTTCGACACCACATTGCGGGAGAGGATGAAGTGATGAGCGTTGACATGACCTGCGCCGAGTGCGCCGAGCGCCTCCCAGAATATGTCTCCGGCCTGAGCGGCACGAGCGAACGCGAGCGTATCGAGCGACACGTCCAGACCTGCGACCTCTGCCACGCAGAGCTAGCCATGTGGCGGGCAATCGGGGAGGCAGTAGAGCAAGACGTCGCGACGATCCCGCCGGACACGCGCGCGCCTGCGGGCTGGGCTGGGCTCGTTACACAACTTCCCGCGCGCCATACTCAACCGTATGCAACCTCGACGGCGCCAGCATCAGGAGATAAGCAGGTGAGCCGCGATCGCTTGCAAACCGTCGAGTTGGACGACGACTCGGCGCGCCATCCTGGACAGAGCCTCCAGCCGCTTCCTGCCAACCGTTCTGCCCGTCGCTGGATGGCGCCTATCGGCGTCGTCGCAGCGCTCCTTATTGTCGCGCTGGGGGCCACGCTCTTCGCTGCGCTCGCCAGCAGACGTTCCACGCCTGGGCATGGAGGCGTTGGTCCAGGGCAGGTAAACGCGCAGCCAGGGCCACCCTTGCCCGATGGAGTGACGATGACCTACGTGACACTGGCGGCTCCGGGAGCGTATTGGGCGACGGGTTTCGTGACAGACAAGGTCACGGGCCGACAAGATACAGGCGTCATCCTACGCTTCACCGACGGCAAGTGGACGCAGGTGGGCGACGCGCTGCCATTTGGCCATCTGGATGGACTGGACATGGTCTCGGCGACTGAGGGCTGGGCATGGGGCGGCGATAGGTCCGGCGACGCCGTCTTCCTGCGCATCAGCGGCGGCGCGTGGCAGCGCATCACCGTAGCGGGCGCCAATCCCCAGGCGACACCCCAGTTCATCCGCATGAGTTCAGCCAACGACGGGTGGCTTGCCATGCAAAATCCGAAGACGGCGAATGGCGACACGACCCCATCATCACTTTTTCACTACAGTGATGCCGTCTGGAACCCCGTCCAGTCTTCGCTCTATGCCTTCTGGGATCTCGCGGCTGTTGGACCAGGCGAGGCGTGGATGGTTGGAGGTGACGCTGCGGAGAACGTGACCATCGTTCATGTCAAATCGGGACAAATGGTGATAGCCTTGCGCCTGCCGAAGTCTGATAACACAGGCCTCGACCACCTACGCGCGTTCGCGCTTGACAATGTCTGGGCAACCGGCGTGCGCTACGCTCCTGCGCAGGGTACACTGCCCAAGAATCCCGAGACCTGGACACCAGCTCTCTATCACTACGATGGGGCATCCTGGGAGCCCGTCGCGCCCAGTGATATGCGCGCACCAGCGGGTGTGCAGCAGATCCAGATTATTCCGTATGGGGATATGTGGGCCACGCGCAGCGTCACGGTTTCCGTCTTTCCAGGCCGCCACGAGCCAACAGAGAATCGGGTCCAAGCGCTCTATCAGTTGGACAGGGGTGTATGGAGCGAGGTTCCCTTGCCATACTCTGATCTCGTCGGCCTCATGGTTCTCTCAGACGCATCGACGACCAGCGATATCTGGGCGGTTGGCTCCTACTCCGTCTGGACCACAAACCTCGATGGCTCAACTGTGTCGGGTGGGACGTATCCTGTGCTGCTGCACTACCTGAACGGCGTGTGGACCGAGTACGGGCGCTAGCAGTCCAGCGCGGACAATGAAACGCGCTTACTGTCCTGGGTCGTCGGGCGCGTCCCAGAGGCCAAAGCCGCCAGCGTTGCCGCGATAGGGAATGCTCAGGTGCTCGTAGGCCAGGCGCGTCGCCACACGCCCACGCGGGGTGCGCGCGAGGAAGCCAAGCTGCAACAGGTACGGCTCGTAGACATCCTCGATGGTCTCGGACTCCTCGCTCGTGCTCGCCGCCAACGTCTCGACGCCCACCGGGCCGCCGTCGAACTTCTGGATGATCGTCAGCAGCAGCGAACGGTCGGAGGTGTCCAGACCTTTTTCGTCCACCTCCAGCGCCTCCAGCGCCGCGCGCGCCACCTCGCGAGTGATAACGCCATCCGCGCGCACCTGGGCGTAGTCGCGTACCCGCCGCACCAGCCGGTTGGCGATGCGTGGCGTGCCTCGCGCTCGTAGCGCGATCTCCTGCACGCCGTCCTCGTGCGCCTCGATACGCAGGATGCGCGCCGAGCGGCGGATGATCTTCGCCAACGCCTCCTGGTCGTAGTACTCCAGCCGGTAGGTCGCGCCGAAGCGGTCGCGCAGCGGGGCCGAGAGCGCCCCGGCGCGTGTGGTGGCCGCGACGACGGTGAATGGCTTGAGCGGCAGCCGCACCGTGCGCGCGGAAGGTCCCTTGCCGATCACCAGGTCCAGCGCAAAGTCCTCCATCGCCGAGTAGAGCCGCTCCTCGACGACACGCCCCAGGCGGTGGATCTCGTCGATGAAGAGCACATCGCGCTCCTCCAGCGCCGTCAGGATCGAGGCGAGATCGCCTGCGTGCTCGATGGCTGGGCCAGAGGTCATACGAATGTTGACGCCCATCTCGGTCGAGATGATGAGCGAGAGCGAGGTCTTGCCCAG